>ENA-OOZQ01000044-OOZQ01000044.1-human-gut-metagenome-genome-assembly--contig:-NODE-44-length-104910-cov-4.841390_pt1 | contig 104910 bp, 114 predicted proteins | sample MGYA00241188_ERZ501399 | MGnify/ENA primary metagenome ERZ501399 (study PRJEB25962, sample SAMEA2042658) | human gut metagenome | biome: human gut; feature: human-associated habitat; material: faeces... | reverse complement strand
ACCTACTACAACATGGTAAAAACACCTGTTATTTCCGGTCAGGATTACACAAAAGCAAAGAAAAACATCTCTCGTGTGGATGTAAAAGTATTGGCAGAAATTATTGCAGATTTACAGGAACACGCACCATGCGTTGCGATTGTTGAACGTCCCATGAAGAATCCTGCACGCTTTGAGGCAACTTGTTCTGCCATGCGTGCGTTGGAAGCAGAGCTGACTGTATTGGAGCTTTACCAAGTACCGTATATTTTTGTGGATTCCAAGGAATGGCAAAGAGAGCTACTGCCAAAGGGAATTACAGGCGCACCGGAGCTTAAAAAGGCTTCTTTGGATATAGGGAAAAGGTTGTTCCCGGAAGTGCTTCTAAAACACCCGGACAGGGATGGTATTCTGATTGCCGAATATGCAAGACGGAAAGGTCTGATTTAGAAATCTGACAATTTCAAGACAAAAATGTACAAAAATGCTTGGTGATGTAATAATATACTGTTACATTTGCGTCCGTTATAAGTAACAAACAAAATAATTTCGACTATGGCAAACGGTAAGTATTTGAATATTTTTGTCTTGTCTTTCTTAGACAGACTGGAAAGTATCGAACATGATCTTTCCTACCTCAAAAGCAATGTAAATGATCCTTCAAGGCTGGAAGAAGTGGAAAAGCAACTTTCTCTTTTGAAGAACAAAATCAAACAGATTCAAAATGATAAGAATTTATTGTGATAATGAAAACTGCGAAAGGTTTGGGATAAAATCTCCCATGACAAATGCAAAGTTCGTCTTTCGGTACAATAAACTTGTCCCTTCAAATCTTCCCAAATGTCCGGTATGTGGCATTCAAGTTTCCTATGAAGAAGAAAAGAACGAAACAGTTCCCGATATTTCCATAGGAGAATTTAAAATGATGTCCACCGAGAACAAAGCGAAGATGTTAAAGAAAAGGGCAAACGACTTTTCAAAGAAAGACGGAAGTGAGGATAGAAAACGCTTCTATCAAGAGAAAGCAATTAAGAACATGTTGAACGTAAAATAAATATCAATCATGGAACATAATTCTTACATAGCTATCAGTCATATGCAACGAATAGGAAAGAAGCCTGTTCTTGCTATTATGTCGGCAGACGGAAAGATGGAAAGAGCCATCCTTTTAGACAACTTCAACGGGAAGACAAGGGACTTTTACCAAAACGAAGCAATTGGAAGGGATATTTCAGACATTATTCTAAAAGACAACCTTTCCAATTATTCGGAAGGGACAATAAGGGGATGGATAAAAGAATGTGATTCCGTCTCTATCAGTTTCGGACATGAGAACTTCGTGATTTACAAAAGCGTATTAAAACCGCATGAAATCGAAGAATAACTGTATCCTAAACAGATTGAGAGATAAGACAATAGAACTTCCCGGAATAGGAGAAGCCACAATCAAAGGCGTAAGTGTGGCAAGGGATTTTAGAAACATTGAGCTGGATGTTATTCGAAATGGAAAACTGAAATCCCTAAGGATAGGAATAACAGGATTTTTGAAATCGGCAATCATAAAAGAAAGTATATGATGAAAAGAAATTCGGTAATTGCTTTTTGTTTGTTATTTTGTTGTTTTATTGGTTTGGGTGGGTGCAAATCCCGCCCTTCCCAAAAGACAAATTATAACTTCACATTAAAAGATTCCCTATTCTGGGAAAGAGAACTGACAGATACGCTTGTAAAGATTCCCTATTCAATTGTAAACCTCACTATCAATCCTCAAAAAATGGAAGATGGGGAAAAGAGGGAAACAAGCAAGGGACAAGCAAATGTGATTGTTCAGAAAGTAGGTGACACCATTATTGTAACAGCTTCTTGCGATAGTTTGGAATTAGTTGTAAAAAGCCTCAAAGAAAGACTGTCCAAGATGAGCGAAGAAAACGGAAACTTGAAAGAAGAAGTAAAAGCAGCTCCCAACAGATTGCTTTCTTTTTTAGGAGGGATGGGAATAGGTGCTTTTACGATTCTGATTGCATTATTCATTTTACTAAAAGTAACGAAAAGAATTTGAGATTATGGCTAAACTATTAGTAGCGGACAAAGAAATGATTAGAAATCAATTTGTCCAAAAAGTAGAAAAGAAATTAAGTGATTATTTGGCGAAAATTGGAACACAATTGCAAGATAGAGTGAATGCTATTCTGCCGCCAGAAATAGAATCTATTGTAGATAGATATCCGTCCATGCAGCCACTTTTGTTTTACAGAAGTATTTCCATAAACGATCTTATAAAAATAAAGGGTGTCTGTATCTATGAAACCATTCCTTTTGATGGAATAGGAATGCCCAAAATGTTTTATAATGAATATTTGAGCGATTTTAAACGCTATTTCGAAAAAGATATTTTGGAATGGAGCAAGAAAGCGTGTGAGTTTAAAAAGCTGGGGAACGAAACTAGAAACAGAGTTGCTTGTGCTCTCGACCATATCAACACAGAAAAGCAATTACAAGACAACTTCCCGGAAGCCTATGAGATTTTGATAGAAATCAAGGACAAACAAAAAGAAGAAAGCAAGTGTGATTCTATAGAAAATACCAGAGCATTCCTTTCATCCTTAAACAAATAAAATCATGACACAGAAACAAAAAGAACTGGAAGGCAAAATCATAGAAGCCAACCAAAAATACAGAGAAGGTGCTCCTATTATGAGTGATAAGGAGTATGATCTTTTGATTGATCAGTTAAAAAAGGAATATCCTGATAGTGAAATCCTGACAAAACCTATCATTGAAGAAAACAAAAAGGGTGACCGGATGGAAAAGCTACCTTATCCTATGTTTTCTTTGGAAAAGGTAAAAACAATCAGTGAAATCAGAAGATGGGTTAAAGATGTATGGGGACTTCACCCTACTAACAAAATCGTTATTACACCCAAATATGACGGTATTTCTCTTTTGGTGGATGAAACAATAAATGAATGTTGGACAAGAGGTGACGGGATAGAAGGACAAAGAAGCGACCGACATTACGAATACGTCAATCATGGCAACCCTATGGGCAAGAAGTCTTGCTTTACTTTCGGTGAAGCCATTATTCCTGTTGGTATGTTTCTGAAAAACGTAAAACCGCTTGGTTACAAAAGTGCAAGAAATTCTGTGGCAGGAGCTTTCAATGCGGATGAAATGAATCCGCAGGTTTTAGGGAACACCGCTTATATCCGGTACGGTATTATGGATTCAGATAGGGATAAATCTTTGCAGCTTGCAGAGCTTTACAATGTTTACGAACCGTATGCAACACAATACTGGGTGACTTCTGCTTCTATTTTTGATGATGAAAAATCCGCTCTCAATTATTTGAACGAACTGTTTGATCTTACCAAAAATTTCAAATGTGACGGTCTTGTGATTGAAGTGGATGACAAGAATATTCGTAATGCTTTGGGTAGACTTCCTAATGGAAATCCGCGTTACGCGATTGCTTACAAAAACCCGGATTGGCAGGAAAGATACACAACCAAAGTTACTTCTATCGAGTGGGGTATTTCAAAAGATGGCAAAAGCAAACCTGTAATCGTTTTTGAACCGGTTGAATTTGATGGTGCTACGGTTACACGCTGTACCGGTTACAATGCAAAATACATTACTGATAACCATATTTGCCCTAATGCTTATATAGTGGTCACAAGAAGTGGAGATGTTATCCCCAAACACTTGGAAACGTTAAAATACAGTATTGAGTGCTTTGAGGGGATGTGTGACAGCATGATGTTCTGTCCTTCTTGTGGAGAACCTTTGAAATGGGATGCAACCCTAACCGACCTTGTTTGTTTAAATCCTAATTGTGATGAAAAAGCGATAAAGCAACTTGTCTATTTCTTTGCTACATTGGGTACGGAAGAAATGCAGGAAGCAACTGTAAGAAAACTCTATAAAGGTGGACTTTTCTCTATCGAGAACATCATAAACGTAACAAAAGAGGAACTTGAAAAGATCGAAGGAATAGGTAAAAGCCTTTCCAAAAAACTGCGAAAGCAATTTGATTCCTATGTAGACGATGGAGTTCCTTTTGCAAGAGTTCTGACTGCTTACAATGTGTTCGGTGGTGTAATAGGAGAAAAGACTTGCCAGATGATTTTCAACAGCCTCACCAAAGACCAGATAGACTATATGTTCGAAAACGAGGAAGTTCCTATGAAAGACTTGCTTTCTATTGATGGTATTGCCGAGACTACTGCAAAATCTTTCAATGACGGACTAAAGGCATTCTTTGATCTTTGCAGTGGTACACCTGTTTCTATTTCTTTTATTCAAGAAGAAACGGTGAAAAATGACAATCCCGAATCAGTTTGCTTTACAGGATTCAGAAATAAACAGTGGGAAGAACGTCTTGCAAAAGAAGGACACAAAGTTGTTTCCAGCGTATCCAAAAACACAACAATCCTCGTAACGAAAGACAAGGAAAGTTCTTCATCCAAAGTAAAGAAAGCAAAGGATTTGAACATTCCTATTTTGACACCGGAAGAATTTGAAATCAAAATAGGATGGAAAGAGATATAGAAGACTGGATCAATGACTTCGAGGATGAAGAAACTTATGATCCTAATGAAGACGATCAATTCGAGTAGTTTAATTTGACATAAAAACGAATGAATAAGATTTACAGGGAGGTAACTTTCAACTTCATGAAAGCATTGAATAAAGCCGGGTTTAGAACAAATGCCAGAAGTTTTATTTCCATGCGGTCTGTGGACAAAATTATCTCCCTACTCTTTGAAGTCATATTCGACAAACTGGAAAGAGACGGAAAAGTCAATATCAAGAATTTCTGTATCATTAAGAAGATTAAGTGTAAGAATGACAAATATTATTTTGAATTTATAGACAATAGAAAGAAATGAACACGAATTTTGAAACCAAATTTGGATGTGGTAAAGCTGCAACAGTAGAATGGTACACACCACCTTACATTTTAGAAGCGTTAGGAAATGATTTTGATCTTGATCCTTGTGCTCCTAAAAAAGATTGGTACACTGCAAAGAAATGCTTTACCAAAGAAGATGATGGGCTTGTGCAGGATTGGAAAGGGTTTGTATTTCTTAATCCACCTTACTCTCAACCAGAACTTAAACTATTTGTAAAGAAAATTTCTGAACATGGAAACGGTATAGCTCTTATTTATTCAAAGGTGGGAAATACAATGTTTCATGAATTTGTGTGGGATAAAGCCACTTCTATTTATTTTCTAAGGAAAAGAATTAGGTTTATCGATATAAATGGGGAAGAAGGAAGAAGTCCTAATGCAAATAATTGCTTCGTTGCTTATGGTGGCAAAGCTGATGGTATTCTTAAAAATTTATCGTTACCGGGTAAATACATAAAGTTAAATCAATGATGTACTATTACAAGGAAAAGGATTATTGGTATTTTGCCGGATTGGACAAGGAAGCTCTGATTAGGCTTAAATTTATTTCTTCTTACAAAAGAAATTCTACCAACAAGGAGTTATATATTAAATCTGATCCCGCAAAAGAGATTCTGCTCAAAGAATTTGTATCGGATTGTGGAATAGAAGAAGTCGATCCTCTTTCTATTGTTCGTACAGGTTGCAAAGCTGAAATAAAGCCTTTTGAGGAACTTTTGTCAAGAAAGGATATAAAACTATTGATAGAAGGACTTTCTCTCTTAAAAAAGCCGAGAAGCTATCAAATGGATTATCTTTACTATGCTATCAATCACGGGAACCATGTAAATGGTTCTTCTGTGGGTGTAGGCAAGACACTATCTTCCATTTTCTATGCAGAAATACTTGATCTTTTCCCTTGTATGGTAGTATGTCCGGCTTCTGTAAAATCCGGTTGGCTTAGAGAGTGGAAAGAAACAAATCCAAATAGACAGGTATCTATCATTTCCACTACTTCGCCGGCCGAAGATTTTGATGCTGATGTCCTTGTGATCAATTACGACATTCTGGGGAAAAGAACGGAGAAGAACGGTAAGACCTCTATCGAAGTAAGGCTGGACGGGATGAAGAAAAAGAAATTTTCACTTGTCGTAGCTGATGAAATTCATTTTCTGAAAAACAGGAAATCCATACGGAGCAAGACGTTTAAGAAGTTAGCAGGGAAATCTTCTGCTATCATAGGATTAACCGGTACGCTTATCATGAACCGTCCGGCAGAACTATTGAACATACTTGCACTTATAGGAAGATTGAAAGAGATTGCGCCGAATGATCCCTATCATCACTATTTCTTTGAAAGGTATTGCAACATGAAAGAAACTTTTTTTGGAATGGATTTAACAGGAGCTTCCAATATCAAGGAACTGAATGATCTTCTCACCAAATGTTGCTATTTCCATGTAAGCAAACGGGATGCTTTAAAAGAACTTCCGCCTGTAACCGAAAACATGATAGAATGCGAGATAACCAACAAGAAGGCTTACAAGTCCGCGGAAGAAGATTTGTTGGAATTTATCTTTAAGCATTTCAAAGATGAAGAAAGGGTAGAAAAGGCAGCAAGGGCAGAGTTTTTGGTAAAGATGAATCTTCTAAAGCAGCTTTCTTTGGAAGGAAAGGTGAAAGCAATCAAAAAATGGATAGAAGAATGGCTGGAAGCAAACGAAGATGATAAATTGCTCGTATTCGGTTCTCATTCCACTATTTTGAAAGACATTCAGAAACTTTTCAAAAACAGCCTGCTTGTCATAGGTGAGACGACCGGAAAGAAAAGGGAAAAGGTATTGTCTGACTTTTCTTTCGATCCTTCCAAAAGACTTTTGTTTGCCAATATGGGATGTCTGGGTACAGGGGTGGATGGACTTCAAAAGGTTTGCTCAAACATGGCTATTTTGGAATTGCCACCTCGTCCAAGCGATCTTGTACAGGTAATAGGAAGATTGGAAAGGAGCGGACAGGAAAATCCGGTCACAATCCAATACTTGCTTTCATCTTCTACCATAGACAAGGATTTATGGGAAATGTTGAAAAACAAGAAATCGGTAACCGATATGTTGAATAAGGGTTTTGAGGACGATTCAAGTCTGATGATTTTAAAAAGTTATGGCGAAAAAGCAAAGAAAAGGAAAGGTTCTTGAAGTTTGGACAGACGGCAGTTGCTATGCAAAACATCCTAAAAGGCTGGGTGGGTCTGCCGTTTACATCAAATGGAAAGACAAGGAATATCACATAAGAAAAGGGTTTTCTCATACCACCATAGGCAGAAGGGAAACGGAAGCCGTTCTAATGGCTTTAAAGGCTATTAAAAAGGATTTAAGGGCAACCGTTACCTTCTATATAGACAGCCAATACGTAGCTGATCAATTAAAATACAGATTCGTAGATTGGGTGAAAGAAGACTTGCGTGTAGAGAATCAGGACTTGTGGGACAAAATCTTCATGGAAGTCTTGAAACACGCAAAACTAAGAATAAAGGTCAAATGGATTCCGGGACATAGGAAAGATTATAATGATCCTATTGTTTGTGGGAATTTCATTGCCGATTATTTAGCAGATTACAAGAAATTCAGTGAATATGAAAAAGATAATTATATACAATAAATTGATCCCTTTCAAGGGATATGTGGCAATGACCATCTTTCCTTTCATTTTTGTAAGGAAAGAATATAAGCCAATAGGAAAGAGAACGATCAATCATGAAAGCATACACCTGCGACAACAGATGGAATTATTGGTAATACCGTTCTTTATTTGGTATAGAACAGAATACCTATTTAGAGCAATACGTTATTGGAGCTTTAAAAAGGCTTATAAAAATATCTCTTTTGAGAAAGAGGCTTTTACCAACGATAAAGACGATCATTATCTGGAAGAAACAAGAAAACCATTCGAGTTTCTTCATTATCTAAGAAAAGAAGATTAACAACAATAAAAGCGAACGAAAAGAATTATGGAATGGAGCAAGTATCAATTGGCTATTTTCGATGCTTACGAAAATACCAATAAAAACATAGTAGTAGAAGCTGCACCGGGTAGCGGTAAAACATTTACACTCAAAGAGTTATGCAATCGGACAAAAGAAGGTACAAGTTGTTTGTTTATGGCTTTTAACAAAAGTATTGCAGAAGAGCTAAAAACAAAACTACCTACTACAGTAGAGTGCAACACTTTTCATTCAATGGGACTTCGTACATTAATGAAAAATTTTCGATTCCGAATGCAGCTTGAAGAAAACAAGTGCTTTTCTCTTTGTATGGAATTATTTGATTTTAGAAAAAAGGAATACAAAGAGAAAATGCGATATTATTTTTCCTTACAAACATTATGGGAAAAGATCAGATTATCGCTTTGCGAAATCAACGAAGAAAATATCTCTGCGCTTTGCATTGAATATGATTTGGATTATGAAAAATCAATGATAAGTGATCTAAATAAAATCAATGAAAGATGGAGAAAAGATTGTGCTAAAATACAAGGCAACAAATCTTTCAAAATGGATTTTCCAGACATGCTATGGATTCCATATAATTTTGTGGATGAGGTAAACTTTCCTAAATATCAAGTTGTTATGGCTGATGAATGTTTTGTGGGCAAAACTTGCGTTGCAACAAGTAATGGGAAAATGAGGATAGATGAAATTACAAGTAGAATAAACAATGGTGAAATAATTTTAGTTAAATCTTACAATGAACAAGAAAGAAAGTTTGAACTAAAAAAAGTTCTAAACGCAAGCTCAAAAGGACACAGGGAAGTAATGAAAATTACTGTGGCCGGGAAAAGAAAGATAGAGTGTACTTTTAATCATTTGTTCCTTACTGCGCAAGGATGGAAAAGGGCAGATGAATTAAGTATAGGTGAAATTCTGATATCAAGCACTTCGGATCAGCCATATCACAGAAGTTTAAATCAAGACCAAAAAGATTTTGTATTAATAAGTAGCATAGGAGATGGAAGTTTAAAAAAGATATCTTTAAATACTTATAGATGTTCTTTTATACACGGAGAAAAGCAATTGGAATATCTCTTTTGGAAAAGCTGTTTGTTAGGAAGATACGATGATATAGAAATACTTACTGAAAATGGATTTTCCAAAAAAATAGCTTATAGATTTAGCACAAGAGGAATATGTTTTTATCCAGAGGAAATGAATAAAGAGAATATCCTAAAAAGATTGTCATTTAAACAATTGGCGATTTTATATATGGATGATGGCTCCTTCAACGGATCAAGCGTTTATCTGTATAGCTGTGCGACATCCAAAAAACTTATTGGAATCCTTTCTAAAAGAATGACCATCATGGGTATTCAAAATAAAATACGTGAATCAAAATCTTCTTCATCCGGGAAAACCTATTGGTATCTATATATTAGTGCATCTTCTTGGCAAATATTTTTTGAAAACATTACACCCTATGTGCATCCTTCAATGAAATATAAAATACCAAAAGATTATCAGCATTTTGCCGGATCATATAAATGGGACATGTCTATTCTCAACGAAGGTAATGTTTGTGTAACCAACATTGCAAAAGAAGGAAAAATGGGAGAGGTCTTTGATATAGAAGTGGAAGACAATCATAATTTTATCATTACAAGTGGGCTTACCACAAATATTGATAAAGGTAAAAATGCAAATGACGGTATAGTTGTACACAATTGTCAGGATTTATTTACACTTCAAAAGGGAATTTTACAAAGATATATCAAACCAAGAGGAAGGTTTGTTGCTGTAGGGGATTCAAAACAACTTATTTATAATTTCATGGGTTCCGATTTGGATGTATTCAATTCTATAAAAGGAATGCCGAATACAATTTGCCTCCCACTTTCTGTTACTTACAGATGTGCAAAGAAAATTGTTGAAAAAGCAAACGAAGTGTTTCCCGGCACGGAATGTACTGCTACAGCAAAAGAAGGTGTTGTAAGAAGTGGTGATATTTTTGAAGCTGAAAATGGGGATTTTATTCTTTGTAGGAACAATTATCCTTTAGTTGTCACTTTTATTATGTTGCTGGAAAGAGGAAAGAAAGTATCCATCATGGGACGGGACTTCGGGGAAAGTCTTTGTCGGTTGATGGATAATCAAAGTTGTTTGGACGACCTATACCTCCTATTAGACGATAAAGTCTCTAAATTAAAAGGAAAAGGTCTGTCTGAAATCGCTATTACCAACAACGCTTCTTATGTAGCGTTGAAAGAAAAAGTTTCTATCATTGAAATTCTATACAAGCGTTTCCCTGGTTCTTTTTTAGCTTTGAAACAAAAGATCAAAAACATTTTCTCTGACGATAAAACCGGCATCATTCTTTCTACCATACACAAAAGCAAAGGGTTGGAAGCAAAACGGGTTTTCTTTTTAAATCCTGAATTAATTCCTTCCAAGTTTGCAAAGACACCTAAAGCCTTGTATGCAGAGGATTGCTTGAAGTTCGTTGCTATTACAAGGGCAAAGGAAGAACTGGTTTATTGCCATATAGATACAGAAGAATCGCCTTTATAAGTAACAAACAAAAGAAAGAAAAACTGACAATTTTACGTATTTTAACTATAAAAGAGCGATTATGTAACAGTATAATGTTACATTTGCAACATCAAAAACTAAGAAGATGAAAAAGAATAAATTTTATATCATTGTTCCTCATGAAAATGGGAAAATTTCGCTTTTCAATGCAAGCAAAATAGAAGAGCTGGGATCTTATTTACCTTCTATGGAAGCTGTAAAGACAAACATCGAGCTTCAAATGGCAAAATGGAGAAAGGATCATTCCTATAAACCGCAACCGTTAATGTTGGGTGTTCCTTTGGATGTATTCTTGAAAGTGAAAGCCATTACAAAAGGCAAATGGAATGAGATACCTTTGAACCAAGGCTGTAATGGCGTACCATCCGTTCTTCTTATCCCTAATAAAAAGGAAGATGGGGAAGAATGACGGAATCACAAAAGATGTCCTTGTTGCTTTAGACAGTGACGCAAGAGCCATGAGATGTGATGAGATATATGAAACCGGGCATCTCACTCTTGCAGTCACATTAAAAAATCATTCAGAATTTGGGAGGGAGCTTGCAGAGTGTATCAAAGACGGTTACAACCATGTAATGAATTTTACTTTAAATACCGGCGATAGCTTCAAGGCAACAGCAGGACTTCTTGTAATGGATATGTGGGGAAACTGGATGTCTTTGTTGTCGGCAGAAGGGATACCGCTTTTCTCCTATGATTTTTCCGCATGGAGAAAGAAAGCCAAAAAGTTTCTGTACATAGAAAAAGCATCTTTCCTTTCCGACCCGGAAATAACCTACAATTTCAAAATGGAATCACCGTCCAAGAATTTTGTTATTATTCCAAGAGGTAGCGAAGGGTGTGATTATACAAAAGGAATTATTTTACAATCATTAATCTAATGACAGTATGTATTTCGAATCAACTATAAATTACTGGACAGACAATCCAGACGGTTTTAAACCGCCAAGAATACCTGTTAAAAGAACTATTCTTGTCAGGGCTTACACCTATACGGAAGTAGAAGCGATCACTACTGATTGGGGAAGCAAAGAAACAAATGAAGATTTTAGGATTTCTCCTATCAAGGAAACAGACATTATTTCTGTAGTAGGAGAGGGAGAGAAATTTTTCAAAGTCGTTTCCTACTATCCAGAAGCGACCCCTAAAGGAAAAGTAAAAATGCAGAAAGCTGTTTTGATGGTTAAATCCGATTCCGATACGGAAGCCATAGAAAGAACAAAGCTGTATTTTGATTTTCTGTCAGATATTAATGATCTGGTTATTAAATCCGTCACTCTTACAGAAATAGAAACATATATAGAGATAGATTGATATTATGAATGTACTTAGTTTGTTTGACGGAATGTCCTGCGGACAGATAGCGTTAAAAGAATTGAGAATTGAACCCGACATATACTATGCAAGCGAGATAGACAAGTTTGCAATAAAACAAACCCAGCTTAACTTTCCTGATACAATCCAATTAGGAGATGTAAGGAATATAAAGGTAGCTGATTTAGAGAAAATAGATTTGATTTTAGGTGGAAGTCCTTGCTACAATTTATCTATGATTGGTAAAAGAGAAGGTCTTTCTACAAAAGAAAACATTGAAGTCCTTTCTTTGGAGCAATATCTTGACCTAAAAAGCAAAGGAGTTGAGTTTACAGGTCAATCTTATCTGTTTTGGGAATTTGTTCGTATTTTGGAAAAAGCAAAGAAGATAAACCCAAATGTCCTGTTTCTATTGGAAAATGTGGAAATGGACAAAAGGTGGGAATCGGTATTCGATAAGGCTTTAAATACAAAAGGCGTTCACATAAACTCTGCGTTGGTCTCTGCGCAAAATAGGAAACGTATCTATTGGACAAATATAAACGATGGCAGTATTCCTTTGCCGAAAGACAGAGGTCTTGTCCTAAAGGATGTAATGGAAGAAGTCTTGGAAGACAATCGCTTTCTTTCAGAAAAAGCATTGGCAGGGCTACAACGACATCTTGAAAGAAATAAATCCAATGGAAACGGTTTTGGTGTAGATTGCAGAACAGAAAACCAAAAATCCCAAACATTATGTCTTGGTGGTACCGGCATGTATGATCTTGTTTATCAAAAAGACAGAATAAGAAGGCTTACTCCTGTTGAACGTGCAAGATTGCAAACAATACCGGAATGGTATAAATGGGAATGCAGCGCAACACAACAATGCAGGATGCTTGGAAACGGCTGGACAGTAGATGTAATCGTACATATTTTAAGTCACATGAAAATGAATGAAATAGAATAAAAACAGTTTATATTTTCCATAAATAGTTAAGATTCATTTTGGGAAATCCGGTCTGTGAAGATATGTTTTCCTACTTTTTCACAAGTACAATTTAAAAACAACAAGACATGAGCAGAAAGAAAGAAACAGAGCTTCAAAAGCTCATTAGACATATTAATTCCATAGACCGTCCATTTGAGTTTTACGATGTGTCGAGATGTAATTTATTCTTTAACGGTACACTTAGAAAAACTATTACCTATCTTTACAGAGCGGGATTTATAGAACGGATTGAAAGAGGACGTTATAAACGCCTTAAAACAATCCCGGAGAATATAACTACTGTGGAGTTAGAAAAAATGGCTTACAAACGATAAAAGATATGGAATTTTCGACAATTTGCATTGTATTACTGGGAATAATAACGGTTTTCCTATTGGGGACTGTATTTGTTCTTTGGTTGAGAGTTAAGAACTTGAGACACTACTGCATGGCAATAGATTCAAGAATTGATTCTGTAAGACTTAACTATCTCATAGGTTTTAGAAACCTCTTGATTCAGCAGGAAAAGTTTGAAGATGTAGAATACATAGACGAACTGATCAAAGACGAATATCCCGACATAAACCTAAAGGAAGTGACAGTAGAAGACATGCTTGATTTATTATAAACTTTTAAAAATCAATTGATTATGGAGATTAAAGTAAAAAGAATAACACCTATTGATTATCCCTATACAATAGGAAAGATGTACATTGATGAGACTTATTTTTGTGACACCTTGGAAGATCGTGTAAGAGACAAGGACAAGTCCGGTAAATTTGACAACGGGGAAACAAAAGTATATGGCGAATCCGCTATTCCTTACGGACGATACAAAGTTGTTGTAAATATGTCTCCCCGGTTTAAAAGAGAACTACCCTTATTGCTGGACGTCCCTCATTTTGAGGGTATTAGAATCCACAGAGGGAATACAGACAAGGATAGCTCCGGCTGTATTCTTGTGGGGGAAAACAAGGTGAAAGGGAAAGTTATCAATTCCACACCTTATGAACAAAAAATTGTTGCTATTCTAAAAGAAGCACAGGACAAAGGGGAAGATATTTGGATCACAATTGAGTAAGAAATATATACCTGTATAATTGTTTATAGTTAATCGAGTTGCAAACCCATTAAAAGAAAGGAGGTGAGAGCATGAAATAGCAAAAATCTATTCTAAATTCCTCTATGAACAAATCTAAGTTTTAATAAAGGAGGATGCCGAAAATCCTTAACAGAGTAGGTACATTAACAATCTCGTTGTTAGTAAATTACGTTAATCAAGAAAGGGCTTTGAACACAATCTGTAAAAATCGGTTCTTAGCCCTTTCGTCTTTAAAAACTAATAGTATGCCTTACGAAAAGAAGAATATTGAAACTCCCAAAAAGAAACCTATGATCATTCCGGTAAAGAATGCTGTTCCTGCTTGGACAAAGACAAAGGTACGGAACATTATGCGTGATTCCAAATATCCCGAACTTCATGGAGAGATGTATCTGGGTTAAGAATAAGCCCGGAAAATAGTTTTTGTATTGGGTATGATCGACCGGTCGTATTTTGCTTTTAGTCTAAATAGGATTTCTCTTTGAAGGGCTGATTCCTGGTTTTTCAATTTCAGTACCGTTCCCCTATAATCCGATACAGTCCATTTCCCGTCTTTCTTTTCCAAAAGAGACAGACGTGATCTCATATCCCCGTTTACAAATACTTTTATAGATGGGGATATTTTTATTTTCGCGTCCTTTACGTTTACCAGATACTTTTTCAGTTCCGGCAGCATTCTTTTCCTTCCATCACTGCCTGCATCACCTTCCAGATACTTTATAAACTTTTCTACTCCTTTTATCTTCCGGTCTATGCTTTCTTCTTTTTCTTCCGACAGAGCTATTTTCAAATTCCGTCTTGTAATAGGTTTTATGATCGTGCTTCCCCACAGGAAACCATTGGAGGGGCAAAGCTCGTTAAACCTTTCCACTCTTTTTACATAGAGGTTTATCTTTCTTTCCTTGTTCGTCATAGCCTCCCTTTCTTATTTAAGCCGTAAAGCCTTTAATCTGTCCTTTACAGAGGCTTTTCTTTCGTCATCTATGTAGGTAGCTTCCTGTACTTCATAAGGCGTCATTTCGTCCAGGAACTTCTGGTTTTGCTTTTCCAGCTCTTCCCAATTGGCCGCACGGATCAGATCACCCGGAAGCATGATCTTTTCCCTACCCAGAATAGTTTTATTGAAGCCGTTAAAGTCCTTATAGTAGCTTGTTGCAAGCTGATGCACCAATACAGTGGGGTCAAGACCTGATTTTGCAGCGACGAGACCTATTATAATAGAATTGATGGGAAGTGTACGGAACACACGAGAAACGTTTTCCTGCCCGTGCAAAGTAGCGACAATGTCTATTTTCCCGTCTACAGTCAGCTTTAGTTCATTGCCTTTTACTTCTTTCCGGGCTTGTTCGAGCATGTTTCTTATTTCCCGCTCGAATATCAATGCCTTTTCTTCCTTTTCTTCTGCAAGGTATTTTTGATACCGGTGCTGTAGGTCTATTATGATAGTGTTTATGATCTGTAGCCTACCGGCTTCCGTTGCCACCTTATATTGATTGGATGAAGCAAGAAATACGGCACGTTTGCTTTCGATTTCCGCTTTCTTTTTGGCGAAGATGGCTTGCAGTTCCTTTTGGGTAAGTTTTATCTTCTTTTCTTCCTTTAGGATTTTCTGGACATCATCAACGCCGTTCATCTCCCCAAACAGTTTCACGATATAGAACATGATCTCCGGCGTGACGGAAGAAAGCATTTCTTTTCGATAAATGTCGTTGAATGCCTCTTTGCACCTCTTTATTTCTTCTATGAGAGGCATAACATACATTTCTTTATGTCGTTGTGCTTTCTTTACGTCCGATTCTTTTCCACCGTGACGAAGGATAAAACCCTTCGCAGAATAACTTTTCAAATCGGCTGTAATCTCCTCCCCGTCTTTACCTTCAAAGACAAAGAAACGGTAAGACGATTCAGAAAGTGCCCTTTCTGCCGTTTCCAAAGCGACAAAAGCGTTTTTTAGCTCACTGGAAGCGGTCTGGATCACTTCTGGAGCTTGTTCTATTATTTCCACAAAGTCCTTTTGGGAAATAGCCGGTAAATCTTTATTAGTAAGTTGTTTCCCCTTCTTCATTATTCAATTCCTCTATTTGAGATTTAGAAAGCTGTGCACTATTATATTCAAAACATTCTGATTTGTCCACATAGGGACATTCGATTCTGTATCTACAGTTATCGCAAACTATAGAAGGTTTGTCTACAGACTTTTGTAGTTTCATTTTGACAAAAATTTAATGGTTGTTCTTATTATGTGGCAAAACTACACTAAAGAAAGGACAAAAACAAAAGTCCTTACCTATACATCGCGTACCGGTAAGGACGGCAAATAATAACATAAACTAATTAAACTACTAAATACCAAATAATAACATAAACTAACAATATATGACAAACATAAAATTTTCTACACATAGCAAAGATAGTATAATTCTTTTCTTTGGAAAGACTAAACACTTTCAAAAAATGCAACCGCTTTAAGCTGATATATTTTCAACTTTTCCCCGTTCTCTATTTTGTAGCCGACATACACTAATTTATAAAGGAACTGATAAAAGTTGCCCGGCAAAAATTTCTTTTTGTTTTTCTTTAGGATATTCTTTACAAAATATCCTTTACAGAAAAAACCTTGTAACTTTTTTGAATCATTCAATAGAAGTACATTCACAATATCTACAGATTTGTTCAAATAGAAGCACGGCACGCCGGCATTGTATTTCCATGTTACAAACTTAACATTGTCTTTTGTGTAATACTTCATTCTATTCTTTCCTTTTTCTTTCCTTATCTGCCTTTTAGAGACAAACAAGGAAAGGAATTTGTTTAACCGGATCATAGCGTTACATGCTTTCGTTTATCTTTTGTAATACACTTTGCAACACACTGTCGCCGTTGAAAGTTGTTTCTATTATAGTATTTGTATTTCCATCACCATAAGTAAACACTATTTTCCCGGTTTTATCATATAGCTTTATATCCTGTATAACTTTTAACTCTTTTGGGCTATCCTGTTTTACTTTAGATATGATACTTTCCAGGTTAAGTCCGGTTACCTCTAACATATCGTCCGTATAGTCCGAGACATTAAAATCAAAATAGCTTTCATTCTCTTTATTCTGGACAAAGTTATACGCTTCAAACTCGTTTTTAAATACTTTTTCTTTTCCGTTCTTGAATAGGTGGAATGTTTGCGCGTTCGGTTGCTCCCAATGATAACCGTCTTTCTCCATAAAGAAAAATACTTTGTTTGTAGCACTTTCTTTGCTCTCCTGTAGGTTTGTATCATTTTTATTTTCCGACGTTCCTACAGGCTTAATATCTGTGTCCGGTTCTTTTGTTTCTTTTCCACAATAAACAGACGTTAACTTATCCGGGAAATAATCGTTCTTATCTCTAATTGAATTAAAATAATTAATTTTGTTATCAATCATAAAACAGTTGTCACAGTTGTCAGAGACAAAAGAAAGTTTACAATAACTATATTCTTTTGTAAAATATATTTCGCCGTTCCAACCGTCCAGACAAGAAAGTACTTTACTTAATCTATTATCTGATCTATAACTAAAATTAGACGGTTCAGACAATTGTACAAACAATTCTCCGTATTTATTCTCTGTATCACTTATTCCTAATTCTGTAATATAATTTACTCTTAATCGGTCTGATCCTTTTTCTATCTCAAAAGAAACAAATTCGGAGACTTTAGATATAGTTTTTAAATCCTTTGTAAACTGTTTATCGTCCTTAACCGTTAATTTTAATTCTTTATATAAAATAGGATAAACAGATTCTATATTTACGTTTTTATCAGAATCATAGTAGCTACATTCAAACATTTCACCTTTATCTGTTACGATCGTTACGACTGTTTGCTCTTCTTTATCGTCGCTATTGACAATAATATGGCATTCTTTCCCTACCAACTTTTTAAAGGTGTCAAAAGATATACATATATGCTTATCCCAATCGCCAAAAAGATTAGATATTTTCACGTTTCTACTTTTACAAATAAACGCATTAGTAGCATATATTTTGCTTAAATTTATATCTATCAAAATATTGTTATCAATATATCGACTTGAATTTTTGGTTTTTACAGTTAGAAACGTTTTGTCTTTCTTATTAAATATAATATCAAAAGAACAAATACAATTATCCTCGCTTTCTTGTACCTGATTTCCTTCTTTGACAAATTCTAATTTTTCTTTGGCGCCGGACAACTGTTTGAACCTTTCCAAATATTCAAACACTTTGACTATATCAAAACTGCATTTAAAATTGTCTTTTTCAATAGAGACAATATTATTAGACACCTTACATACATAAGACACGCTATTTATAAAAAAAGAATCAATATTTGAATAATAAGGACTTTTGTGTAGTATTTTTGTCACTTGTTCTTTTTCTTTCTCTGTTAGTCTTTCTGCTTTCCCTTGCTTTGTTTCAAGGCTTTCGCAGTTTGCGATATAGGCGTAAACGTCTTTCAATGTATATACGCCCGGTTTTTCGTTTTTAAAAAGTTCTTGGAAGTATGCTCTTGCGATTTCCAACAATTCAACAAAAATTTCCATGAATAAAGTATTTGTACTGTTATTAGTTGCTTTCATTTTATTATCTCCTATTAGTTTAGTTATTGTTATTAATTGTTTATATAGCTCCCTATTGTTGTACCCTTCAAAAGAAACATAAAAGTTTTGAAGCCTTTTCGCTTACTAATCTTATTTGTATTATTTTAAATTTATTCGTATAACTGTATTTCTGTTTTTACAAATATCGCCGTATTTCCCTATATGGTCACAAAAATATTTAGCTGTCGTTAAACTTGTGTAATTGTCACCTGGGTACAACTGATTCAAATTATTTATTATGTTTAAATCGTTTTCACTCTTTACTGTTTTGTTCATACTATTACGAAAGATATCACTTACTTTTGTGTTAAAAACAAGCATTTCCGAAGGCGTAGCAAATACATTCAGGCGACAATTATATACTGTTCCACTTGCAAAAAGTCTTTTATGATATGATACTTTTATTTTCATCTCTATATATTTTTAAATTGATAAATTGAATAAAATAAGTGAGTAAACAGGTAGGGCGATTATTCCCTACCTTTGTCTAAATTTGTTACCTCTATTCCTTCTGGTAGGGTATTACTGCACACAAGTTCGTTGATTAAATCAGAAGGAATCTTTTTGCAGCAATCTAACCAATTAAAGCAAAGCTCGTTTTTATGATCGTAAAGGGTAACGTTATCCCAACTTATGCCAAAAGAAACAACTGCCTTTTTTACTTCATAAATTCTTTTTGCTTTTTCTACACTTTTGGCAAACTCTTTTTCAATCTCTGCAAGTTCTTCTAACCGTTTCTTTGTTCTTGTAATTTCTTCACGCGCTTGTTTCATTTCTTTTGTCGCGTAACCATGTTTAAACAAATAGGCCATGTCGTTACACTTTTCCGCGTCAAACTGTTTATAAACTCTATCTTTATTTTCAATTTTCAAGGTTAAGCCCGTTTTTGCTTCCATCTCCCGAATGGCTTCATCTGCTTGCTTTTTCCAAATACCAGCAACGCCCAAGTAAAAAACAAGGTAGTGAAATAAATCTTTGTTGTCTGAAGCGTTACGTAATATTTCAATAGCTTCCAAATTAGAAATATTATACATTTCCGCTATTTGTTCATTTGTTTCGCCTTCATTGATATGAAAGCGAATGTCATCTATAAACATTGGCTGCCCTAAATGATTGCAAGTATGCAGCTTTTCAAACATAGAAAGCTCAGGTTTTAAGTAGGCGATAATGTCACCTATTGCGCCGGAAATCAAAGTATAATAACGTCCGTTGTTCTTCTTTACCTTAATTTCGCCGGTAAAACTAAAGGTTAAATGTCCGTTTTTGCAATCATCATTTAACCCAATATAGTAGGCAAAAGAATAACATTTACCGCCTTCAAAAAGAGTGTTATCTACTTGTGTGTCCTCTTTAAAGAACTTAGAAAATGATCCAAAGAAACCAATACGATTTACAGTTACCTTGTTTTCGTTGTTATTTACTGTAGTTGTCATAACTTAATCGCGTTTTGTCAAGGTTTGCGCACCTTGCTTAATTAGTTTAGTTAGTTGCTTTATTAATAAGTTAAAATTTGTACTTTATACCCGTCTTTCCCGGAAAATTGATATATTTCGCTTGTTGCTTCTGCATATTCGCTTTCGATTATATCTAAACAGCCTTTCACTTTTCCGTCAAAAGAGTAAGTTTTAAGTTCCTTAATAAATTCTACGCAATCACCCTGTAATAGGGTTAAACCATTACCGCCACACCCTAAAGTTGCTACAATAACAGTATTACTATTTTTCAATTCTGTAGCAATAAATTCAAAAATTTGTTCTTTCGCCTTCATGATCTCTATTTGTTTATGTTATTGTTAGTTCTTTATCACATTACAAATGTAACACTTTAATGTTACATACCAAAGGTTTTATAGTTAAGAAAGGTTAATTTGATGATTTTTCTTTGTTTTGTTTGTTACTTATAAATGATTTTTTCAACCAAAACATAAAGTAAAATCAAAACAATAGGAACAAAGAGGATAACATGCAAAAAATTCTTTTCGTCGACAAATAGAATAATAAGAGCGATAACGAAAGAAATAAATACTACTTTCAAACCTTCTAATATTATTTGTATTGCTTTCAGTTTCATAACTTTATTGTTTAACTGTTTATTAAAGTGTATTATTTACATTTATTTTATAGGACTTTCCAAAAGAGACACCGCGCTTTGTATTTTCAATAGGTGTAAAAGTTACATTATTTCCGTTCCTATCGGCTCCATAAATACCCGTTGCACCTGTTTTGTTTTCCCTACAAAATTGCTTTGCTTTTTGAAGGCTGGAGAACTCCAGCCCATCAATTACCCATTTATATACGCGTTTCATTGTATTTGCAAATTTGACAATAGTTCTATTGCTCTTTTATTTCCTTTGTTTGCTTCTTGTTGCAATTTCTCCAAAGTAGTAAATTTTCTTCCACCATTTACGCCTATTCTCCGACATAGAGGAATAAACGTACTTTGTAAAATCTCTTTACCCTTATAAATATACTTTGTTTCCATATCATTTATTTTTAAGTTGTTAAAATTCAAATGTTTCTCGCAAATTGTTTGCAAGAAAATAAATATCAACGCCTTCAAACACTCTATTATATTTATTTTCATACTTGCACAATGCACTCCATAAAATAGGTGTATTTTCCTCTTCTTTGCAAAAATCGTTTTTATCCGAATATTCGTTTTTGCAAATAATATCCTGTAAAAACGAATAAAACATTTCAACAATTTCATTTCTATCCTTATCAATGACATCACAACGGAAATTTTGGAAGCTGTCAAACCAATCAAAAGATAATCTTTTGCCTTCATAGCTCACTGTTACTATATAGTGATTATGATTTTCCGGGTATTTTTTATCCCATTTGCAAACCTTCGTATTTGATAGGGTGCATGTAAGTTCTATTTTCTTGTCGTTGTAGTCTAAAACCGCTTTTTTGCTATCACCGTTGCTAACAATAGCGGGCTGATCTTCAAAACTCTTTACCTGGTTTACTGTTAATTTCTTTGTTTTCATGATTGTAATTATTTTAGTTGTTATTATTAGTTCTTTTCTTTGATACAAATGTAACACTTTAATGTTACATACCAAAGGTTTTATAGTTAAGAAAGGTTAATATAGTAGGAAAAATGAGTGTTTTTATGCTGATAGTTTGTTACTTATTGTACCAAAGTGCGCGAAATGGTAGCGCGTTATCGCGCGAATGTAGCACGCTTTGGAAGGAAAAGCAGTATTACCCTACCAATTAAAAACCCCCTATAAAAAGAGCTTAAAATAGCTTGATACACAAACAATTGAATATCAATAAATTAGCTGAAAAGTAGGGATATTTGTGCAAAGAAATAGGAAAAGAGTATGTCAAGGAATAGGAAATGCCTTTATTTAGACTAATTCTAAATAAGGAAAAAGCAACCAGGAATAACTGTACATTGGCTTTTGTGTTACTACAAGCAAATAAAAGTGTATCATGGAGTATATAAGCATTTTTGTGAGTAGAAATTATGTTGTTATATGCAAAAGCAAATGGATGTCTTGTAAATAGGCATACGTACAAATGCTATGCACAGAGGTATGTGTATATCCTCGACACCTCGCACTCTCCTACACACATACCTCTCTCCCAAATACCCCATTTTTGCTTTGTTTATGCGGTTTTTGGAGTGGTTGGTAACCTCTTTTTCGTCTTCTTTTATCTATATACTTATACTATCTTCTTCGTTGGTGGTGTAAAATGATTGTTTTTAAAATGACATCTATTCGCTGCAACGCTCATATACGATGTCATTTTAGGAGCTATAAACCAGCTACAAATCTATTTTCCTATATATAGTATATATACTATATATAGGAACTTTTGTTTTTGGTGTAGACACTCTTGTACCCTTTCTTTTCTTCTTATACATGGAGTGTATAGATAGGTGAACACTCCTTCTATATCCTTTTTGCTTCTCCTTTTCCCGTTCCTGTACTCTAATCCTATGGTTTCAAATAATCGTTTTTAAGGCTTTATTTCCTTTTGGGTGGTATTGGTGTATCATTTTGAAAAGAAAGTACCAGAAATAAGCGGAAAAAGCAGGTAATCCGGGGTATTTTGTTTTAGTAGGGTATCTTTAGGGACTGTTTAAGGAATCTCCATATAAAGCCTGCGTGTCTAACATGACAGTGGACAAAATTCCTAATTACATTCCATTTGGCAAAAATTTTACAGACATACTTTTATTTATCTATTTAAATTTCAATCAATTATAAATATTATCAAAAAAAGAAGTATGACAGGGAGGGTATTTATTCTCCTATACAATAGATAACATGTTCAGTTATGCTACCCTCATATATAGAAATTTTGAAAATCTCTTTTATATGAGGCTTCCTTTCTTTTTTCTTTTTAGCTGGTTTTTTTATTGAGAAAGGGGTAGGGTATTTCTTTTCTTTCCTATGGGTTTGACTTTCCTGTTTTTCTTTGTTGGTATGTACGAGAATATGGATTTGGACTTCTATTGGCGATTTTTGGTGGGTTGGTCTATCCTATTTTCTTTCGGAAGGGGAATCCTTGCGGATTCTTCATCCCTTCCGAGGGACAATCGCTTTGCTCAATTCATAAAATCTTCCTATTTTGACAAAATGATATAGAAACAATTGATTTTTCTATCAAAATGAAAGTAGGAAAATCGGGTTTTCAAAACTTTTTTCGATATAAGGGGTTGGACAAAATTGGAAAATTTTAAATTCTTGATTTTCAGACTTATGTGATTTTTGATAGGTCTTACTCACCCTATTTTTCGGCTATTTTTGAATTTTGACTATTTGTAAAGTAAACAAAGACTGTTCCTATTAAAATGATACAAACAAAAGTTCAAAAACAAGCTAAAATGTAATAGTTTATTCTTACAAAATAGGAGGGATTTCCTACTTTCAGACAACAAAAATCACTACAGATAACATCAGAATAGAATAGATTTTGCCTTCCAACAGGGTGATTTCTCCTATTTAACCTTCTGTAACTATTTTCCTACTAAAATGTAACTGTTTACTTTTACTTTTTCAGATTGGTTTTAACAATTGAGGTAAAATGATACAAGAAAACAGTGCTTGGACTTATTGTATATTTTTACAATAAGGTGAAAAAGTGCTGTTTTGGATAGTTTTTGAGTTAAATGATTAAATATCAATGATTTATGAATTTTGAATTTCCGACTTCCCTTATAGACGAAAATGAATTTACTTATTGTATATTTTTGACTCAAAATAGAGTAATTTTAAGGTCTAAAACATGGATTTTTGATTTTAACATTTAGGCAAGAAAGACGAAGGAAGCGTTTATAAGTAACAAACTTTTTGTGAATTTGTCATAATATAATGTGACAAGTTGGTTTTTAAGGCTAAAATGTAGTATTGTATTATGACAAATCGGGCGATTTTCATTTTCATTTTGAAATATATTCTTTCAAGAACTTGTTCACGAGGTACACTTGACCTTTACCGGTTACAAGAGGTGTGCTTACCGTAATCAGATCACCGTTCGGTTTTGTGATCGTTCTTTTCTTGATCTCGAACATTCCTGCTTCTACCCATCTTTGCATTGGTTGGTTGTAGTATTCGCCTTTCACTCCAAGATACCCTCTTTTGCGAAGCCACTTGAATAACCGGTTCTGCCCTACCTCCATTCCATTTTGGCAAATGATCTTGGTAAGCTCGGCAACAAGGCAGGAACGTTTGGATTCGGTTCCAGCCATTGCAAAAATCACTTTAGGCAAATCTTCTTCTATTTGGTTCTCCAAGTTTTTGTTTTCTTCTGTGAGTTGCCTTGTCTGTTCTTTTAGAGCCTGTCTTTCTTTTTCTTCTTGAATCCATGTTTCGGCACGCTTGATTGGATTCTCTATTTGATAAGACGGTAAATTGTAGCTTCCGGTTTTTCTAATAGCAGGCAACACTTCGGAAGTTACCCATCTTTTAAAACTCTTTGCAGATTCTAATTTACTACCGAAAATCAAAGAGTAAAGCCCACTTTCGTTTATCAAAGTTGTTTGTTGAGTAAAACCTTGACTGTCAGGGACGCCCTGTTTTAAGTCGTCCTCACTATCAACATGTTGCAAAATTGCGTTTCTGGTGTTAGAATAACCCAAAACAGATGCAACATCTTTTCCCACAAAGTAAGGTTCGCCATTTACTAACATTGTTCTTACTTCTCCAAATTCTTCATTTTTGAAAATCTTTAATTCACTCATAACTTTGTATTTTAATTGTATTTGTAGGCAAAAAGAAAACGGCTTTGCCTTTCCCGGTTGCGAATCACATTAAGAAGCATGGTAAGATTTTCCTTAACGTTGGGAAGGCAAAAGCCGTTTAAATATGAATAGAACGGTTGTTGGTTTCTTGCATTATAAAAGCTTTACCATGTTTGTATTAATGTAATTCGCACCACAAATATAGCAAAGTTTTGCTTGATTTTTAGGCTTTCACCAAAAATATCGGAAACCGTTAATCCAATTTTCCTTCGGTGAGTTTGCATTCTTTGATGATTTTCTCGATCTCATCTCCTTCATAATCGTCTGTTTCACCTACAAGATGCGCTGTTTCTTCGTTGTAAGGAATGCAGTACCTTCTATTTAAACCACCTTCTATAGTGTAAATACACTCTTGATTGCGAGGATTGATATGAGAAAAGAATGCTACAGACCAAGCACTTTCTTTATTATTTCTTACAAGTACCTTGTCGAAAGGTTGGAAATAATAAACATATTTCTTTCTCGGAAGAGAATAATGCCGGTGCTTTTTGTGGTTTTCTTGATTCCAGATATCTATCTCTACTTCTGTAGCAAGACGATCAATAGGAGAGATTCTGCTACCATCTACATTTGTCATGAAAGAGCCATCATCAGATATTATTCCAAATTCATTCAGATGTTCATTGTAGCCTACCATTCCAGCTTCAAAGGGAGATTCTATTGTAGTCGCATAAGGATCAAAACCTTCCCATGTATTCCATATAGTAGGGAACAGTACACATGATCCTTTTTCATATAATCTCCCACATTCGTCCAGTTTTAATGTTAGATTTTTGTCTAAAGGCAAAACTTTCAAAAAGATATTGCCTTCTTTGTCTATTCTGTCCAAAAGGACATCTCCATGCGTGACAGAGTAAAGTTTAGTGTATTGTTTACACTCTTCGAGCAAACCCGCTATGTTTATTAATTTTTCCATGACCTTTATTGTTTGTTGTTGTTCCACTTCGCATTATCCGGTATTATATCTCTAAAACATTCTGGCACATCACCCTGATGCCACCAATCGTTAGATATCACCTTTTCTCCAGAGTTTTTAATGGCTTCCATCATCCTACCGCCAAAACCCATGAATCGTCTTGTCATGTTATTTGTATTAGGAACGAATGGGTTGGCAATGTATGAAACTCCATCTATAATTAGCCAATTGGGATCGTTTTTGTGTTGCTCATACATTCTTATCCAAAATGCACAATGGTAGCAAACACCGTCTCTTTCCATGATTGTACGGATATCACATTTTACAAAATGCTCTGGGTTCATGTCATGGATTTTATTTTGTCCCGACCCATCTTCTTGTCCACACTTAGGGCATATCTTTTTCTTCGTTTCCATATTCATTCTTTTTTTGTTTTTACCTTATTCTTCCCATTCTATTTTTACTGTTTTGTAATATAAACGATTTGACTTTTCACCTGATTCCATTCTATCCTTTGCTTCTTTTTCAGATTCAAAAAGATTAAGTCCTGGGAATAGTCGTTCATCTTTATCTTTGTACAAATTTATCCATGCTTCTCGTTTTACAGCTTTCATGAAAAGGTCACACATACATCCCCTTCCATCGTTACTGAATCTTCCTTTCTTGTTATAAGAAAAGATAGTTTCATCACCAGCCTCTTTTACTAAGGCCACAATAGGATGATGTCCTATTCTATCAAAACACAAGATTCTCGCTTCCTTACCATCTCTTGTGCACACCGGATGTCCGACTTTCGCTTTTTCTAAATCAAATTCCTTCATTTCAAAATTTCATTTTTTCGAGTTTGACAATCTGCTTTTTCAAAGACTCGATTTTCCTAAGTCTCATATCTTCCACCTTTTTCAAGACTTCTTCTTTTGTGTGAACATAATCTCTGTTTGTCCACATAATATTCATCTGATTTTTTGACTTAGCATACTCTCCATAAGTACTTTATTTTATTTCAGTATCTACCTCTATGATACCTTTTGTTAAAGCATACTTGAATACAAAAATTTTCTTTTCCATTTTGATTCTGTTTATTTTAAATGTTTTAATCTTTTAATGGCATCTTTTCTGGAATATGCCATTACTTTTATTCCTTTTATACAAAACTCTTTTTCCTGTTTCTTTTTCTCTGGCCTCCGGTAATTGGGGTTCATTCCGCTACCCGTTTTAAATGGATATGTACTTCCATTTACACCCAATGTGGACATCATTAACATAGCTGTCAGCATTCCTCTTTTCATGACTTGTTTTTATTATTTGTTTTTTACATATCCATTCTTAACACACCACACCAACATTTCATAGGCAGCCTCAATAATATCTTCTTTTTCGAAGATACTAAGAATAGACCGGGTATAGGTATCTTCATAAGAAATACTTACACCATTGACATGTTTCCTAATAGTCAGCACATTATTGTCTATAGAGCCAGGGAGAATGTCTATAATATCTTGCAAAGTGAAAGTGGGAATTACCTCATGAGCAGTAAACCCTACACCCATAAATTCTTTTTGCAGGCTTAAAAACCAATTACCTTTAGAAGAATCGTTTATCCTACTTCCATGTGATCTTCTTACCCAATATATGTTGGATTTGCTTGTATCAACACCCAACTCTTTAAGGCGTTGCATTTGGTCGATTGATAAAACTTGATTTTTCATGATTCAACCCTCCATAAGACCTAACAAGTCGTTTAAATATGCCCATTGCATTGTTTCACTGAAACGATACAGAATACACCCTGGACGGGACGATATAAAAACTTGATCTTCTTGAAGGATACCCATCAGTTTCCCTTTCTCATGAATACAAACAATAAACTCACCAATTTTGGGTTTTACTGTTTTATCATACCATACAGAATCTATAAACCAATCAACACCCTCTCTAAAAGCAACCGCAACACTGCTTAGGCTTATGCCATTATGAAAGTACCCTATTCGTTCTTGCTCTGTCTTTTTAAAGACAGAAGATGCTTTTGTTATATCTTTTCTTTTCATATCTATTCTGCTAATTCAATTATTGCTTGTCTGAATGACATATGTTCTCTTAATTTAGATATTGTTCCATCCTTCTTTGCTTTCATAAGAATAGGAACAACTTCATTTGCCACAATTTCATATCCAGTTACATAAGCAAATTTCTTTTCTTCTGGAACTATTCTTATTCTATTAATACCGAGACCTCGGAGTTCATAAGCGGGAATAGTCAAACAAACTTTACTCCCAATAGGGAATTTTTGATTAGAGACTATGTATTCATTCTCTAATTCTTTCATTTCTTTCTTACAACTATCAATCTTAGATTGAATTTCTTCTTTTCGTGTTTTAAAATATAATTTGTCCATGATGTTCAGTTACTTTAACAATTTTCATCTACTATAACAGCTACGACAATCATTTCAATAGCAAGAACGATCATTCCAACCCAAAATAAAGTTTAAAACCAATTGCAGGTAGCGATATGAATAACAACGCAATCCCGCATCTTCCCAAAAATTTACTCCAGTCTATCATAACTTTTCTTCATATTGTTTGTGATGAACTTTTTCTCTATCCGTATAGTAATCTCTTTCAATCAAATCCATAAGTTCCGACATGCTTTCTGAATTATCGTCAGAGGATTTTCCTTTAAAGAAATACCGCATATATTCTGCAAGTTCTTTTGCAGCTTCATGAAATGCTTTTTCTTTAGTTTTCCATTCATCGGTAGGAACAAAGCCTCTTTCTTTAAAATGAAGCAAATACAAGTCCAGATAATATACAGACAAATCAGCCATATTGAGAGAAAGATTGAGTGTCTTTGCTGCCCAAGAAACAAGTGATTTTTCTAAATTTTGTTCTTGATAATAGAATTTGTCTTTAGATTTCAGATAATCCAGTTCTTCTTGCAGGCGTATTCTTTTTTGATTCAGAAAAGAAATTTTTGCCCAATTCCTTGTACTTCTTGCTTTACTGATTTCTCTTTGAACTTCCCTTAGCTCAATAGAGACTTCTGTTTTTGTTCTATCTTTTGCTTCCATATTTTATTGTTTTTGAGATGATTAGATTATTCTACATCAAAAAGTTGATCCATAGAAGCAAGCTCCTTTTTCAAATCTTCTTCATTATTGAATCTAACTTTTATACTGCCAAAAGAAGTTTTGAATAGGATATAGCACACATTTTCATCAGGACGGGAAACAGGTTTGTATTCTCGGAACATAGTCTTTTTGATATAACTGTTCCCTACCTTTACAAAATCCGGAAATGTTGCTGTCAAACGTTCTTTAACCGGGACTATTTCTTTATTGTCTTTGAAGGGGATAATTTCTTCTTTCCCTCTGATCTTTATAGAAAGATAGGGTGAAGTATTTGCTGTTCCTTCTTGGAATTTAAAACAAGAAACAGCTTGTTTGGGTAGTCTTCTATTTTGTAAGATAAAATAAGCCATTGCGACACAGTTAAAAAATGAGATAAAACCCGGCGGGAGCCAATCTTTACGGGAAGATGATGAACTATCCCGCCGAGGAACTTAAAAAATATATGGAAACGCTGGGTTATCGTTCTTTAGGATCGTCTTTCGTTCCTACCAAATGCTCGTTTCCTTCAAAGGGAATACATTCATCCCACATACCGGAAGAGGTAAAATATTTGCCTTCTTTTGAAGTATGAGAAAACAAACAACAATGCCAAGTATCAAATATCCCTTTCTCAGAATCTTTTGCAAGCACTTTTTGAAAAGGCTGGAATTTTGGTGTTTCCTGAACCTTTACTGCGATATATAAAGGTACTGAAATTACACCACAAACAGAAATAGGTTTCTTTGCAGCATTGAAAACAAAAGGATTGTTGGTTGCAACAGAATTTTTGGTTATATCCAAAGATTTTAATTCATATTTTCCCGGTTCAAACATCCATTCGTAAAATACATAAGGAAGATCGTTTAAATAGATACCTCCTGTATCCTCTACTTTTTCAATAACTAAGCATTTGCCACAAAATTCACTTAATGCCTTTGTGAATGAACAACTATAGCCGGTCACAACTACATTTCCATTTTTGTCTTTGTTATTATTGTACCAATCAAGACTTTTGATCCGTACAATATCGCCTTCTTTAAATTTTGTTTCCATACTTTTTTAGTTTTTATTTTGTTTGTTGCAATTAATAAATCAATCCTTCTTCTCATCTTGGAATAAGTCTTTTGGAGAAACATTAAGAATTTCAGCTATTTCTTTTAACCGGTTCATAGTAGGATTTCCATTCAGACATCTATAAAGAGACTGTCTTGTTACTCCCAATTTTTCTGACATCTGGGTTACAGAAATACCTTTTTCTTGCATAATCTCTTTGATTTTCAATCCATTTTTCTGCATTAAACTTAAAATTGTTTTCTCTATTCTGTCGCAAATGTAACACTTTAATGTTACATGACAAAATAAAATGTTACATTTTTATCGAAATTCAATCAAAAATTTTTAGTGTCAAAATTACACCAATCAAAATGACTGCGATAGGAACAATGATTATCTCGTTGTCGGACACGCATACCTTTGCTAAACCATCTACTACAAGGTATATCATTATCGATTTGACTGCCCTGCTTTCTATTTTCCTATCTTTTCTCATGTTGGTGCAAAGATATATGTAACAGTATAATGTTACAACACTATTAACATTTGTTAAAGTATTTGCTTTTGAATAGGAGAGGACTTACTTTTGAAAACAAAAAGTATAGCTATGGCAACATATCAAGAAAGACTGGAAGCAGCTAAGGTAAAACTGCAAAAGATTTACCCAGATGCAACAATAGAACAGACTATTGATGATAATGGAAACGCTATCTGGAGAACGAACATACCGGGAGTGAAAATCATCGAAAGCATGAATGTAAATGCTTTGGAAATCGTAGTGGAAAATCTTCGACAGGCTTACAGGGCTAAGCTGGGGGTGAAAAAGAATTGACAATTGAATGATTTAATACTTTATCATTGGCGATAAACAGTAATCGGAAGGGATGCTTGTGAAAGTGTCCCTTTTATTTTATCTTTGAGGCAGTTATATAACTCAAAATATATTTTATCATGAGTAAGATTTTATTGACATTGGCAATTTTGTTCTCCTGCATCACTTGTATTTTTGCACAAGGAGAATTACCGGAAGAAACAGTTGACTATGCAGCAAACTTTGCAACTTTCGCAGGTGTGGTAGGTGTTACAACTGTTGTAACAGAGTTCATTAAGAAACTTTTCAAGACAGAGCCGTCAGAATGGGTTCAGCGGATTATTTCTTGGGTAATCGGTATCGGACTTGGTATGTTCGCTTGGGGATTCCATTTAGGTATGTTTGAAGGATTGGATTGGTGGCAAGCATTATTATGGGGATTTGGAGCCGGATTAGCCAGTAACGGATTTTGGGACACTGGACTTATTGAATGGTTGTTTGGGTTATTCACTAAAAAGAAATCGGCGTAATCTTCTTCATACTTTGTGTTTTGGGCGCGGTGGGCAAGAACTTCCGCGCCATTTTTATAAATCACCTACATTGAATATATACAGCTTATGACAATCGAAGAAAAATATTCAAAGCTAAAAGACATCTTCTTTAAAGACTTTATTGTCGCTACAGAAGAAACTACTTGCAGAGGAACGAATATCCCTGCCAGCAAAAGAGTGAAAAGTCCGAACACAGGACTAAAAATCCTATATTGGGGTGATGGAACTATCAACATGGCGGAATACCTTCACTACCTTTTGATGGAATCGTTACTGGGAGACAAGACTTGCAACAACAAAATACTCTGGTGCTTGAAATCCCTCCAGAGGTTGTCAACGAGTGCCTACGAGGATGAAAAGATGAAGAATCCAAAAGTGTATTTTGTACGCGAAAAAGGGTTTTTCCTTCGAGACGATATTTCATCCTCTTCCTGTGGTCTTTTTGATGCCATAAAAATAGAAAGCGGTTATTCCAATGGGATTGAACTTGAAAACGAAGATCCATGCTTTTCCCCTTTCGTATCACAAGATCAGATTTGGAACTTGTTGCCCTCTCTTTCTCTTTTAATAGACGTTTTTAAAGGACAAGAAATAGGAAATCTGGCAAAAGAAATACTGCATGATATTCTTTCCTATGTTTCCGATCATGGACACACCATTTACAATCCCTATTTCAGTGCGCTAAAGCATTTTTGGACTTACCTTCCATCCATGAATACAGAAAAGCTGAAACCTTGGGACAGAGTAGAGGATAGGAACAATCATTTGAAATACACTGTAAAGGTAAAAAGAGGTGCGAACAATTGGTATTTTGCTTACGGATTCAGAAAAACCCTCAAAAAGTTTGTACCGGAAGCGAAATTGAACGGATTTATGACCTTTTTGTACGGTGTCTGGTACATTCCTTTCATTTTCCTTGCTGATAGGGTGTATTTCCCTATCGTGACACGGTTTGGAGTAAAAAGAAAGGACAATTCCTATTACTGTATGTCATCTTCGGGTGATGTTTGGTATGCCGGTAGGAAAAATTATCTCAAAAGAGTGTGCAAAAAGTTTAATGAAGATAAAGAATATGCTTTTCCTGCACTTGCAGAGTGTCTAAAACAGGAAAAATGGCAATATATTGACATAAAAGCATTGGAAAAATGGCTGAATGACTATGAATTTGACGAAAATTCGTTGGAATCACCCGTCAAATTCCTAACTTTGTCATGTTACTTGAAGTTGATCCAATCGCTTGCTTAGACAATCAATTCTTTCATGTTTTCTCCCGTTCTTCTTTATTGAGGGACGGGAGTTTTTGTTTCCATTAACGAGAGTGTAACACTAAAATGTTACATTTTAAAGTAATTTAACTCCATAGACTGCATTTTGTACAAAAACGATATTACTTTTGCAGCACAATCAAGTAACAACAATAAAAATAACAATCATGAAACCTTTCAATTTAGAAGAAGCAAAAGTAGGCAAACCCGTCTGCACAAGAAATGGTAGGAGAGTGGAAATCATTTCTTTTGAAAATCCGAGCAACAACAACTATCCTATTTTGGCAAAAGTATTTTTCGGTAAAGATGATTATGAAGAATTTACCTTTACAGAAAGTGGAACGTTTTTCGTTGCTGGTAAAGAATCTGAAGCAGATTTAATGATGACAGAAGATGAAACGGAAATAGAAATCCCTTCACTCTGGACACAATCTTGTACAGAAGAAAACACAAAGATCAATTATACAATCAAAAACTAATAGAAGATATGGAAGTAAAGATGACGGAAAGACAAGCGTTGCTTTATGAAGCGAGAAAGAAAAAGCCATTCAGGGCTTTTATCATGACCTGTATGTGGGGTGGATTTGGGCTTTATTATACCGGTAAACCTATTATCGCATCCATCCTGACCATTTGTACCCTGTATAATATTTTAGGTGCTATAATCGCCTTATTTAAGGTCGATTTGGTGAACTGCGTTGAACGCCTACTTTGGTTTACCGGATTTTGGATTTTCTCAATCCTGATAGCGGTTCCTTTGGCAAAGGATACAAACAATAACATCAAACGTGAAATTCTTAAAACAACAAAATAGTATGAAAAGAGTAATTTTTATCAGTGTATTATTTACACTTATTTCGACGTGTGGATGCAAGCAGGAAGCCTCTAAAGAATCAGAAATTACCAAAGAGCAAGAAACCTCCAAAGAATTGAACATCTATCAAATTATGGATATTCAATTTAAAATATTGGATGCTTCTTCTAAAGATTTTTTGGTTGAAGAAGCTGATAAACTCATTCCAAAAGAAGCCTACAGCGAAAAGGTTGCTATAGAGACTGGAGGAAAAGCTATAAAATATAGCCTCAATACAGGTTATAAATTAAGTGTAAACGAGGTTTTTGATGAAAAATCAGGGATAGTTCCTTATACAAGTCTCGAAGCAAAGTTCGATATTTATGATATGGAAGATACAAAAACCTTTATAGATGGGATTCTGGATTATCTGAAAGAAAAGAAAAAGTTAAAGAAAGAAGGGATATCCGAGGTTGTAGATAAACCAGATTACAAACTTATTGCCCTTATTTGGGACGGTGGATTCAGTTCAATTGAAATGAAACAAAACGGAGCAATTGGATTTAACATTATCTTTATCAACTATTACGACATGAACAAACAGAAAAAGAAATAGGAATATGGAAAGAAAAGTGAAATACTTTATAAGCAAAAGAAGAAGGCTTTTGTATTTATATTACGAATGGGATGGAGATGTGATGAAAGCGTTCTTGTCGAACTTCTTTCTGCGAGGTATGGATGTGGAAGTCATTCCCAAAGAACAAAACAGATCAAATGAAGATTTATTGATGGTAGGGTTTGCTCCAGGAAAGAGATTCCTATTAAGAATAGGTGATGGTATTCTACGTGATCCTAATTGGAGAGCTGCCAGACGAATGAAAAGAGAATATGGCAGGGATCAAAATCCTTTTCCCGGTCTTGTGGAAGTAACAGACGAAGAAAAGATACGATACATAGAAGAACAAAAAGAAAAAGGAATTATCAAATTCGACAAATCATTTGTAGAATCTTTACTACCTTTGGACAAAAGAGTGGAAAACGAAAATGTTCAGGACAAAAACAAGTAAAAGATTTCAAACTGACGGGTAGGAACTATTGTGAAATACCTTCCTACCCAAATTTTCAAAAGCTGACATAGTGTGTTAAAATCATAATCTATACCAAAGCCTCAACAAAGTTTCTTCAATTCTTATTTTACTATTCGATGGATGGGTAGCAGTCATTTGATTTGCTACCCATTTTCTTTAACAACCCTTTCCATCATGCTGCCTACCCCTTCGGGGCGGCTTTGTAGGGGAAATGGCATTCCCTCACTTTGTTCGGTCATTGGAAAATAAATTTTCCCTTTTCCTACAAGAATATATATATACTATCGTATATACATATCATTACAATATACATAAAGTATATCAATGATTGAAGGAAAAATCGAAAATTCGGGAATAGGAGTATTCCCTCATTCTTTCGGATTTTTCCGATTCACTTCCCAAATATTTTTGGTAGAAGTATTTCCTATTAAGAAAGAAAAGATGAATAAGGGAAAGGTAAAATAGGAATACTCCTATTAAAGAAAAAGAGGAAAAATACATGCATGTGTACGTGAAAGGAAAATTAGAAAACAAGACTTAGGGATGGAGGGTGGGGAGGAGACCCTACGGGCGCGCGAGAGACGGATGCTGTGGCGGTGCGCCTTGTGGTACATTTTCCGCGCTGTTTCTTGCTTTTGTCAGTTTTTATTTGTACTTTTGTGGCGTAATCTACGTTTTGATGTAGTTTACGCTCTAATAAAGATCGTAAGATAAAGTTCATATAAAAACTTTTAAATGAATGAAGGAATGTTGGGAAACATTCCTCTTTTTTTATGTAAAAGTTTGTTTGTCGCTTTTTTGTTATTATTTTTGCGGTGTGAGACAACATATAATAATAATTCAATATTTATTAAAAGTTTTTTTGTATGAACAGTCGTTATACAACAAATTACTTATTAAGGTCTGACTTAGAACAAGCAGCCTTCTGTAAAAGAAAATCCTCTATTAAATTGGATATTTTGAAGAAAGAAGTAGAACTTGTACAACAAGGTTTTATGGAAGAAGAAATATCCGAAGCAAAAGAAAAAATGTGGAAACAAGGAAAACATGGCAGTCTTGAAAAACTTTCTTTCTCCTCTAAAGAAGATATTATAGACTTTTTGAGAGAAACTTTTGGAAATGTTTCTCGTAAAGTTGCTTTAAAGATATTGGAAGATAATACACCTCAAATCAAAATAGTTTCAAGGAAAATTATTAAAAAAGACTCTTATTTCCCTTGGAAACCCAGCAAAACAATAAAAACCTACCATTTTGAAATAGAAAATAGGGTTATTTATGAAGATATGTTTAATATACCAGCATGTCTTTTACGCCCTATCAAAGCATTTAAATACACTCAAAATTTTAAGAATAGTGAGTTAAGACTTGGTTTGAAAGAAAGAACTCTTTTGATATATTTGGAAAACAATAGACGGATTTTTTATCATAATTGGGAAGTAGCAAAAAAAGAAAATCCTTCTATTAAGTGGAAACCATCTTTGTATTTAAGCCAAAAATCAATGGCAGAAGATTTGGGGTGGTCGGTTGAGCAAGTCAAGTACAGTATGAAAAAATTGAAGCTCTATTTTGGTAAAGATTTTTACAGAGAGCGTACAGAAAAAGAAGAACAGTCTCGTAAAATAAAAGGTTGTTGGAATTTTCAAATTAACCTTCCTCCTATGCGTAAATGGAATGCTATTATTATGAAGAAAATTGTTATGTACACGAAAAGTGCAGGGGATTCTGTTTTAAAAAAGCGTTTTCCTCTTGAAACTTATCGTTATCTCGTTTCAGCACAGCGTAGAACAAAACAGTATGATTGCTATGCAGAAAATTTTATGAATGATAGTAACAAAGAATATGAGCGATTATGCAGTCTTGCGAGTAGAATAAGGTCTTATTTACAGGAAAAGAAGGAAGTTACTGCCGACTTTTTAAAATCTCTTATATTTGACAAACGTCCACTTACTTACAGAAAGCGAGTACCACAACCTATTGTCAGAAATTATTATCGAAAACTTTATAAAGCTGCGTAAAATCATGGCAAACAAATTACCTAACATCAAAAAACAAATTTCCATGACGGAAGAAGAAAAGAAAAACGTATTGGCTTTCTATAACGTTTCAGAAGAACAAAAGAAAGCGATCGTAGAGAGTTATAACGGCAACCCGGAAGGATACAAGGCTTCTATCAGGAAGATGTCGGAAAAGGAACGTGAGGTATCCCTACTGATAGCTTCTGCATGTGGGATAGATATTAGGATATTTGATATGTATGGTATAGAAGAAAAGATAAAACAATATGGCTTTTCGGAAGATTTGTCTAATAAAGTTAGACATTCCGTTTCTGTATTAAGAAAGAGTGAAGAATTTGCTTTGAGATTTTATGATAAAGGCTTTTACCTTGCTTTTAGCGGTGGTAAAGATTCACAAGCATTGTATCATGTAGCAAAGTTGGCTGGGGTAAAATTTGAAGCTCACATGAATATGACTACCGTTGATCCTGCACCGGTTGTATCTTTCGTAAAAAGAGAATATCCAGACGTTGTAAGACATATACCGGAAATGAATTTCTTTGATCTTATTTTAAAGAAAAAGAAATTGCCTTCAAGAACACACAGATTTTGTTGTGATGTTTTAAAAGAAGGCGGAGGAGGTGGTACGGTTACTTTGGTTGGAATAAGAGCGGAGGAATCTGTTAGAAGGGCGAAAAGAAGTGAGATAGGAACAAGCAAGAAAAAATACAATCTTTCTTTTGATCAGTGGGATGAACACAAGGAACAAATGGTATTTTGTGTAGGTGGAAAAGACAAGATTATTGTTTCTCCTATTCTTTCTTGGACGGAAGATAATGTTTGGGAGTTCTTAAATAAAATGGGAACGAAACATTGTGATTTGTATGATAAGGGAGAAAAAAGAATAGGCTGTATTCTATGCCCTATGTCTAATGTAAGAGAAATGCTTACTTATCCATTTAAATATCCACATCAAACAAAGCGTTTGCTTGAAGTTATTGAGATATTATATAAAGAAGGGTCGTTCTTTAATAAGTATAAGGAGTTTACGCCAAAATTGATATTGGCTTGGTATTTATCCAAAAGAACTGTTGAAGATTTTAAAGGATTGATTTTAAGAATACAGAAAGGAACTTTTAAACCAGATAAAGAGAATAAAGAGCTATGGGACAAGTTTATAGATTATTTTGATTTGAAAAACATTAATTTGTAACAATATTTAACATCAAAAATTGCAATTATTGAATACAAAAGTTGTATGTTTGCAGTCGAGATGAGATAGCTTAAAAAGTTGAAGTTTGGGAAGTGATTCGCGATAGCTTCCCTTCTTCTTTTTGAAGGCTATGTGAGGTTGATGGGAAATGACTTTAGGGTGTTTCCCAAAATTAAGGAAGTGTTAGATCGAATGTCTCTAATGACAAACGAACCGAGTCAGGAAATGCCGGCTCCCCTATAAGAATCGTTCCTAACGAATAAGTCCCTAAGTAGGGCAAATGGCGGCTTATAGGATGTCGTGAGATAATGGTTTCTCGTGAGAAAGGCTTCTTTTGAAGTAACATTGTCCTGCGGGCAGAGTGGCGAGACAAATTCACTTCCTACTTTTAAAGGCTCTGCCGTTACCTTTGATCCCTGTGCGGAGGGAGATCGGCACTTGTAAGCGATATGAGTACGGTTGCCGCACCAACATAGAAAGTATCGCTTACAAGTTTTTCTTTATAAAGTGTTCTTTTATAGGAAAAAAGTTATACTTTTGTATATGTTGAATTATAAATAGGTGATTAGTATAACTTTGCACCAGTTTATGTTAATCATCAATTTTATTAACGATACCGGTGGTGCACCGGGAATTTAAGCATGTGGAGAGACCTCTTTAGAAATTATTACGGGTTGATGGTTTCAGCAATGTCCCTATGAAGCGTGAAAATATACTTTTGGTGCAAAGAAGTGTATAAGCACCCAATTACGTCCATGAGTGTACAAGAATTTCCTATAAATGAATTTTTAAGCCTTGCAGAAAAGAACAACTGGGAGGTTTATTCGTTGGAACAGGTGAAAAACTTTGCTTCTGACGTTGTAAAAAGTATTGATCCAATTGAACAGGAACATGGAGCTATTGATTTTGTGTCCCTGAATCGTGTTGTTGTGGTTGACGAAAACTTCAACAAATCTGTTGTATATTATAGAGAACCGCAGATTGAGTGGAAGGATGTCGACCAAGAAACAATCGAAAAAGCCGGAGCAACCGGACTTTCTGTAAAAAACAAAATAGGTTTCTATAAAGATACTCCTGCAAACAGAAGAAAAGGAATTGTGGGTATGCCTTATAAAAAAGATTCTGACTACAAGAAAAAGAAGGAGGAATCAGAATCCGATAAAAAAGACTGATTAGAGGATTGATGATGGAGAGCAGAAGATTATATCATTTTAAATCCTATTTAGGTAGCTTTTGCTATCCTATACTGATCGCTTTACCTTTGTCTCCTATTGTGGACTGGATAGAAAAATATATATTCAAAGATTGGGAGTTTTTGAAATTCCTTGTTGTCCTTATTATTGTGGACACTCTTATTAGTTGGGTATTCCATTTGAAGCAAAAAGACTTTTCATCGAAAGGTTTTGGAATGATCCTGACTAAAATTTTTGTATATGGGTGTTTGCTTATTGTAGCTCATGTTTTGGGGGAATATACTATAGATGGGCATACAACCACAACTTTCACATGGTTTCGGTCTCTCATGAGTACGGCGTTGATAGTAAGGGAATCCATCTCTATAGTGGAAAATTCAGGTAAGATAAACCCTAACCTTGTTCCTGTGTGGGTGAGAAAATATTTAAGGGAATTTGACGAAAATGGATTTTTAAGAAAGCCCGGAGAAAAAATGGGTGATTCCGAAAAAGATACAATCTAAATTTTTATACAAATGAGACTATATAGATTTACTGATACAGATAAGAAGATTGACGTAGTTGTCGTTACGGACGGTTCTTGTGAACAGAAAAGAGTGCTTATCACGGAATCACCTCGTGGTGTTGTAACTCCCGGTTCTGTTAACGCTACGGAAGATGAAAAGAAGGGAAGTGATGCTTTTCTTGCTTTGGGTTGGAGCTGGAATGTGGGTGAAACTGTTCAGCACGAAGAATTGGTTGCGTTTGCGGAAGATCATGCACTTACCTTGTCGATTGAACCGCAGGGACTGAATGAAATTGTTTCCGTAAAGGCTTCTTGGAACAGTAGCAACGTTTGTGTTTTGGAAATTGCTACGACTGTTCCAGCGGAGAAAGAAGTGGAAATTTATTTTCCCAATACAGTAACATTAAAGGATTCAGTAGGACGTTACGGAACAATCTGGGGAGACAAGAAAACTCTTGTTTCGAAAGTAAACGGTCGTACACCTATGGAATTTTCCTTAGCTGATCTTGGCTTGGCTAAAAAAGAAGATTTGAATCTTGTTATCATGTCTGACGATGGCGTTCAGAAGTTCGAAGTGGTAGCTCATTAATTTTTAGAAGCTATGTTAAGACTTCTTTTTACGACAAAGGATTTAAGCAAGCAAATGACTGTCATAACTGATGGAATTGACAATCAGATGAATGTCTTTGTAACAGAAAATACGGTAGGTGACGTTGAATATTACAAGTCTCTTGGTATTGTGATTGATGCTGGCGTTACTTACAATATCGGTAAGTTCAAAGAATGGTGTCTTGCTAATGGATTGGGTCTTATCGGTTATCCTGAAGGGCTGGAAGAAGAAAAGATCAATTATGTAAACGTTCTTGATAGAACGGAATATACGTTTACATTGCAGACAAAATCTCTTTCTTTCGTTAATACGGGTGAAAGCAAGAATTTTGTTGTTACTTCCAGTAAGCAGGAATATCGGGACGGTGCGCCTTACGGAAAGCCTATAGCCGTTGCTATTCAGATTAAAATTTCCGGTACAGGTTTTTCGGGTAATGCGGGAATAAGTCAAATTTCTGCTACAGAGAATCCTACTGACAAACAAAGAACTGGTACAGCTACAATCATTCAGAATGAGAGTGGGAAAACAGCAACCATTTCTTTAAGTCAAGCTGCATCCGTTATCACTTATGAAAATACGATTACAGCCAATAAAACAACTCTTACTTTTGCTGCAACGGCAGGCGATCAAGTAGTCACAATTACTTCTACCAGACAAAAGAAGCTGAATGGTAAGAATAGTGGCTCTCCGACTACTGTAAACACTACAGGGAAAGTAACTGGTACGGGGTTCTCTTTGAAAACCCAATCGGGAGCAAACTATACGGTTTCTGCTACTGAAAATACAAATGAGACTGTCGGAAGAATGGGAACTCTTGTCGTGACACAAGAAGGGTCGGGAGCAAAATCAATCACGATTAATTTAAGTCAACCGAAAGCAACCGTCGCTTATACTTATAATTTGACTTCAAACCCTTCAAGAGTGGAATTTGTTGCTACAGGTGAAACAAAAACTCTTTCTATTTCTTCCACAAAACAAAAGACGGTAAATGGAAAGAATAGTGGTAGTCCTGTGGCTGTGAATTATACTACGACAGTTTCCGGTACAGGTTTTTCGAAAGGAACAACGGAATATTCCGTTGTAGCAGCGGTCAATACTGGTACAGCAAGAGAAGGGTCAGCAGTTGTAAAACAATCGGAAGGAACAAAGCAAATAACAATTACGCTATCACAGGCAGCAGGCACTTCCGCTTAATTTTTATTGACGTGAGTAGGAAAAGAGACAAAAATAAAAATCAAGGAAAGTCAGACCTGTTAAAGGGTCTGACCAGCCTTTCTTTGGAAGATATTGTAGGATTGCAAAAAACTCTTCCTACTGTACTTCAATCCAAATTACAACAGATGTCCCGGTCTGATAACTTGGGGGATTTGGTGAAAGCCAACCTTTATATGGGGAACATCAATCAAAGACAGGATGATGTAAAGGCTGTATTTTTCAATCCAGATGAAGCGAGTGATACGGGCAGGGGTTATAAAGACCCTAACTTTTACGGTTCTATGCCCTTTGAGGTGCTTCGGAGAATGGGAGACATCTTTGTCGTTCGGGCCGTTGTCAACACTCGTGTTGAGCAGGTTCAGAATTTTCTTCATTTCAGCACTGATGAGCAGAAAGAGGGGTACACTATCAGAAGAAAACGGAATCCTTTTGAAAAGGTAAGTGCGGAGCGTTCAAGGGAAGACCAGATAAAAATCAATTATATCAGAAAGTTTTTGGAAGAAGGCGGTTTTCATGACAAGTGGGAATCGTTTGACACATTTCAAGACTTTGGGAGAAAGGTTGTGTTTGATAGCCTTACTCTTGATCAACTTGCTTTTGAAATAGTAAGGGACAGATCATGGAATCTGGCTCGTTATCGTGCTGTAGATGCTTCTTTGGTACGTTTTCTTGACAGTATCGATCCGAAGTTCCATGAAGAATTTGAACAGTACCGATTCAAAGGATACTTACCGAAATATTGTATGTGCTGGCAAGGTCAGATCATGCAGCATCCCGTTACGCATGAAAGCGTTATTTTTTATCCTTGGGAGCTTGGTATCGGTATCCGAAACAAATCGACCAACATCTATAAAAACGGGTATGGAACATCTGAACTGGAAACATTGTCCAGCGTTATGACATGGATTTTGTGGGGATTTGAATATAATGGTTCATATTTTTCTAAGGGGTCTAACCCTAAAGGAATTATCAATGTTAAGAATCCAAACATATCACAGGCTTCTTTGAGCGAATTTAGGCAGGCATGGCAACAGACAATGGTGGGGGTTCAAAATTCACATAGAACGCCGATTATAAACGGTTTAGACCTTCAATGGGTTGATCTGTCTAAAAACACCAACCGGGATATGGAGTTTAGCGAGTGGGTAAAATTCCTACTTGTTATGACTTGTGCGGTTTATCGTATTGATCCGTCAGAGCTTGGCTTCCAATTCAAAGATCAAACAAATATCTTTGGACAAGCTGGACAAAAGGAACGTTTGCAGCATTCAAAAGATAAAGGCTTGAAACCTATTCTTGTGTTCTTACAAGAAGTAATTAATTACTATCTTGTATCAGAACTGGACGAAGATTTTGAATTTGTCTTTACGGGTGTGGATGCGGAAGATGAAGGAAGGCAGGTTGAGATTGATGCTAAGAAAATTCAAAACGGTATGGTTTGTCTGGAAGATATTTTTGAAAAATACTCTGGACGTAAATTCAATCCCGAAACGGATACTATCCTGAATCAATCTTACCAGCTTCAAAAGCAAATGCAATTACAACAAGCTATGTATGGTGGAGAAGCGATGAATGAAGAAGTGGATCGTCAGATAGCTTCGGAAGAAAAGGAAGATACACAAAAATCATTCAGTTCAAATCCTATCATGGATGCTGCTATGTCTTACATTGAGAAGAACTGGGGGGAATCGTGAACGTTCGATATGTAAAGAACATAAAAGTCGAGAAAATGCCGTTGGTGTCAAATATACATCATCATGTTGACCCTATGCGCTATCCTAAAGTACAAGAAGGTTATGAAGGGATGGCGCAGGTCATTTTCTCGACACAGATAAACAATATGTTAATGGATTTGACTAAGAAAATGGTCAGTCAAAAATCGAAGTAGTCTATGCTATTCACACCGGAAGAAATACAGCAGTTGTTTTTCATTGTCGATTATCGTATTGCACGAGTGATCGTCGATGTATTGGGAAAAGATTATCTCTCCCCAGACGACATAGATGTACTTAAAAGGTTCGATTTTGACTTAAAGACAGAAATCCTTAAAATACCACCTTATTGGCAAGCATTCATATTTGGACGGTTAGCAGCCATACTTTCTCCTGCGCAGCTTTCTTCGCTTGATTTTAACGACTTAAAACAATATGTTGAAAAGGAACAATACCCGGCATTGACAACAAGGGAAAAGGCAGAATACAATGCGTCGGCTATGCGTTCTTATTCCTATATAAAGGGAATGGGAAATAAAATAAAGGATTCTCTTTCTTCTACTATATCGGAAGAAGAAATGAAAATAGCTGTTGCGGAACGAGAAATGGAAGTTGAAACAGCTATTAAAGAAGAACTTTCAGAAGGGGTTATAAAAAGGAAATCTGTTCAGTCTATAGTAAGTGCACTTGGACATAGATTGGATGAATGGAATCGTGACTGGGGACGTATAGTCGCCACCGAAATGGAGAACATTTTTCAGATAGGTACGGCTCAAATGATAATGAAAGAACATGGCATCCATGCTAAGGTGTATAAGCAAACAATGCCACAAGCCTGCCGGTATTGCTTAAATGCCTACACTACAAATGGCTATGGCTCTAAGCCCGTTATTTTTGATTTGTCCGAATTGATTGCCAACGGTACTAACATAGGTAAAAAGTCAAAAGACTGGAAGCCTGTTTTAACAAATATTCACCCTTTTTGCAGGTGTATGTTAAGACATGTTCCAGATGGATATGAATGGGATGACAAAACACAGTCATTTGAACCTAAAAAAGTAGATGAAAGTAAGCGGGTTCAGAGAAAATCAAAGGTAAAAATAACTGTAGGTACAAAATATTTCGAAGTGTAATGAAACAAAGAACGATTTTTAATTCCGGTTTTATCAGTATTCTTACTATAGATGGTTCAAAATGGATAAAGGACATCCAAGTAGGAAATGTGATAAAAACCGTTTCCGGTTACAGAAGGGTGACAAAGGTTATCCAGTCTGAACTGTCTTCTGTTCCTCGTATTTTTGATATATGCTACGTTACGGAAGATGAAACTCTTGAAAAGGGATACCGTGAAGATGCTTTACATAGAGTGGTAGACGGCTCTTACGTTTTGTGCCATAATAAAACAAAAAGAGTGGATAAGATAAAGCCGGGCGATGTTCTTATGCTTAAAAATGGATGTAAGGGCAAAGTAACCAACATTATACAGATACCTATTGCAAATGTTTCGCAATATTTCTATACCTTTGAACTTGACAAGCCGGACTTCTATTTTGCAGATAATGTCTGTGTACCGGATGCGACAATTTGATAAATAAAATTTTAAATTTTAATGACGTGGGTTTAAATTTGAAAGCGTTGCTCGGATTGCAGACGCAAAATGAAAAAATAGCTGAATATAAAAGACTTCTTAAAAAAGGAAAAGAGATAAGCCAAGAGATAAGTTCACTTGGTGAAATTTATTCTATTCAGAAGTCGCAGTATGATGAACTGAAAGGGAGTGAAGATGCTGATGCAGTTGCAAAGGCAGAAAGTTGTTTTAATGAGTTTTTGAAGCAACAGTCTAAAGATTTAATGGACGTATATAAAAGAAGAAGCTCTATCCAGAAATCCATTGCAAAGTTGGAAAATGACGAAGAATTTGCTGAAATGGCAAAAGACATTCGCCAGCTTGAAAACTGTCGTGAGTTATGGAGACAGGGTTTGATCAAGAAATCTGTTTACTTCGATTTATTTAAGGCGAAACAAGGTAAAGTTCAGTTTGCGGACGTGCTTGTTTTTAGAGGTGACAAACTTCTTATTTTGAATCGTGTGGGAGAAAAGGGTGCGGTTTCAAACGATTGGTGCATTCCAGGCGGACATGTTGATCCGGGAGAAACTTTTTTGCAAGCTGCAAAAAGAGAACTGTTTGAGGAAACAGGTATTGACATGTCGGAAGAACTTTTGATGCCGGTTGGCAAATACATCCCAAAGAGAAAGGGCATTGAAATTCATTATTTCATGTGCTACATTGACCCTGACGCGCCAGCAAACATTCTTGTGGACGGAGAAGAAGAAACAGGTAGTGAATGGATCAATCCTCACACTGAACTTGACCAATATAATTTCATTTTTGATATGAAAGATAATATCAAGCGTATTCTTGGTATCGAAGTGCCGGATGAATTTCAATTGGTGATGAAATCTTTCAAAGAGGGTAAAATTTCAAAGGACATATTCACCTCCTATTGTGAAAAGAATCCTGAAAAACTTGAAAAGTCGGCAAACAAAACTTCTTTTACGCATGAAGAAAGAAAGGATTTGGCAAAGAAAGGTGAAGCAATGCCCAATGGCAAATATCCTATTCGCAATCGGCAGGATTTGAAAGATGCTATTCGTTTGTCCGGTAGTTCTTCTATGTCGAAAGAAGAAGTAAAGAAATGGATCAAGAAACGGGCAAAGGAGCTTAATCTGGAAGACGAATTGCCGGAAGACTGGAAAGTAGAAAAAACTATGGATACAGCAGACGCACATGTATTGCAGCGTGAATCTTTGGATGGTGAAACCAAAAATATTGTTCGTACAGAGGATGGTGTAGGCGAAGGTATTGAAAAGGCTATTACTTTCAAGAGAACTATCTATGAAGAAAAAGAAGTCGAAGTGGTAGAAGAGCCGAACAAATACACTTACGGTGAGTTTCATATGAATTTCTCTGATAATGATGGTGGAAAAGGAGATAAGTTTGCTGATTTTTTAGGCATACTTCAAAAGGTAACTTGTCTTGGTAAACCTTTTTCTATTGTTATTAAGACAGAAGAAAATGGGGAACAAGAATGGAAATGGAATGGTAAGTTTCGCATTGAAGGCACTACCAAAACAGAAAACATCCGAAAATCGACAGAAGATGAATTGTCTGTTGAAAATGGAAATACCGAAGAAATCGAAAAGTCCAAAAAGACCGATAAGAGTATTTTCAACACTTATCTCAATTTTCTGGAAGGAACTAAAACACGTCTTAAAAATATTCATTGGGGTGAGGAAGATAATTCCAAGCATGTCTATCTCGATGAACTTTCAGAAGAAGTTTCAGAATTTGAGGATAAGATTGCGGAAGCCGGGCAATCGGGATTCGGACGATTCAAAGACGGGGAAATCCAAGGGGATGAAGTGAAAGAGGATGATCCGGTTGCTATTTGCCAAATGATATTCGACAAAACGATTGAGTTCAGAAAAGAACTTGCTGAAAAGGATGAATACATTGGCGAGGTAAGCTGGATTGATGATTTTCTTGCAACACTCAAACAGTCTAAATATAGATTGCAATTGCATTAAGGAGTTTGGAGATAAATTACGATAATAATTAATAAAAGTTAAAATATTGAGTTATTGTGATTTAATTCTAATTTTGCAGTATTTTTGAGTGTTATAAATACGTTTATTTCAATTTCAACCAATCAAAATGTTTGATAGTTTTAAATTATATGTAGATTTGGATTTGGAGAAAGCCAAAAGCGCGGTATCAGAGCAACAATCTCCATACGCAAACATGGTATTTTCCGGTGTCGCTTCCGATTCTTCAAAAGATGATGAAGAAGAAGTCTTAGAGCCGTCCGGGTTTATATATGATAGATTTTTGAAATCCGGTTTGTTTAACCTCGATCATTTGCCCACACGTTCACCTATTAACAAAAGTCGTTTTTGGATTGGTGAACCTATTGAAGCCTATGTGAAAGACAATAAGTTTTTTGTAAAAGGTAAATTGTGGGAAAAGTCGCCGGAAGCCCGTGCTTTTTGGGATAAGGCAATTGAAATGCAAGAATCGGGTTCGACAAGAAAACCGGGTATGAGCGTAGAAGGTAAGGCGTTGGAACGGGATAAGAAAAATCCCAAAAGAGTGACAAAAGCTCTTATTACAAACATTGCTCTTACAATGACACCGGTCAACACTAAGACCTATTTGGATATTGAAAAAAGTAAGGGTGGTAGTGTGAATGATTTATTGGAAATACAAAAATCAACTATTCTTTTTGAATATTGTACAGAAAACGGACTTGTCCAGATTGACAATAATTTCAAGGTGAATTTTCAAAAATCACATTCTTTTGATGTTGATTCTTTTTGGGAGATTTATCGTGCAGTTCAAGAAGGTAGGGTTGAAAAAAGTGTTTTAGATACATTCGTAGAAAAAGTTCGACAATAATTTTTATACATAATGTTATGGTAGACGTAAAAGAATTTAAAGATGATCCGTTATACAAGGCACTTGAAAATTCTGGTTTCAGTGCAGAAGATATTGCTACTATGGTAGCAAACGGAGATGTAACTTTTGAAAAATCGAAAAGTGTCGCCGAAATGAAAGAATCCGAAAAAAAGGAGGACAAGAATATCGGCAATGATGAAAAGCACATTGACGATTTGAAGAAGGACGAAAAAGAGGATAAAAAAGACAAGAAGGACTTGAAAGAAGATATCAAAGAAAAAGAGGATAAGGTTGAGAAATCTTTCTCTATGGATGATATGAAGGCTTTCGGTGCTTCTTTGGCTGCTAACATTGTTAAGGGCATGACAGAAGTCATGAACGAACGTTTTGGTAACATTGAAAAATCTTTGGAATCTTTTGGCGCACAGACACCTTCTTTCAAAGGAGTTCAGCCTTCCGCTGTTTTGGAAAAAGCAATGAAGCCGGAAGTTGATGAAGAAGGCAAGACACTTCTTTCTGTTACAAAACAACGTCCTTTGGTGATGGCTGCTATCAACAAGGCTATTGAAAATGCCGGAGAGGAACTTGAAAAGTCGATTGGTGACGATGCTTTGGTTTTCTTGGCAAACACCGAAGCCGATACGGTAGGTAAGGATTTGGCAAAATTCATGTACGAAAAGTACAATATCAAGCTCCAGAAGTAAGGAATATTTCGATTGAAAAATATAAAACATTATAGAACAATGGATTTGTACAATTATAACGATTTGGCTGCTTTTGGCGGTGCTGGCAATACTGCTGATGTGCTGAAAGCAATGGAAGCCGGTTTGCAGACCGGTATGCAATATGACAATCAGATCAACAATGGTGGTGGTCTGAAAGTTGAATCTTTGGATGCTTATATCAAGGTTTTGGCTAACCGTTTGAACCAGCTGGTTGTTTATAATGAAATGCCGAAACAGAGAATCGAAAACACGGTTCACCAGTACAACCAGTTGTACAAATACGGTGAAGAAATCGGTATCTTCAATCTTGAAGGTGAAACACCGGAAGAAACCGATACTCAATACATCCGTAAATCAGCCATCTCTAAGTTTATGGGCGTTACAGGACAGGTAACTGATCCGGCTATGCTTGCTAAACTTGCCGGTGGTATGAACATGTACACTCGTGAGGTACAGAATAAGACCACTTTGCTTTTGACTTTGATTGACACTCGTTTGACGGATGCTGATTCTACTTGTATCGCAGAACAGTTTGATGGCATCTTCCGTCAGCACATGATGGGTGTAGCTGCTACTGACCGTGGTTCTACGGAAGGTATGAGCACAGAACAGATTTTGGATGCTTACTATGGCTCACAGGCTGTGATTGATGCACAGAATGGTATCTTGACTGATGCTTTGGTTGAAGATGCTGCTGATCGCGTTGTAAACGTTTACAACGGTTATATCGACCGTATCGTTTCTGCACCGGTTGTGTTCAACAACTATGTGAAGAAATTCCATGAATCAAAACGCGTTGTTGTTGGCATGTCTAACAGCGTTGTAGGCGCAACAATGGGACAGTCTGTAAACGACATCATGACGCAGTTCGGTAAGGTTGCTGTTAAAACAGACAAGTTCTTTGACGTTCGCCGTCCGATCAAGGCTTCTGCTACAGCTTCTTCTCCGAAGGCTCCGGGTATTCCTGTTGCTGGTGGAACTAAGTCTGCTGTTGTTGCCGATACAAAAACCAACTTCGTATTACATGCCGGCTCTTATGGCTACTTGGTAACAGCTAAGAACCGTTATGGTGAATCTGCTCCTTTGAAATTGACGGATACTGCTCTGGCAGTTGCAGCTAATCAGTCTGTAGATTTGCAGTGGACAGCTCCAGTTGGAGGTGCTTATGCTCCTACTTGCTACGTTGTTTATCGTACTAAGAAAGTAACTGCTTTGACAGATACGACAGAATACTATCCTATCTTCACTATTCCGGCTTCTATGCTGGCTGCTGGATATGATGGTGCTGCTGCAACAAAAGTACGTGACCGTAACCGTATCATTGCAGGTACGAAGTCTGCTTTGATTTATTACAACGACAGTCAGATCAACGAATACTTACAGTTCGGTGACACTCGCAAACTTGACTTTGCTATCACTGCACCGTCTCGTAGATTCGCTATTTTGAACTACGGTACGCCGTGTTTGTATCAGCCGGCTAAGATTTGCCGTATTATCAATATCGGTGATGAAGGTTTGGGTGCATAACTAAGACGTATTTAGTCTCGGAATTTTATAAAGGGAGGGAAAGGTTTTTGAAACACCTTCCTCTCCCTATTTTATTTATCAATAAATCATATTTCGTATGAAAAAGATTGTATCAACAGTATATAAAAACACTACCATTCAGTTTTTGAATGAGCTTGTGGAGTTTGAAAACGGGAAAGCCGAAGTAAAGGACGAAACTTGGGAATACATCAAAAATGGCGGTTTCTCCGGTATTGCTTTGGAAGAAGAAGCTAATACGCTTGAAAAGGAAAAATCTGAATCTGAAAAAGATACTGATGAAGCTCTGAAAGTTCTGAAAGAAGAATACGAGTTTGAAATTGCTCGTTTGAACGGTATTATCAAAGATAAGAACAAGAAAATCGAACAATTGGAGCAGTCTATTGACGTTTGGAAAAAAGAGGTTGAAAGACTGTCTAACGGTGGTCAGCCGAAAGAAACTGTGGAAGAACCGGTTAAAGAAGAAGCCGGCGCAACAGAAGAAGAAATTGCTTCTTTAAAGGAAGATATGTCTAAAATGACTTTTGAGGATTTGAAGGCACTTGCTATTGAAAACGGAATGAGTAAACAGAAAGCCGGAAGATTCAAAGAAGAAAGTCAGAAAGACGAACTGATTGATGCTATAATTGCGTTACCTAAAAAGTAAAAAAGACATTTAAGTTATGCCGGGACAACTGATTTTTACAGTAAAGTATAAGAAAAATACGGGTTCTGTTATTTCCGTTGCGGAGATGTGGAACAATTACCTGTACGGTATTACCATACAAGCCGGTACGGGGACTTCTTTTTCTGATGAATCACTTAGAACTTATTTGAGTGCTGCACAGAGAGAGATCGAGAATTATTTTAATCTCAAATTTGTAAAGCAATTAGTTGAATCGGAAACACATTCTTATTACAGAACAGATTATTTCCAGCAATTTCCTATCATTCAAACTAACTGTCCAGTAAGGGTTCCGCTTGCGCTTACAGGTATGCTTAATAAGATGGAGCAGATTATTTACCCGCAAGGTTGGCTTAGTTGTGAGAAAGATATGGACGGGATAGGGAAACGAAGAATGAGTGTCGTTCCTACCGGTGCAAATTCGGTTAATGCAAATGCAGATGTTATTCTTACTGGAATGACTACGCAGATAGGCTTTCAACGGTTCACAAACATACCGGACTATTGGGACATTCAATATATAACCGGTTTTGATTTGGATAAAATGCCTGCCGATTTGATTAATCTTGTTGGTAAACTTGCTTCATTTGGACCGCTTAATATTGCCGGAGATATGATATTCAGTTTACCCGGTATAGCTTCTATGCACTTGGAAATTGATGGATTAAGACAATCTATCAACTCTACCGCTTCTGCTGAAAATGCAGGCTACGGGGCACGATTGAAACAGTATCAAAAAGAAATAGAGGAAACTGTAGGGCGGATAAAACTTGTGTACGATGAATTTAGGTTTTTAGTATTATAAGGAGATGAATCATGGCAAAGAGCATTTTACAAACACCGGTTCCGCCTTTGAGTAACGCAAGTCCTGAATTTATACGTTCAGAGTTTGATTCTGCCGTTTATTTGAAAGGGTATGAGGTGATATTGGAAAAGGCGTTAAGATGTCCTTGTAATGCACCAGATGCGCCTTTAGTGGATTGCCAGAATTGTTTTGGTACAGGTTATTTCTATATCAACCCTACAAACACTCATGCTCTTATAACCGGTATAAACGGGGATAACAGTTACAAACGTTGGTCGGAAGAACTGATAGGGACAATTAATGTAACAGTAACAGATGTTGATAAGCCCAATTTAGGGTATTTTGACCGGATCACAATTTTAAAAGAGTTCTCTTACTTTAGTGAAAATTTGCCTGTAAGAACGGATGGGGAGAACTTTTTTGTGTTTACGACTTACAAACCATTGAGCATTTATAGCATACATGTGTTTGAATCGTCTACAGAGCCTTTGAGACAGCTTTCTCCGGCAGATTACAAGATAAGTGACACAAACCCTTATTGCGTAATTTTGACGGCTGATATGTTCTTAAATCCGGTTGTAAGTATTTATTATCAACATCAATTGGAATTTCATGTACTGGATTTTCCTCATGAAGTCCGGGCTTCTTGGAAGAAAAATAAGGAAACGGGACAACTGGAAAGAACAAGACTTCCTATTCAAGCAGTGGCAAGAAGGACACACTTGATTGTGTCTGAAAAACCTAATTTTGACGGATCGGGAGTTATATTGAATGATAATATTCAGATGAAAGTGAGTGAGTAATGGTAGTGCCTATTAATATAGATTTAAGTGATTTGGTGGAAGAGTTTGATCTTTCACAGGATCAATCTACGTTTTTAGGTGCTTCTATTATAGATGCTGTTATAACTGAATATCAGCTTAGGTGGGAAAATCTGATAAACCGGGAACTTCGTACTACAAGAAATGAATATAAAAGGGGAGTTTTCACTGAAAGAGAATCCCCTTTGTCAGTTACATTCGGGTTGACAAACAGGGCTTCTTCTATTCCTTTGATGATAGAAGAAGGACAGCCGCCTTTTGATGAAAAGGAAGGTTTTAGAAATTCCCCAAAAAGAAAGATTGCGCAGGATGGAGGCTGGTATATAGATATTCCCTTTAGACATGCAACGCCGGAAGCTGTAGCGGATTCGGGATTATTTGCTTCTATAATGCCGCAACGGATTTACAACGCAGTTCAGAAGACAGGAAGATTAGGAAGCGATAATTTACCAGAAAGTTTTTCTGAAAAAGGACAAAGAAAAGCAATAAATAGACTGGGTGTAAATAAACCGGCTTACATGCACAAAGCTCCTATTTATCAGGGTTTGACTAAAGTAAATATTGCTTCTACTGAAAAAGAAAAGAGAAGCGGTTACTTTACATGGAGAAGGGTGAGTGAAAATTCTGATCCTAATAGTTGGTGGAATGGTGGTATTGTTCCATATAAACTTATGGACAAAGCTCTTGAACAAGCGAAGATAGATGTTGTTGCAGACAAAGTGATTGATCAATTTTTAAACTCGATGTAACGATGCTACAGATAGTCAAAATAAAAAAGATAGTGGAAGCCTGTTTGGAATATGTACAAACGGACTTCGAAAGTAAAACGGATGAAAAGGATTCTTTCTTGTACAAAGTGTTGGGAGATACACAGGACGGCTCTTTCAACTACTATGAACAGGCAAAAAATATCTTTCTAAGAAAGGAAACAAATCCGAACAACATAAAGGTAGCTTTGGAATATCCGAAAGATAAAACAGGGCTGCCGGCATACATTATTCGTGAACCCGGGAAAACAGGTGGCATTGCCAATTCCATAGGTAAAATAGAATCTTTTATGGGTGGCGTTCCTATGTACAGAGACACAAGACAGTACGGATTGGAAATCATGTGCTTTTCTGTAAACATGAATGAATCAATCCTGATGTCAGAGATTCTGTACGCATTACTACTTGGCTCTTGGGATACTTTGGCTTCACAGTTCCTTAAAATAGAATTTACCATGAAGGAGCTTATGATGCAAAACAATCTGATGCCGACACCTATTTTCATTCGTTCTATCGGACTTGATTTATCGTCAGAAGAAATAGTACCGGGATTGGTGGATACGTCTTTACTCGGAAAGATCATCTTTGGGAAAGTGAATCAAGTGGATAGCATTGCTCTTGGTGACCCGACTTCTATTGACGGACTTCCAGGTGTAGAATCAGAAATTGTGGGGTTCAGATAGTTCGTTGATTGAAAAATGATTACCTTTGAGGTAGTTTGATTTATGTGTAAGAATTAATTAATACATTTAATTATTAGATTTTTGTCGTAATTACTTAAAATAATTGTTTTGAAGTTTTTGGCAAATTAATTGATTTAATTTTTGAATGTGTTTTTAAATAAAATCAAATAATAATTCGATAACAAATTGAAAATCAATAAATTATGGCTACATCGTATATTTTTGGTAATAAACAAATAACCTTACCGGGTGCGTATAGTCGGATCGTATCTGGAGAAACAAGCCCAGCCAGAACATTAGATTATTCAAAGGTTTTGGTCATAGATAGTGGCGTTTATGGTGCAAATTGGGGTGGTGGTTCTGGTATAGATGGAGAAAACTTTCAAGGATTGGATTCTGTCTATACGTTTGACACCCTTGCAGAGTTCCGTTCTTTTGTAAAGGGAGGCATGTTCTGGAAGATTGCAGAAGGCCTTTTTACACCGGATTATACAAACCCGGCTTCTACAGGTATCTCTCAACTTTTGTATGTAAGGGCAGCTAAGACTACTTCTGCAACTATTACTTTTGTTACTACAGCAGGTGGCACGTTTGAAGTAAAGACACTGGATGAAGGTTTGGGGGCAAATGGTAAACTTTCCGAAGCTGGTAATTTGATTACCGGTTATGGTGTATCCATTGTGAAAGGCGTAGACGATCCGGCAAAATGGATCATGAAATTCTATGTCGGTTCTTTCACAGGATATGCAGAAGATGGTTACCCTATTGGAGAAACGCCGGAAGATCAAGCAGCACCTACATTGGTATTGCAGTCACCGGAATTTGACAATATTGGAACTTTGCTTGAATGGGCTAAATCCGATTCTAATTTTGCTAACCTGTTTGTATTGACAGAAAATGCAAAAACACAAGGAGAAGGAACGGTATCTGAGAGTGACGTTACTACTGTAATGGCTGGTAAATCCTATTTCTTGGCAAAAGGTGGTACTGAAACTTACAGTACCGACAACATGGCGAAAGTTATGGAAGCAATTACAGGTTTGGACTATAGCTTTGCTCTTATGGATCAGTTCGGTACAAATGCTGATTCCGCATTGCAGAAACAGTACATTGCTCATATGAATAGTCAAGCTAAGTACACTCATTTCTTGTTTGTGGGAGGTTATGACGATGCTGCCAATTTCTCTAAATCTCTTGATTTGGCGAAAGGGTTCAACAGCGAGCTGGTTCAGTTGGTACATGGCGGTGCAGGTATGACTTCCGGTATTACAGGTATCAAAACACGCTGGTGGGGAGTAATGTATAACTTGTGTTGTATTTTGGGTAGAACGGCAGGAAAACCGCCTTATATCCCGGTTACAAACAAGACAATCGGTATCGACAAGTTGAAGCACACTTTGAATGATACGGAAAAAACTAAGGCTTTGAATGCCGGTATGCTTGTGACGGTTTACAATGACTATACGAACAACTTTGTCGTATTACAAGGTGTAAACACTTTACAGGACAACAAAGTGTTGTTCAATTCAAACGGACAGAGCCACAGCATTCAGTTTATGCGTATCGTTGCTCAAATCAACAAGGAATTGGTTGTAAACGCTTCTATTGACTTGTTGGGACAGGAAAACGGTGTAAACGTCAATACATTGTCTGCCGGTGCGGTGAAAGACTGGACGGTTGCTTATTTGCAATCGAGAGTGGCAAATGAGGCACAGGATAACCTATTACTTTCATTCAAAGACGTTCTTGTTACAAGACAGGAAGATGCTTGGTTTGTAACCTACAAGATCGTTGTTAACAATGAAATCAACAAGTTGTTCTTCACAGGCTTCTTAATTCGTGGATAATAATTCTAAAACATAGATATTATGCAGACATTCAGTGCACCTATGGCATATATCAAGATCGGCAACGAAACAGCCGGTTTTGTCAGAAATATAACTGTACAGGAACAAATCAATCGTGTGGACGTACAGGGATTGGGTAGTTTGCCTATTCAGGAAATCCCGCCGGTTTCCTACAGATGTTCGGCAACGGTAGATCAGTTCTTCTTGTCTTTCAAAGCTCCGGTGGTGGAAGCGATGATTCACCGTCTGGGGACTTTGCAGGAAGTTTTGGATACCCTTACATTTGCAGAGCAAGGATTCTCTATCATGATCTATAAGAAATTGGTACAGAACTTTGATGATGCCCGTAAGATGGTGACGCAGGTTGATCCGACAGGGCAGACGGTTGCTCTTTTAACTCCGTGTTTCATTGAAAATCAGAATTGGCAGTTGCAAGAGCAATCAGTTGCTTCCTATAATGTCAATATTAGGTATCTTAACCCCGTCGTAACTGCCGAATATTGAGGCAATTAGATTTTATTAACGTCATTTTTAAAGGTAAGAATTGAAGATGTTATATCTAAAGTTCTTACCTTTGTTGTGTATAACAATAAATGCCCATACAAAGATTGCAGTCAATGTATGGGCAGATTTCGATAAATTGAACTTAAATTGGTTTTGGTTATGAAAGCTAATTTTGACAAAGGTACAAAAATTTGCTCTAAGTGCAAGAGAGAACTCCCTATTGAGAATTTTCAAAAGAACAGCTATTCTTCTGATGGATTTACTTGTAGATGTAAAGAATGTCTTTCTCATAAAAATATGACAGATGAGGAAAAGGAAAGAAGAAAGCAAATCCATAAAAAATATCGTTTGTCTGAAAAAGGAGAAGAAAGTAGGAAAAGACAGAATGAGCGAAAGAGAAATGATCCTGAATATAAAGAGAAAAATAGGCAAAAATCACACGAGTATTATCATAAAAACTTGGCACATCCAAAGAAATTAAAAGAAATTGAAATAGACGAAAATGGAAATGAAGTTTTTGAATGTACTACTTGTAGAAGAAAACTTCCTATAGAGATGTTCCCAAAAGACAATACCAATAGACTTGGTATTCATTTTTCATGTAAAGATTGCTATAACGCTTATCGTAGAGAAAAATCGCATACAGAAGAATATAGAGAGAAAAACAGAAAAAAGATGGCAAAATTTAGAAATTCAGAAAAAGGGAAAGAATATTTTTCTGAATACAGAAAATCGGAATCATTTAAACAATCTTCAAAAAAATATAGAGAATCTGAACATGGAAAGGAAACAAAAAGACAATATAGAAAGAGGCTTTGGAATGAAAGTCCTGAATATAAATTAGAGACTGCTTTAAGAAATAGAGTTAGATTAGCGATAAAAAATGGCTCTAAAGCTGCTTCTACTATAGAACTTGTTGGATGCTCTGTCCAAGATTTAAAAAAACACATTGAATCACAATTTTGTGAAGGTATGAGCTGGGATAATTATAATCATAAAACTTGGCACATTGATCATATAGTTCCTTGTTCTGCTTTTGATTTAACGAACCCAATCCACCAAAGAGTTTGCTTTAATTGGATGAATTTACAGCCTTTGTGGAGTAAGTTAAATATAAAGAAAAAAGATAGATTAACAGAAGGGTCGCAGGAATTAGTAGATTTTATAAGAGACGAATTAGGGATTAAAGAAGAAATCGTTTTAAAGGATGTTGAAAAGAATAGATAATCTTTTCAGAAAGCAGGACAAAAATTCTGCTTTCTATGTTTTATCATTATCTTTGTAACACAATCAATTAATCACAAAACAAAGTATGAATACGAAAGAAATTACAGTAAAAGGAAGAAAGTACGAAATTCAATTTCCTAATGTAGGACAGTATTATCAGATCGAAGTAAACAAGCAGAGATTAGGGAAAGGAAGCTATAACTCGTTGATCGGTAATCCTACCATTACAGCACAGCGTGCGTTGGATATGATTGACGTTGAGGCAACATTATCCGTTCTTTGTCCGCAGTTGGTTGCGGATTTGAAGGTAAAAAGTTTCTCGGAACTTGGGCTGAAAGATTTTAAGGAGATCAGCGATATTTACATGAACGAGGTGTTTCCTTTCTTGAAAGAGGCTGAAAAAATACTTTCTTCTGTGGATTGATGAACCGGGAAGAATATAGGAATTTCGTCATAAAATGGGATAACACTTTTCCTATTGACAGGTGGTTTAGGAACAAGCACAATATTCCTTTTCTTTCGGAAGAACATAAGAAGTGTGATTTCTTTACTGAACTTATGGAGTTCGAAGAAGAAAAGGCATTTTATGAACTTAATCAAGAAAAGAAAGAAAGAGAGGAAAGAGTGCAAGAGTATATTCCCAATATCGGGGATTGGTTGAAAGCACCGGAAGGTGAAATTTTGGAACAAGATACTGCCTTCTATGAAGATCAGATGTTTAAGATGATCGAGATGGAGCAAAAGGCAAAAGAAAAAGGTAAGGAAAATGGATAACGAAAAAAGACTTAGGGTGTCGGTAGATGTTTCTCAACTTAGGTCGGTCGGGAGAGACGTTGAGAATATGCAGCGAAGAATAGTCGAAAACAATAACGACATTATTCGTCAGCAGAACGACGCACTTAACCAACTTAGGGAGCAATTGAACCTTTTGGGACAGCAAAATTCCGAAAAGGGTAGGCAGACTGCAACACCCACACGTCCAGTTGTCCAGCCTACACCACAACCGGAAGGAGAAGATCAAGAAACTGCAACACCTACACGAAGGAGAAGAAAAAAGCAACCGGAAGCGGACATTTCGGGAGAAAGAGGTGAATCCTATCAAGATAGAGGCACGAGAGCTATCGACCTCTCGGCTTTGCTTGGTGTAAATCAAGAAGGCTTTCGTGATATTGTGGAAGCCATTTCTTCCGGTAATAGTGATTTGTCTGATATAACAAAGCAAATTCTCCAAAACGTACAAGCAGGAGCACGTGCTTTAGAGGGAATACAAGAAGGTGTCTTTTCTATTGATGAAACTTTGTACAATCAAAGAGGTACTTCTGCGGGTGGATCGGGAATACAGCCTATTCCAGTGCCCACACTATCACCAGTGCCAGCAAGAGAAGAAACACCTATTACAAGAGAAAGAAGGGAAAATGTACAAAGAGGAAGTGACAGAAGTACAGCTACTAACATTGCCACAAGAGTGATTTCCGGTGTTGGAGCTACATTTCAAAGTCCTGCTGCTATGGGCGGAGGCCTTATATCTTCTTTGGGCGGGATTGTGGGTGAAGGTCTTTCTTTGATTCCTGGTGTGGGGGGATTTTTGGGTGGTGTAACTACTGCGGTCGCTAATGTCATGGCGGGAATTTTCACTACATCTGTTGAAAAGGCTATGGAAGCGCAAAAGAGAACCATACCTTATGCGCAGACAATGGGCGTTTCCGCAGGACAAGCCATGCGCACAGCCTTTGGAGAAGGTAGTTATGCTGCTGGTGCTCTTGGAATGAATGTAGGAGAGTATATTCAAAGACGTGCTGCGCTTATCCGTGCCGCCGGAGGAAAAGAGGGAACAGTTGCGCCCGTACCAGAAACACAAAGTTTGATGGCTGTACAGCGTTTATATGGACTTAGTGATCGTACTGTAATGGGAATGCAAGGGGCGATGCGTTTTGCCCGTACAGAGGAAGGACAAACAGCTTCTTCGTCTGCTATTATCCGTTCATTTGAGCAGACAATGAAACAGCTTCAAATTCCTCTTAGTGAGATTGCCTCTACAATGGATGAAAGTATAACTACCTTTATTCGTTCTGCTGACGATATTCTTTCCCGTACAGGTGAAATAGATGCAGCAAGCATAGCTTCTATCATGCGTGCTGTTCGTTTGCAGACCGGAATGGAAGGTAGGCAATTGGAGCGCGTACAGCAGGCTTTCATGGGACAAGGGATTTCACAAGATGATGTAACTCAAACTCTTTTGTTCCGTGCTGCTCAACAGGCTACAGGGGCGATGAATCCTTCCGATGTTCTTGCTGCTATGGACGATTTATCAAGAGGCGAAGGGGATAAAAATATAATGAAGCGGTTTCTTGAATCATTAAAGGAGATATCGGGAGGAAGTCTTGAAATGCTTCGTCACTTGATGCGAGGTGCTTTCACAAATCTTTCTTATACGGACATCAACAAGATAACAGAGCGCAGGGATATTGATTTTGGAGAGTTCTTTGAGAAAATGGAAGAATCCAGACAAGCACTTAGGAGGCAGAACGATCCGACAAACAGATATGAACCCACTGCTGCCGAAAGAACGGTTACGTCTGGTGAAAAGATGATGTCTACCTATGAAAATAGAATGATTGGAATTGGTGAAGCAAATATAGACAGGTTGGGCAAAATGTTGAACGCCATAAATGGAATCTACAATAGCATAACGAGTTTCCCTACTGCTGTTGAGAATTTATTTACACAATATAAAGATGCTCTTGACAGGGGAGATGGAGCTACGGCAACGGCAGCAAGAACGGCTTTGCAGAATTTCCCAGGCATTATGATGGAAGCGTTTTTTAAAAAGATGATTAGATCGGAGGAATAATCTATGACAGAAAAAGACAACAACAAAACAAGTGTACCACCAATATATCCACTTCCAGCATATAGGTATTCCACCATACAGGATTTTATTGATGCATGGCAAAAGATTATTCCCACTGGGAAGAAAAAATATACCCCGTCTGATTTATTGAAAGTAAAGAATGAAAAGGGGGTTTCCAATCTTGATATTATTTGGGGGACTTATGACAAAGAGGAACAAGCGAAATACAAAAGCGATTATGATTCCGGCACATTGCCTTACGTAAAGCAAGGGACAACTTTGTTCTGCCCGAAAGATGATACGCCATTGTCCCTTACAAAAGCTGCAAAAGAAGGACAATTTGTATCACAAGGAAGTTTCAAGGCTTATTGGGGAGAAAACTATGAAAGTCTGATAAGTGATGAAGAATATTTGCCCGATACAAGTGTAACTTCCTCACTCAAAGGGACAGGAATAAATGCTAAGATAATTTCCATGAACGTAAGGGTATGGGTATATATTAAGGCTTTGGATAAGGTTATGGACTTATCCCCTTACGTTTTGCAGGTGGTAACGACAAAATCAAAACAAACGGGAGAATTTACTATTCTCTTATCACCCTTTTATGCCAATGAAAGTTCTTTTGCTTTTGGAGAGTCTATTGTGGAACAGTTTAATCTTGTTTCTAATAGCGGAGCACAGGTCAAGTCTTTTCAAGAAAAGTTTATTCAAAACAATGATATAGTCTTTATCCGGTTTGAACGTTTAAAAAAAGAAAAATCAACGGGAGATTTGGATTTAGGAAAGCAAGTGAACTTGGAAATCCCTGTTTCTAAAATAGCTAAAAACAACATTTGGGATATGATAGGTTTTGTGGACACTTGTACATCCTCTTTTGCAGCACAAGGAAACGTAAAATCTATCACTATAGATGGAAGGGATATAAATAAACTTTTTACAGAGGATGGCTGCTATTTTATCCCGTTGCTTAACGCTACTGATACGTTTTCTCATTGGTACGAAATGAGTGAGGATAGTATTTGGTTCAAAAGGAACGTTCTTACAGGAGCTTTTTCAAATCTTTTGTGGTCATACGCAGAAAAGCCTATACGGGAGTGTCTATGGTTTATTGTAAACGTCATGTCAACAATAGGAATAGCCAAAAATAGTGTATTTGATTCCTGGCAAGACAAAAGAACAGAAGGGTATGATATTGGAGCAAAGGAAAAACGTCCTGTTAATGGCGTTTGGCAGATAGTGAAAGTATTTGTGGAGGATATTCTTGAAAAAAGAGTTCTTATCGATTCTTCTATTACCAATCCGAACGGCACGTTATTGGAGTATATGACAAGGGTATGTCAGTTTCCTTTGGTGGAATTTTACTTTGACACCTATATTAATACGATAGATATAGTTGTAAGACAGCCTCCATTCAATAAGGATGCTATTTTGGGAGCTTATAAGAACGGGCAGTATGTGACGATTACTTCTGGCAATTTACAAGGATATGATTTGTTTTATGATACAAGAAGTTATTCTTGGTATCAGTTAAGAGTGATGGATAATCATGCTGGACAAAGGAACACAACAAGTCTTGCTTTTGTTCCTATTGTGTATTTGGATGATTATGCCGAAGTGTTTGGTAATAAGAAAATGTCTTTTACAGATCAATATTTGAACTACAAGGAAACGGACGGAGTAAACAAGACGCAGACATTATCCAATTTTCAAGAAGCAGCATTGAATGATCTTATATACATTCTGGAATCAACAGCTTATCTTCCTTTCACAAGAACAGGCACGATTACAATAAATGGTGACAGACGGATAAAGGTTGGCACTTTCGTTTATTTTGAGCCAACAAATGAATTTTTTTATGTATCCTCTGTTGTCAATAATGTTTCTTTTTTGGACGGAAATTTACAAAGACAGACCATTATACAAGTAGAAAGGGGTATGTACGTGCCAATTCTTTCCAATTCTTTCTCTTCTGTAAAGGATAGACAGGATAATGCAGGGAAAGAAAGTAAAGATGTGAAACCGGATTATTTCAAATTGGTTGATTTGACTGAAATGAAAAACGCAGTCAAAGTAGCTCAAAAAGATCAGATCGCTACACTTGTTTCTCCAAAAGTGGATAGAGATCAGTTTGAATATTTTCTTAATCGTAAGATGTTCAGTTAGTTATGGCAGGTGGAAAAGTAAGAAAATTGAATGCGTCCCCCGAAGCAATTTCATTCGGGTTCATTGTTGTTCCCAATGGAGTGGACAGGGATTTGTATGTGGAAACTTGTTTAAGGAGAGGTCGTGTTTCTGTCATGGGAAATGGGGGAGCTTTCTTTCGGGATATTTATATAACAAATGAAGTTTTGGCTAATATCGAGTTCCCGGAGAAAGAAAATGAACAAGGGTCGGCGGTAGTGATAGCGAGCAACCCGTATGACGGTGTTCCTATTGTGATAGGGAGCTATCCGAGAAATGATCAGTCTCCTATGTGGAAAGAGAATACATTCCAGTTCAGAAAGACAGTAGGGAATGTGACTGCATCCTTATCGGTTGATCCGGCTAATAATGCAGTAATTGTTTCTATCAATTCTCCTAAAAAAGCATCCGTAAAGGTACTTGCTACAGGATCAGAAGAATCGGAGGTAATTGTTGAATCCACTGGAAGCGTGAATGTGACCGGAGGAACAAATGTTTCCGTAAAGGGATACACACAGATAGAGGCAAAGGTTGTGAATCCAGAAAAACCGGAAGAAGAGGAAAGAAAAGTCTCTATGGATTTGGAAAAGGTTTATTTTCATTGGAAAACGGAGGAAATGGAACAATCTTTGCAAGTGGATAATTCCGGTGTATCGGTAAAGATTGGGGAAGATGTACAAAGCACGATAACGAAAGAACAGTTAGATTTGAAAACGGGAGCATCTACTTTGAAAATGAACAACGATATTATTGAGTTCAATGGTGGGGGATTGAAAGGTCTGGTTGAACTGGATAATCTTACAAGTAAATTGAATGGTTTTGTAAATACATTCAATTCCCATACCCACAATGTTCCGGCAGGTTCATTTCTTGTTGGAGCAACGGCTGGCGTGCCAAGTCCCGCTCCTGTTCCCGTTACATCTCCCATGCAATCGGCGCAAAGTTTTGTTGCTTCTGATTATGAGAATGAAAAGATAACACAGGGTTAGGATATTGGGAAGAAATTCGTACTTTTGAACAAGTTAAAATTATAAAGCCGTGGCAGTTTTGGATTCAGTGGTAAAAACAGCGAAATCGACACTTAAAAATTTGGGTCGCTCCATGATGGCAGCGCAGTTCCCGAATGATTTTGAAGTGTATATGTGTTCTTTGGAGTTGGCAGATTCCAAAGGGAACACAATTGATGTCTTTACTTTTCCTATTAGCCCGGAGAGTATAGACAAGAGTGAACCGAAAAGAACTACGGTAGTCAATACGGCAGGAGGCATAACAGTGCTCACTTCTCCTGTTTTCATGCCGCAGACGATCACGATAAAGGGGAATTTTGGAAGGACATTCAAGATTCTTTTAAGCGGTTCTGATAGCGTTTCGTTGACAGGTGCAGCTTTTAGTATCTCGGCAGGAAAGCGTTATCTCTATCAATTACAGGGAAAATCTACAAGTTCTCTCACTATGCCTTCCTTTGATGCCGGCATCAAAACGGGATATGGTTGTATCAAGATATTACAATCTATCATAGATAAAAGCAACGGAGTGGACGAGAACGGGTTTCCCATGAAACTTTTCTTCTATAACATGGCACTTGGAGAAAGCTATCTTGTTACGATTCCACCGCGTGGCGTTAATTTCAGTCAGAGTATATCAAAGAATATGATATGGGAATACAATCTTGAAATGACTGTTATAGCTCCTTTAGAAGCGGTTTCGGGAACAAGTGGTAGTAAAGGTTCGCTTTTGGAAATGTGCGCCTCTAATGTGATACAAAAGGGCATAAATGAATTTGCAAGTTCAATCTCTAAAGGTTTGTTGGGCAATGGATGATGCTTTCGAAAAATTTTACAACGTAACGGGATATGATATAAAGTCATATTTCCAGAAGTTTGTTGATTTCTGTGCCAACGATTATCCTCTTATTGTGGACTATTATAGTAATGGTGGGGAGATGGACAAGGATTCTTTTTTGCGCCTTGTGGAACTTGTGAGAGAATCGGAAACGATTGAGCCTTTGTTTATTCTGCATGAAAATACTTTGGACGATATTTCCATGTGGGATATTCTGGACAACTTTACAGAGACACAGACAAAACTTTCCACTATTAAAAGTTCTGCAAGGTGGCTTAGAAGTTCTTCTTTAGACAGGAACAATACTTTGCAGATGGAAAAGACACTTCGGACAGGGGAACGGTTTGAAGATGTATCCAGACAGCTTAACAGTACCAACCCGGAAGATGATTGGATGAATATTACAATACCGCAGTATATAGAAGAAACTGATTATTCGTTCTCTGATGGAGGAAACAAGTTCTATATCAATCTAAAGAACGCTGGGAATAATTATCTTGATACTGTTGTGGATGTACTTGTGGGAGATAATATCTTGGGACGTGATATAGATGTGAATTTTGTCTTTGAGAATGACGATTTAAAGATAGTGATAGGCGATGATGCGATCCGACAGGCTTTGGATACTATTCTTTCTTCTCAAAAAGGTGCTATACCAGAGTTTAAGGATTATGGAATTGCAAATGAGTTCATAGGAACAACGGTGAACGCAATCCAGTACCCTTCTATTTTTAAGGATGTAATGAACATGTTCCAAAGGGATTCAAGATGGGACTCTGTGGAGTTGATGGATGTAAAAAGAGAGGAAGATGCCGTGTTCCTTTCTTTGCAATGTAAAACGGTAACAAAGAAAGATTATTTAGTAAATGTTCCTATATAATTGATATTCAGATGATTACAAAAACAAGTGCAACAATAACCAATCTAAAGAATCTTTTTATAGAGATGTTTTTAGATAAGACAGCTAAGGTAAGTAATGTAGCTGACGGTTCGGTTGTGAATGCTACGGCATTCGGTGTAGCGAAAGTTGCTCAAAAGGCAATGAAGGATATTGCCATAAAGGAAGCGCAGATATTTCCAGATACAGCTACAGGCGTTTATCTGGATAAGGCTGCTGCTTTGTATGGTGTCAGCCCGCGTAAAGGTGCTTTGGGTTCTTCGACATATATAAGGGTATCTGCTAATCCAGGTACAGTATATGATACGTCTGTTACTTTTGTAAATAAAAATGGTATTCGTTTCCAAGTTGACGAAGCATTGACTGTAGGGGAAAGTGGTTACGGATATGTAAAGGTAAGAAGTATCAACGCAGGGTATTCCACAAACGTACCGCCTAATAGCATTACTAATGTTTCTCCGCAGCCACAAGGTCATATCGAATGTGCGAATGAATATTATGCTATTGGAGGACGTGATAGTGAGGATGATGAAACGTTTAGAATCCGTATTAAGAACAATCTGAATATCCTTAGCAAGAATACAATAGAATACTGGACACAGACACTTAGCAACATAGACGATCGTGTCTTAAAAGTAATAAGTGCCGGTCTGGACGAAAAGGGCATATATAATCTCTATGTTGTTTCGCAGAACGGTATTTTCTTTACCGAAGAAGAACTTGATACACTTCTTGAAAGCGCACAAGGATATTTTGGTATTTCAGAACTGAATATTGAAGGGAAAGTAATTGGTATTGGTATCAAGAATATTGATTGGTTCTATGTGGGTTCAGAAAGGGGGTTGGATTTCCGTGTTCAGCTTCAACCGGATTACGATGTGTCTACTGTGCGTCAGAACATACAAGTGAACCTTACTAAATATCTTGATTTTCGTTTTTGGACACCTGGAAAAATCGTAGAATGGGACGATTTGCTGGATATTGTAAAAAAGACCGATGGCGTAAAATATGTGCCGGACGAGTATTTCTTTCCGTATTACGATCAGCAAGTCCCGGCAAATCAGCTTCCGCGTATAAGGGGGTTTGTGATGCGCGACCAGGACGGAAATATTTTGTACGATTCTGATAGCAACCTCTCTCCGTTGTTTTACCCGTCTGAACCGGAGGATTTGTTTGTAGGCATCAACGACAGCTCACTCAACCTTTATCAAGAGGTTTATTTCAATGTGACAGATTCGGAAGGTGGCACTGTGGAAGGTGCAAATATTTCTATAGGGAACAATGCTGTTATAACAAATGACAATGGGCAAGCTATTATCCAACTTGCAAACGGACAGTATGAATATATTGTTTCCGCTTCGGGATATATCCCCGTAGAAGGAATGTTTGTAGTGTTGAACGGTAGTGTTTCCATTGATGTACAAATGGTTTTAGCTCCTTATACGGTCACTTTCCATGTGACGGACGAAAAGGGAGGGGTTGTTCCTTATGCAAATGTAACGATGGATAACAGAACAACCACTACCAATTTGCAAGGTGTGGCTTCTTTGTCCGCAAGGAACGGGAACTATCCCTACACTATTGAAAAGTTGGGATATGATGAGTATTCCGGCAGTGTAGTTGTGGATGGTAGAGATAAAGAAGTATATCCTGAATTGGAATTTAAGGTATGGACGATTACTGTCATTGTAAAGGATAAGGAAAATCAGCTTATATCGAATGCCATTGTAAAGGTAAACAATGGAGAATATTTTACGAACCAGCATGGAGAGGCGGAAATACCACTTGTAAATGGTGAATATCCTGTAACAATCGAAAAGACAGGGTATGATACTTTACAGGGGGAAATTAAGGTCAACAACCAGAATGCGGACGTTACCTTTGAGATGGATTTCTTTTTATACAATGTGGAATTTAATATTTCGCAGGTAAATCAGGGGAATCCGGCAGAAGGAGCTACAATCAAAATAGAAGGACAGCCGGGAGTATTGAATGTAAACGGTTCTGGGCAAGCTACTATAAAATTAAAGAGTGGAAATTACAGCTACACCGTGCAGAAAAAGGGATATGATGATTTGACCGGATCGTTCAACGTAGAAGGACAGGATACATTTATTCAAAGAACCCTTGTATTGAAACATTATAATGTGGTTATCACTGTTCTTGACAGTGATAACAGTAGCCCAGTGCAAGGCGCGGCAGTAAACATTAATAACTCTTCTTACCCTACAAATGATAGAGGGCAAGTCAATGTAAGCCTTCAAAACGGGACATATCCTTATACCGTAACAAAGTCGGGATATTATGACGGCAGTTCTTCGGTTACTGTTCTTGACAGTGATAACAGTAGTGTAATAAGTTTAAAGGCAAGACTTTACAATGTCATAATGACGGTAAAAAATCCATTGAAAGAACCTATTAAGGGGGCTACAGTGGAGATAAATGCAACGTCTTATCAGACACAGGATAATGGTGAGGTGTCCTTGCAGTTAAAAAATGGTACATATCCGTTTACGGTGGTTGCCAATGGTATGGACGATTATTTAGGCGAGCTGGAAGTTGTAAGTGCAGATATTCCGTCTTTTCCTGTAAATATGGAGTACAAGAAATACGATATTGTATTTACTGTACAGACAGATGAAGGTGTTGCAATTGAAAACGCTAATATTCATATCAACGAAAAGGACTATCAGACTTCGCAGGGTGGTTTGGTAACGGTTCGTCTTTCTGACGGGCAGTATCCTTATACGGTAACGAAGGAAGGTTATGTTCAGACACAAGGTAATGTGGAAGTTTCCGGTAGCAACAAGAACGTATTGGCTCAACTTACCCCTATATCATATAATATTACGTTTGTAGTAAAAGATAACATGGCTTCGCCCAATCTTTTGCAAGGAGTGTCTATTGATATAGAAAATGAGGACAAGACAGTTACCACAAATGCGTCAGGAGAAGCGATAATCAGTCTAAAAGCTGGTAAATATACCGCTTCATTCATGAAGAACAGCTATAAGACTGAAACTCTTTCATTTGAAGTAACTGGAGAGGCTACGTTTACGCAGATATTGAAGAAGATATGGAATCTTACCTTTAAAGTGACCGCCGCAGGAAAATCAGGCTTAAAAGATGTGACTGTCAGTGTAAGTGGACCGGCCATATTAAGTGGAAATACTGTAAGTCTTAAAACAAAAGATGATGGAACAACTGATCCTGTGCAGGTAATAAACGGTGCTTATGATTGGAATGCGTCACTCACAGGATATTCGCCGGAAGAAGGAGTGGGCAGCATACAGGATGCCGATCAGGAGAAAGTGATAGAATTGACTTATGGATTTGAAACTACATTTACAACTTCACCAGCCACACAAGGCGTTGAAATTACTATTGATGGTAATGATACAATCACAACGGGGCAAGACGGTATAGCAACAATAAATCTTTCCACAGGAACGCATACTTACGCTTATTCAAAAACAGGTTTTTTAAACGGGACAGGAAATGTGCGAATCGAAGAAGCTGAAAAAAGTGTACAGATAACACTTGTTCCTGGAGCAACAGTTACATTCCATACAAAGGTAGGAAATTCTGCTTTGGCGGATGTAAAGATAATTGTAGGGCAAAGTAGCGCAAGGGCACTTCCTGAAACCATTGTAACAAACAGTCAGGGTATCGCGGCAATTGATCTTCCTACAGGGGATTATCAATATCAGATTCCTACTACAAGTATGGATAATCCTAATCTGGTGGAAGTGCCAAGCGGAACATTTAGTGTGGCAACCGCCGCAAGCGCCATTGAATTGGATTTGGCTGATTATGTAAAATACAATGTTACTTTCCAGACTGTTCCATCCACACAAGATGTAGCTATAAGTTTTGCCAAGGCAGAATCTCCAGACACACCTGTTGCAAGTGGAGCTACTGCTTCTAACGGCATTCTTACTTTGACTTACAAGAACGGACAGTATATCTATACAGCAAAGAAATCCAGTTATAAAGATGTAACAGGTGAATTTACAATTGCTGGTGGAGATCAGAACATAACGGTTGAGATGCTTCAAATTTCAACGGTTACATTTACTGTAAAAAGTCAAAATGATAGTTCTCCTATTGAGAATGCCGTTATCGAAATGACAGATCGAAGCGATTCATCTAACAAATACAAAGGGACGACTAACTCGTCTGGTGTAGCTACTATGACGTTTGATGGTGGAGAGTTTGAGTGGTCACAAGACAGTGATGCGGATTTTTCCAGTTGTCCTGTTTTTCAAGAAGATGAGAAATATCTTGTTCCAGCGGACGGCGTAACAACAGATCAATTAAAAACCTATTTCCCCAATGGTGTAATTGTTTCTCCATTGACAATTGTTCAGGATAAGGATAATAGTAGTATTACGGAAAGTCTTACCAGAATTTACAATTCAAATAAAATAGATGGCTGGGAGGGAAGCTGGGATAAAACGAAAAAGAACCTTACTTTAACGAGCGTGATCAAGACATCGACAGCTTCTACAGAGACTTATGTTTTGTTTAATGTGGATGCCGGACTTATAGGGTTTTCGAATGATCTTTTCCAAATTGGCACAGAAAAGACAGTGGATTATCACAAGGCTTTGGATTTTGGTTTTAAGGTAAGTGGTGTTCCGTCCAATCTGAAGATAGTTATAACTTATGGCTCGCAAAACGCTCCCTTAACGGTGGAGATGGAAAATGATGTAATTCAAAGATTCCAGCTTTCTGATCTTTTGTTGGATACAGAAACAATAGGTAATTCTACCATTTGGTCAGTGCATGTGCAATCTTTTGACGGAGGTACATTATCCGCAGATGATTTGAAAGATTTGAATATCACATTCTCTTTCTATGGCAAAAAGGCAATAAGTTCGGATATTCCGGCTGACAAGGTTCTTTATGGGAACTATGATTATACAGTTACCCCGCCTTCTCCTTTGGAAGCGCAATCAGGCATGTTGAATGTAAACGCACCTGCCATCAACAAAGAAATTTTGATTGCAAATAATGTAGATGTAACATTTAAGGTAACCGCAAAGCAGCCTTTACTTACTCGCCCTCAAATAGGTGATTTTGTGTATGGTGACAAAACATGGTCAACTGAATTGGACGGTACTAAAACTTGTGTCGGTGTCATTACTGATGTAAGAAGCAAGGATTTTGATTTTATTTCTTTGCAAAATGTGGGCGCGACGTTTTGGATACAGACATTAGGCATTATTTCTAATGTAGTTACCGAAACAAATGAATCTTTAGCCATGTGTGACTTCGCAGGTAAGACAAATTCTCAAAATATCATACTTGCGAAACCAACGGAAAGCACGGCGGCACATCAGTGCGCAGCTTATTCTACAGAAGGATTTGGAGCGGGTTCTTGGTATTTGCCTTCTATGGGACAGTGGAGCGTTGCCTATCTAAACAGATTTAAAATAAATGCTTCAATAAGCGCAGCAGGTGGATCAGCTATTAGCAGTGATGGATATTGGTCTTCGACACAAAATGATTCGTTAAACGCTTGGACTTTTGGATGGGCTAATGGTTCTATGAGTGCTACGTCTAAGATTGGTTACTATAAAGTTCATCCTTTCTGTACCTATGAATACAATCCTGTTCCAAACGGTGTATATATTTATGATAAAGATAATAATCGTTACACAAAAGAAGAATGGGTATCATCTGGTAAAGGAACATCTGATGTATGTGGTATAGGCATTTCAACTGATACTAATTCGTTTATGGTATCGACGAATAAAAGTGGTGTAAACTACGCTTTTGGAGGTCAAGGTACTTTGATTAGCAATACACCAATATTAGATATCAATGTGGCATCCTCAGACTTATATAAAGCAACGCATGGTTTCATTTATACCGACACGATAATATCTCAATTGAGAACTGGCAATGCACCTGCGGCAGAATACGCCAAGACATATATGTTTGGGAATGGACAGAATGGCTATTTACCTTCATATGGCGAGGCGACCACTCTGTATTCTTACAAAACACAAGTGGAAGAGATTTTGCGCATGTTGGGTCTTTCTTTATGGGAAAGTGCATCTATTCAAACTTGCACCCAGTATGGGACTTCAAACAATGCAAATCTTAATTGGACAAACGGGATTTATTTTGGACCAGGTAAAAATGGCAGGTATACAGTTTTACCTTTTACTCTTCTTCCTTTGCCTAATCCAGCAATTCCTATCGAGAACGCTCTTGTAAAAATGACATCTGCATCAAACAATTATCAGCAGAATACAAATAACAATGGAGAAGCTGTTATTTCTGCTGCATTAGGCGTTGATTATGATTATGAGGTCAGTGCTGATGGTTATGCAACGCAGAACGGGAAAGTCGGTGTATTAAATGAAGCGAAAACAATTGAGGTTACTTTGCAACCTGCAAGTGAGCTTACAGTAGTTGTCCATAGGAACACATTAGACGGGGCAACTGACATTTCCGGCGTACAGGTTGTTGTGACTGAAAATAAGGAAGGAGGGGTGCAGATGGCTTCCGGTACAACTTCACAAAACGGGACAGTCGTTTTATTTGTACCAGACGGAAGCTATAAAGTAGCTTTTTCTAAAGATGGATTTGAAAGCAAAGAGGAAACGGTTGAAGTAAGCGGGGAAACTGCGCTTAACACCTTCCTTTTGCAGATATACAATACTATTAATGTTCAGGTAAGAAGAGTTGGACAAATGCAAGGTATGCCAAGCCAAATCCAACTAAAGGACAGTACGGGGCTAGAGGTGATTCAGACTAAAAATATAACCACTACCGTAACGTTCGCCAATGTCGCATACGGACAGTATATCTTGTATGTACCGGAAGGGGATTTTTCCAAAGAAACATCCCAAAGCATTACTGTGAATAGTGAAGGAATGCAGGTGCAAGTAAACCTTACTCCGCTGTATATGGTGCAAGTAAAAGTAAACCCTACTGGTGGTAATGTGGAATTTACAGATTCAGAAGGGCAGAAGCATACAGGTTCGGCAGGACCAGCAACATACACGGCACGGTTTGACAAAATTCCTGCGGGAAATTATCAGATTAAGATTACATCTTCCGGTTTCAGTGATTTTTCAACGACAGGAAGTATAAGTGGGGTTTATCAAACAAGTGTGAATTTGGAATACACCCTAACTAAATCGAACAAGTTGGTGCAGATAACAAGTGACCAATCCAATTACCAATTAGATACTTCTTACAAATACGTTTCCCTTCTGATAGTAGGGAGAGGGGGAGAAAATTTTGAGTATTGGGAATCTTGGGATAGTTTTGTATTGCTGGGTGGAACAACCGGACAAATTGTATATATTCCTAATATATTGATATCGGATATTTCAGATGGTCGAATAGCTAAAATTACATTTAGCAATGTTCCAAATGCGGGTAGCTGGACATACGGCACAAAATATTCCATAAAATTAGGAATAACAACTTATGAATATACAGCTTACAATGGGGTAAGCGAGGCTCGTAATGATGCTGACCTTACTATGCCACAAGAAAATAAACTATCTAATTATTTTGTGTATAACGCAAAAAGTTCCGGTGCTATAGCTGTTCACATGGCAGGTACATTTTATTGTAGTGGAAGTTTCGGAAGTCAAAACGCAAAAGAAGAAACTTATTCTTCTACAGGCCCAAGAATACAACCAGACGGTGCGCCAGGTGGAGACGGTAGATATGGATTTAAAAGCACTTACGAAAGTCCTGTTTTGGGAAACGCAACCAAGCCTGTTCAATCCTCAGTTGTTATTCCTGTCCAATCTATTTTTGGAGGTACAAGTAAAGGTGAAGCGGGATATTTGAACACCAATTCTGGGAAAAGAACTGGTGCGTCTTCACGGGGAGGTGCAGGGTATGGAGGTTCTAATTACACTTCTCCGGACGGAGGTAAAACAAGAATTGCTGGGTATGGCTCTGGACAACAATGTTCTCCGGCAGATGATGATGCAGGAAATGTTACAAAACCAGGAGAAGGTATATTTTGTATATACTACCACAACGAACCTATTTAATAAACTAAAAGGAGAGTTTTAATTGCTCTCCTTTTTTTTGCTTTGATTATAAAAGAAGCATAAGTTTACTATGTTTGTTCGGAAAAGATTATCTTTGTGATAAGTATATACTTTGTTTTTAAACGTTTAAAATTTTCATTGCAATGGATATAATCAAAAGAACAGTAACAGCTAATTCCAATAAGCTGATAACTACTAATGGTGAAGCTGCACCTTCTTTAATCAGCAGTGCATGGAACTTTGCTACAATTGATAAAGATATTGTGCTGATTGACCAAAACGGACAAGAAGTTCCGTTTGTAATCATTCCTCTTTCAGAAGGGGCAATTAAAGTAGTTCTTTCAGGTGGAATGGAATATGTCATATCAGAAGCGGAAGTAAGCACAAATATAGGAATGCCACTCATGTACATGGTTCAGAAGATTTTGAAAGAAGGGACAACGGCAACCAATCTTAGTATAGGTTTTTAAGGAAAGGAATTGACAATGAATTTAATAGGAAATATTAATGCAATTCCTTTTAGGAGATTTAGGGGAGGGGGTGGAGTAGCTCCTTTCCCATCTATTACAGGTATGATTGCAAGATATTCAGCATTAGGTCTTACTAATGAACAAATGACAGAGAACCCTGTATGGAAAGACCTTACAGGTAATGGGCATGATTTACAGATGAAGAACTTTGCATGGGGTGGAATGTCCGGAGTTGGCGGGTATGGCGATGAAAATTACCAAACATTCTATAAATTCACATTAGATGATTATGTCTTTATAGCTAGTCCACCTGGTGTTAAGCACATGAATTTTACGTTTAGGGTAACGGGGTTACAGCCTGGAAATAAATTAACATTAGCTTTTTTTGGAACAACGAATACTATCTACGGTACATGGGACAAAGATGGCATATATACTGTTAATTCAGCAGTAGTTGAAGTTGGTAAACTTGTATACTTTTATAACGGATATGGAGCAACCAGAGGAGAGTTTACGATTGAAATTCTTCCTCTCTACCCCGGCGCACTTGTCTTTGACGGAGTAGACGATTATGGTGTTTGTGAGAACTTCCCTATTCTGACTAAAGAAAAGGGATATACGGTTGTGGCGTTGAGACAGTGGATTACATATAATCCAAATGCAATATCTGCTATAGCGACAAACGCATCCGATCAATCTTTTAATGGTGCGTTCACTTTTGAAAATTACAATAAAGGAGCAGAGCAAACTATTTCGTATGGAGCTACTCAAATATCATTACAATATTCAAAATCTCCTTTTTCTTGGCAAACAACATCTAAGTATAATGGAGTTAATATTGCCAATGGAAACAAAGATGCGACAAATTCACTTGTTTTAGGCAGGTCATATCCTCAAAGAAATGATTTTGCTAATTTTGCTATCTGGGAACTTGTATTTCTTGACCACGATGCCACCGAAGAAGAACTGACCAAGATCAAAGACTACTTCGTTAAAACCTATCCCTGGCTCTTCCCCGACCAAGCATGGACTGTCACCGGCAAAACCAACGAGGACGAAGATCGTGCTACTATTGCCAACATTACGGGCAATGGTAATGATCTTGTACTGTCGAATTTTGGGTTTGCAGAAGGGAGTGGGTATGGGTTGTATAAAACTCCATTTGAATTATATCCATCAGTTCAGCATTCGTCTAAATATAGTTTGTCTTTTTCAAAGTTTGCATTAGGGGATCACAATTTAATAATTGCACCAAAACAAAATGATTTAAGCTATGATATAAAAGTCAAAGTAACAGGATTAAAGGATGGTGTAAAATTTAAATGGGGGTGGATTGGTACAACAGGATACATAGATATAACAACAGATGGGATACACATGTTAAATAAACCCGCATCTCAAATTAGACAATTGCTTGTAGAATTTGCAGAAGATTTTGATCCTGATCATGTTGTCACCATTGAGCAAATCCCCGAATACGAAGGATACCTGGTTACTGATGGGGTGGATGATAAGATAACTTCGTCTATATTTGAAATGGGTAATGATTGGACTGTAATAGGAGATTGGGAGCTTATAAATACAGGAAAAAAAGACAATGCTGGTATTGTAAAATTTGATAGTATAGTCATTTATAATTATAATCCAATACTCATTAATATAAAAAATGGTAGAAATAATTTGATTCCCGATCAAAATACCGTTAATGCAATTTGTTCTGATGGCAGGATTTATTCAAAAGACTGGAAAGAATCTATTTATAATGAAGAAACGGAATCTACCAGTAAAAATTTCTTAACTATAGGATATTCAGGTAACAGTTATACTAAAATTGCTTTCAAAAACTTAGCGATTTATCCTACAGTCCTTTCCAAGGAAGATTGTATAAAAGCATATAACTATTTACAAACTTTAAAAGCAAAATAATATGAAGAAGTACAAAGTTTTATTCTGTGATCTGGATGATACGTTAATTGAGACATTAAGTGGCAAAACATTTCCTAAAGGAATTTGGGATATGAAAATCAAATTTGATGTTTTGGATGCAATTAAGCAGTTTTCTCCTGAGTATGTTTTAATTGTAAGTAATCAAGGGGGAATTGAAGCTGGTTTTGTGGATCATCAAAGATTTCAATCTAAAATAGAATATGTATCACAATGCGTAAAAGAATATTGCGGAGTAAAATGCTATTCGGAATATTGCACCACGAATGATAAAAATGATTTGTATAGAAAACCAAACGTAGGAATACTTAATCATCTTTGTGAAAACTATGTTGGCGATGATTTTGATTACATAAAATCTGTTACACTTATGATAGGTGACGCAAGTGGACTTGAAGGACAGTTTTCTGATAGTGATAAAAGAACCGCAGAAAATTTCGGGATTGACTATCTTGATGTAAATGAATTTGTTAATTTGTATAATAAAAAGAAATAAAAATAGATGACATACGCAATTGTAGACATTGTATGGGCAAAGTCTCACGGTATTGAGATTTTGCCAGAGATGAGAACAAGTGTAGATCAAAGCAAAGTGATCCTGCACGAAGAGATGCTGTTACCATTTGGTGACGAAGATTTTCCGAGATATTCGTTTAGCGATCCGGAATTTCTTAATCTTTTATCAAGCGACGGATGGACTTATCCGGAAGGAGAAGAACCTGTAATTAACAGAGATTTTAGTCGCATAATGGCTTTAAACATTCTTGATGAAGAAGTAGCTAAGAATATAAATACATATGAATTAACTCCAGTTGAAGCATTGCAGGTAAAAGATCGTTATCCTGAATGGATTGCTGGTATTACTGTTAAAGTAGGAGAAAGATATTTATCTGATAATGTTCTTTGGGAATGTATCCAGGGGCACACAACACAGGAAAACTGGAAACCTTCTATCGCTACGGCAAGCTTATGGAAAGTAGTAGATGAAGAACATAAAGGTACTATTGAAGACCCTATCATCTATATTCCACCTATGGAAATATTTAAAGATAAATACTATATCCAAAATGGTATAAAATATAAATGTACAAGAAATAGTGAACAACCTCTTACACATGATTTATCAGCCCTTGTTGGATTATATGTTGAGAAAGTTTAATTATTAATAAGCTAAGGATGTCACAGGAAATCTACAATAAGACCGTGTTCAAACGGTTCTTCGAAGAAAACGATCCTGCTGTAATGGAATGGGCGGAGAATGTACTTGAAAAGGTATCTTCTCCCGGCATTCTTCCTACTTTTATAAAGAAGGACGGAGAGGATTTTAAGGCGTATTGGGAAACAGTCTGTCATATCTTTGCGCTTGTTGTCTTGTATGCAAAGCAATATAACGAGATTGATACGAACAAGATTCTGTTTGAACTTTTTATTGAAAACAGAGGACTTGTGACAGACGAAGTGGACACACTTGAACAGATGAAATATCTGTTCAATAATTATGTGAAGGAATATAGAAAAAGAGGAACACTTGATATTGTAAACAAGGAAGGCGTGATACTTGGGGAGCTTCTCCGTCTTATTAGATATAAGACGGAGGATGAGTTTATATTTGCTCTTTTGATGTCTCGTGATACTGGATGGACAATGGGGCATAGCTCTCCTACATGGAACAGGACAGACACAGTTCTAAACGTTACAAAAGGGTATGAGACAACGGAAAGCGTAAAAGATTTGAATGCCTATCCACTTGTGAACCCTACAGGTGTTGTTATTGTGGATGATATAGACAACAATGGCACTCCTATACAGGTAATGACTTTCGTTGGAAATGCTTTGGTGGGTATTTCTTCTGAAATTGACAAAACGAAGCTCCTTCCTATTTCAGAAAATCTTTCTTATCAGATTTCTTTTAAGGTTAAAACATCTTCCACAAGCAACCAAAATTTGAAATTCGGTGTGGAAGTGTTTAACGAAGCCGTTCAACCTATGATATGTAAGGAATCTTATGGAAGTGCAGAGAGCAACAATTTTGTTTCCGGCAGTAAAGGAATCCTGGAACTTCCTGTAGCTGGAGTGTATTATGAATGCCGGGCAATTCTATCGAGAAAGAACAGGGCATACGCGAAGCAGTTAGAGCTTAATTTCTCGAAAGGGAGAGGGCTTCAAATGAAAGACGGAATGAAATTCTTGTCATTAAGTCTTACACAAGACAGGTCAAATTCTTCCGCTCTTGTGTACATTTACGATATAAAGATAAAACCGCTTTTCCTTCCGTTCTATCAAGGTAATTTAGGGGAAAAGGACGTGATAGCTGCTTATTATCTTAATAATTCCCTTACAAGTGAGAAAGGAGTAAAAAAATTTACAGAAGATTACCTTGTTACCTACAAAAACATAATGGGTAGTGAGGATATTCAGCCTTTGAAAGAGAAGAATGTTATTTTCAAAGTATTGTCGGATAGGGGAGCTTACATAGAAGGAGCTTCTATTTCCATTTTAGACAAACGTCTTGTGACGGACAGAAACGGGGAAGCATCTATTGTACTTTATCCTGGTGATTATTCTATTGATGTGGAGAAGTCTTTGTTCATGAATATAGAAGATAGATTGTTTCAGGTATTGGAAGACGATGAAGAAACGCAGGTGGAATATATTCAAATGCAAGGAGATGTGTATGAAAGAAAAGTCACGTTCGTTGTAAGGGACGAAAATGAAAGACCTATACAAAATGCCCTTGTTACTTTTAATGGTGAATTTAAATATACGGATTCTTCTGGTAATGCCATATTTATGGCTTTTCCTGGCTTATACCCTTATACTGTAAGCAAGACGGATTATTATACCATAAGTAAGAACATCAATGTACAAGACGATCAATCCGAACCTGTAACGCTTATATTGATACCAAGATATACGATTACATTTACGGTGACAAATTCATCTACTGGCGCAGTGGAAGGTGCAAATGTGACACTTACCGCAAAGGACAGACTGGCAACAGAGGATACTGTCGCTTATTCGGAAAGCAAAAGAACGGGCACGAATGGGAAAGTGACATTCACGAATATATTGGGAGGTGATTACACTTATCTTGTTGAAAAGCAAAACTGGATTCCTGTAAATGGGGATGTTGTTGTGGACAGTAATAAGGATATACAAGTGAGCTTCAATCCTATGCCTACTTTTAACATGACGTTTACTGTAAATGATTACAACACCTTTACGGGAGAGAAAAAGCCTTTAAATGGGGCTACTGTGAAATTTGCCGGTTTGACAAAACAGACTTCTGACAATGGACAGGCTGTTTTTGAAGGAGTGTTGGGAGGAAAATATTCTTATGATGTATTTTACGACAACAATCATCAACGGGTATATGTGGAAAACTATGAGTTTTACAATAATTCAAACCTTACGATAGACTTGAAACAACTTACCTATAAGACTACTATCAAGGTGTACGGCGCAGGAGGAACAGTCGTTGAGGGCGCGAAAGTGAAAGTAAACGATAAGGATTTTGTGCAGGAAGATTCTTCTGGTGTTGTGTTGGAACTTCCTAATGGAGTATATACCGCTATTGCTTCTTATGAGGAATACGAGGACAGGGAACAACAGTTTACTGTGAACGGAGCTGTACAGGTGGTGAGCATTTATATGGATCAAACCTTGTATGATCTTACATTTGTTGTAACAGAGGATAACGGTATTATTTCCAACGGTACAAGGATAACGCTTAACAGGGGAGGTGCAGGAGAACAAACAGGTCTGACTAATAACGGACAAATCAAATTCTCTGTTCCGAGAATGCGTTATAATTGGGTGGCTTCGAAGCAATATTTCAGTGATCAGACAGGGGTTGTGCAACCAAATGACCTCCCAAAGACGGTGAATGTTGCGATGCCAAGAAAAGAAACGAGAGTGCAGTTCTATGTTTATAATTCCGATACAGGACTTCCAGTTTCAGGAGCTTCTGTAAAACCCGAAGGACTTAGCACGCAGAATACAGGGTCGGACGGTACAACGACCTTTACGATGCAGATGGGAAAGACTTACAAATATGAGGTTTCCGTTTATGACTATCAGCCAACGGAAGGTTCTGTCACAGTCAATCAGGAAACAATGCCACAGCAAAGGGTGGGTGTTTCCAATAAGACTTACAGTGCTCATATTACAGTGAAATCCCGAAATGGATATAGCATCAATCGGGCTTACGTGACTTATGGAGGAAAGAGTGGATACACCAATTCACAAGGACAGCTTACACTTACTGGAATACAATCAGGGTCGTATAATGCCACTTGTACGGCAGACAATTATCAATCCCAAACGAAAAACAATATTGCAATATCGGGAGCTGACACGTATATAGATTTCACTCTTGACTATGAGCTTACGACAACTTATATTTATCTTAGAAAGGAAAATGTATTGCAACCTTATGCTTCCGTGAATATAAGAACTACCGCGCCTGACGGATCGTCTTATTACAGTGGTACAGATCAGACAAATGGAAGTGGTAGGATAACGGTTTCTTCTCCTTCTGGAGGTTATGTGTATGCTTCCGCTACGGATTCGGAATGTGTAGGGACAGGAGATGAATCAACGAACGCAGGAGGGAGCAGTATTTACCTTTATCTTTGGAAAGCTCTTATCGTTTCTTATAGCGGATCGCCTCAAACGCCATCTGTATCAAATGGCGTTTATGAAATAGTGGGGAGAGAAGTAAGAGTACAAGGCGGAAGTAGAAATACAAGTAACCCTTCTACTGTGTATGCCAATTTCAGAAATCATACAAGAGCTACTGCAATCAAACAGTGGCCCGAATCATTTTCTATTCAGGGAAGTTCTGGCACTTATAATGTGGACGCTGCCGGCGGCAACCATTCTGCCTTTAGAGGATGTACAAGTCTTTCATCGATTGCAACAAACACAATTCCTTCTATTTCAGGGGGTGTTATCTGTTGGTTTAGAGATTGCACAAGTCTTAGGTCTATTCCTTCTGGTTTGTTTACCAAAATGACAGGTAATTCTTGTGCGGGTGCTTTCTGGAGCAGTGGGGTTACAAGTCTCCCGAGTGGTCAACTTGTTCCTACTTCATGTGTTTACCATTCTTCCTTGTTTAGAAGTTGTAAGAGTTTGACTTCATGCGTTGGCAATGGTACTTTTGGAAGGGGAGGTGGTACAGAAGATTTCCATGCTGTATTTTTTGAATGTACGGCTTTGAAAAATACAGGAGGTCAATCAGCTACAAGTTCTCCATTTAGCAATTCAACGAATGCACAGTATATGCAATATACATTTCAAGGCTGCACAGCCATAACCGAACTTCCAGTATTATGGTTCAGATATTGCACAAACATTGTTTCTTTTGTTGGTTGCTTTGTCGGTTGTACAAGTCTTGTTGACGGTTGGTCTACTGCTATGTTCTCTTACTCTTCGAAGGCAACAAATATGCAGTCATTGTTTGAGAATTGTACTTATTTGTCTATCCCTTATGGGCAGGGACTTCCGTCAAGTGTAACAAACGCTTCAAGAATGTTTGCGAATTGTAGGAATTTATCTGATATATCTTCTTTTGATATGAAGAATGGAAAGTTGCAGAATGCAGAAAGTATGTTTGAGAACACGGGTGTGAAACAAATTCCCGCTAAGTTCTTTAATGATCTTACGACACTTACTAATCTTAGGAGATGCTTTGCAGGATGCACGTCACTCGCTTCTTTTGGAAGAACAGGGAATTATGTAGGACAACCAGGAACATCTGCACGACCTGTGAATGTGGATATAGGAAATCAGTTTAATAATACCAATTTTGAGAATATCAGTGGTAATTTGAATTGTACTGAAATGTTTGCAAACTGTACAAATCTTTCTTTAGGAACAGAACAGACCTATGCAGTTTCATACACATCCCTATACGATAGATCATCAGCAGGGGTAGGAAAAGTTAATATGGACAGAATGTTTTATGGTTGCTCGAAACTTGGAACTGTCCCTGTTATTCAAATCCTTACAGGATCATCCAATTATGTAAAGATAACGGAGTCTGGGAACAATAACGTAACAAGTCATAGTCAGACTTTTACAGGTACGAATTGCGAGGGTGTCCCAAGTGGATGGAAATAAGTTGAAAATTTTAAAATATACTGAGAATGAGCAAGTTAAATGTTAGCAGAAATGTTTTTTTAGAGAAAGAAGAACTTTCAAATATGATTTCTTTCTTTGCTACAGCACCGCTTATGAAGGCGGTGCTACAGGCATCTTATTCTTTTGGGATGATTACGAATGACCCGTCTAAGATCAATCCAAAGACAGTTAACAAACCAGTAGAAGATGAAAATCTTGTAGAACCTTTTAAAGTGGAAACAGGAACAAACTCTGGCACTATTAAGGTACTTCCCGGGATGGCTCTTACCAGTGCCGGGAACTTTATAGATATCAATGTAGAAGATAATATTCTTGTACCGAACGACAGCAATTTCTATTGGGTGAAGATTGCTTACAAAACAAGAAATTACGAAAAGGGATATGTAAGCGTAAACCCACAAGGTATTGTGTCTGGTTCGGTTGATTTTTCAGGCAAGGTGAGAGGGCAGTCTTCGTCAACTCCTGTTTCTATTAGGTTTGAAAAACAAGACGGTTCTGTTCCTTTGAATAATGGCGTTTATCAGATTGTAAACATAATTGACAGCCAAAACTTACTTCTTACATCCGCAACTACATTTGTAGCGGAATCGAATTTAAGAGCTATTGTGCTTGGGACACTTCCTTTGGGAGGTGTATTGACTTCCGAGCAGCGAAACGGTTTATACACTTATGATGATTATGTCATTTCTTTAGTACCGGAAGTTAGCATAAGCACTCCGCCGGAAAAAGAACCGGACGAGTATTACATTGCACGTGTTCAAAATTCAGGTGGATCGGTATCGGTTTACAACGAAGTGAAAAGTGAGTATTGGTCGCTGGGAAATATTTTTATGTCAACTTCCAAATAACAAGGATATGTTAAGGTTTTATTACACGACAAGCGCAGGGTACAATAATCAACAAACTAAGATTTCCGATTCTTTGGGTGGGTACAAATCATCCACCCCTGTACCCAATGACATGTTTAGCAATTTATTTGATGAAATAAGCCTTAATTTGGCTTCAAATCCTCGTGAGCAATACATTGCACTTATTCTGAAAAATGAGGGCGCAGAAACGCTTAAAAACGTCAATATGTGGTTTTCTGCTGTAACGGAGAATCCGTATGGTAAAGTCATGGTAGGAGCAATAGGAATGAACAAGGATGAAAACGATAATCCGGTTACACCAAGGACATCTTCTATTTATGAGAAGCCCTATTGGATTCAATTTTATGATGCAACAGAAGACGATAAAGTTACATTGGGTGACATTGAATCGGATGCTGAAATTTGTTTGTGGTTCTCACGGGTACTTGATGGAAAAATTATTCGAGAAGACTATAACAATGTGGCAGAGAGAGATACGAACACCCAAAACCGCTATAAGAAGGTTGAAAAAGAGACCGATGAGATTTTTAACATTAATTTGGTTTGGGAATAGTTACAAAAGTTGTAGTTTTGTCAGCGAGACAGGGGAACAAAAACTTCCCCTTCTTTTATCACTTAAAATATACAACTTTTGTATGCAATGATTTTATAATCTAATTTCGACAGCAATGACAAGACGAGAAGAATTTGAAACGATTTATGAATACTTACAGGGGAAACTGACAAACAACCCGAAGTATGAGTTTCATGCAAAAAGAAAGGACAGGGAAAGGATAAAAGATTTTCTTGAAAATGAAATAGTGGGGAATCTTTGGAACTATCTTACTTTTCAATTTAATAGGCAGGTTTTTATTTTGTCGGTGTCGAAATTGAGTATTATTCCTCTTCCTAATGTGATAGGGAAAGCAGCTATTGAAAGATGGAGAAAACGAACACAAAAGGATATGTGGTTTACCTCTAAATTCGTTATGGAATACGACCTTAGAAACCCTATCCAGAAAGAAGAAGCCTTGTCTGATTCCTATTTGGATAAAGAAAGACAGCTTTATTTTGATTCTCCGAGAGGATACATCCTTTGTGAAAGCTATGATGGGTTTTTGTATCATGAAAAGAAATGCAAAGGATGCAGGTATATAAAATTGTGTGAAGAAAAATATAAGGACAGATGAGAAAAAGAAGAAAGGAACTTGAAGTTAAAATTGTCCCTTGTTTTTACGATACGAAAAGAGCAGAGCTTTTGATCGTAAGGTACGGATGGTTTGGAAACCCTAAGTTTGTAAGGAGTTTCGGGTTTATCTATCTTTCGAGTAAGGAAAGTGAGAAAAAGATGGACTATGTGTGTGAATTAATAGATAGGTTTAACAGAATACAAAGTTTAAATTGTTATGGAAGAAAAAGTAATGTATGACGTGCGTTCAGCACTTATGACAGGTGAAATTAAAGAAGTAAAAAAATGGGAAACAACTACTTTCAGAGGTCTGGAGTATATCATCCCGGAAGGAGAACGTGAAATGGTTAAAATTGGCAGAGATGTGTTTTTCACAAAAGAAGAAGCAAAGAAAGCTATTAACGCAACGGTTGATAAGAGAGTTCAGTATCTTGAAAATCAGATTGAAAGAATTAAAAGCTATAAGTTTGAGTAACGTGCTGAAAAAGAAGGAGAAATACGAATATCGTCCTTGTAAAAGATGTGGCGAAAACCATTACATCTACAATAGAATGAAGTGGCTCTGTAAAGATTGTGACACAGAAACAACCAAAGAACGTAGAGGTGACCTTCAATCCTTATTTACGGAGATATGGCAGGAAAGACCTCATGTTTGTGTAAAATGTGGAAAACCTTTGGGGGATGAACCAAAAGCTATTTTCTTTTCGCATATCAGATCAAGAGGAGCAAGACCGGATTTGAAGCTGGATAAGAACAATATCGAACTTCTTTGTTCCGCTTGTCACAGATTACATGAATTTAACGAAAGGGAAATCGTATGAAAAAGATTCTTGTATTGACGGTATTGTCGTTTATTCCCCTTCTTGTTTCTGACGCAAAAGTTCTTTCCACTACGAAAGAAGATAGAGATAAGGTTGTGTGGGAAAGGTTGGTTCATGCTATTTGCATGGTTGAATCCGGTTGCGATGATAAAGCGAAAAACAAGGTAAGCTCCGCTTCTGGTAGGTTTCAGATGTTGAAGGTTTATGTGGACGAAGTGAACCGGATAAAAGGGAGACATCTCTATTCCTATAAAGACAGATTTGATCCTGTAAAGTCAAGAGAAATGTTTGAAATATACCAATCCCACCACAACCCTACCAAAGATATAGACAAGGCGATCGTTTTCCACAGAGGAAAGAAAGTCAAGTCTTATATTAGGAAAGTAAAGAAGGAAATGCGATATGGAAAAGAAAATTCTTGACGCTTGTTGTGGAAGCAGAATGTTTTGGTTTGACAAAACCAATCCTAATGTTTTATTTATGGACAAAAGAAAGGAAATTTTGACGGCAAAAGACAGGGACAAGATACGGGTAATCGAAGTGAATCCGGATATTGTGGGTGATTTTACGAATATGCCTTTTAAGGATGAATCTTTTTATATGGTGGTTTTCGATCCTCCTCATTTGAACAAGTTGGGAGAAACAAGCTGGCTGTGCAAGAAATATGGGAAATTGCCTAATGAATGACAGCCTGTTATAAGGAAAGGGTTTGAAGAGTGCATGAGAGTGTTGAAACCAAACGGAACGCTTGTCTTTAAATGGAATGAAACGAATATAAGCGTGAAGGATGTTCTAAAAGAGATTCCATACAAGCCTTTGTTCGGTCATACAACGGGAAGACAAAGCAAGACTATTTGGATGGCTTTTATGAAAGAAGACGATGTATAACTTTTAAATCAAAAATATCATGACAGTATGTTGGACAGAAGGATGCTACTACTTTGAAGGAGAAGTAACCAATTCCTATCAAACGGAAGATGGTACTATGTTGGTAGTGAAAGTACAGAATGGGAGAACAAGGGAAGTTCTTAGAGAAAATGATCATTTAATCGAATTGGATGTATGCGAATAGACGAAAACATAGAGATACTACTTCAATCCATTGCAAATTTATTTGGGGATTTGAAGCTAAACGTTCTGAAAGGAAAGCTGGAAGATGTGATAGCACTTCAAGATACGGAAAGTATTGCTGACTTTACCGAAGAATGTATTAAGTGGTCAGAAAAAGAATATACGAAAAAACAGCGTATGTTTGTGTTTTCTGATGGGAAATTGGCTTTGACAAGGATACTTATTGTTTCAGCAGAAATGGATTACACGGACGAAGGCGTACCGGAAATAATCATAAATAGAATGCCGGATGATGTGACATTAAAGGATAATCCTTATAAAAACATTCATGTCCGGTATGAAAGCGAGGAAAACTGTTCCCGTGACTTCGACAGGTTGAAATTAGTGTTGAATTAATAATCTATGGCTAAGGAAGTTGTAGTAAAGAATTTAAATCTTGTTGGAATGACAGACTATTTCAATGAGCATTACAAAAAGAAAGATGGTGGAAAGTTTTCATACTGGAACATCAGAGCTTATGCGGTAATGGGCAAAGTCCCTTCCTATTTGGGAGAAGGATTGAGCATTGTCCCTTGCGTACCGATAGGAAGCAATGTAAGGTTGTGGAAACTTGTGAAAGAAACAAAATAAAAATGAGATGAAGACATATGTAAGTTTGCCTATTTCTGGGCATGATATAGAAGAAACGAAAGAATACGCAGAAAAGATTAAGAAGTTTCTTGAAGAAAAGGGTGATGAAATTGTTACTCCTTTTGATACTTGTAATGAAGAAGGTAAGTCTTATTCCGATTATATGGGTAGGAGCATTGAAGCACTTTTAGAATGTGATGCTGTTTTCTTTGTACCAAATTGACAGGAATCAAAAGGCTGTATGGCAGAATTTGAGTTGGCAAGAATTTATGGAAAGAAAATTTTAATGTAAAGAAAATGAAAAGTTCGAGTAAGTATTTGATATGCTATGACAATGAAACCGGAGGACTTCCTTCGAAAGACAAACCGGCTTTTGATGCGATTCCTCTTATAGAAATTGCGTTTGCAATCATAGATATGGAGAAATTGGAAATATGCGAAGAAGTATCTATGATCCTTCCGCGTGACTATAAAGAAGGTCTTTCCTATTCAGCGGAAGCGGAAGCTGTGCATGGTATCACTGAATCTATCCAGAATGAAAAGGCAATTTCGTTAAAAGAGGCTTACAAAAAGTGTCTGGATATTTTCAAAAGATACAAAAACCCGCGCCAACTATGTACTCTTTGCAGTCACAACATAGTAGGGTTTGACAACCCTTTCTTGGAGAACTTCTTTAAGTTCATGGGAGATGATCTAAGCAAGTATGTAAAATTTTCGTTGGATACGATGCAATTGGCTCACATGGCTTATGGAGAAGCTGAAAATTATCAACTGCATACTATTTGTGACAAGGAAGGTATTGATCTTGTAAACGCGCACCGTGCCGGTGATGATACCTATGCGAACGCACTGCTTATGATAAATTTCGTAAAGAAACTTCGAGGAGAAGGAACAACTGCCGAACAAGATGGCATGACGGTCAAGAATCCTTTCCGAGAAAAATTTGCTTTGTAACGTGGCAATAGTATATAATTCAAAAGGTGGGGTTCTGACCGATTTGCAAGCAAAAAGGTTGTTTACTACTGTGGACGATATAATAGACAGACTACCTTCTCCTACTATATCCCAACTCTTTTCGGGTGGGTATAAAAGGGATATGGACAAGATGCTTGAAACTATTATAGATCAGACAGAGTATGCAATGAATTTTGGACGGTCTCTCGATACCGAAAAATTGGGATATGTGGACAACCTGTTTGCGTCAATGGATGAAAACCTAAGAATCCTTTCGTACAACTATTTTAACGCAACCGTCCTTTCCAATTTCAATTTAGGATGGAGAAATTTGGAATGGGGAAACCTTACACAACTCTTTCCGTGGAGTAGTTACCTGTGCGCCCGCGGAGCAGGCAAATGTCTGTGTATCAACACTTTAGTTGTTATGGCGGATGGCTCTTTGAAGAAGGTACAGGACATAAAAGTAGGTGACAAAGTAATGGGACAGGACTTCAAACCTCGAAAAGTCTTAGAGCTTCACAGAGGAAGATGTCCTATGTATGAAGTAAGGCAAATAGGTGGTATGGATTATACCGTAAGCGAAGGACACCTGCTTTGCCTATCCGATAGGAGCATTGTTCCTGTAGAAGTGGCGGAAATGAACCTTAGAAAGGGTTTTTCTTATAAAGGTTATAGGTCTACTAAGAACGGACTAAGAGAGACGGAAATTTATGTGTCTTTGGTTGGTGAAGATGACTATTACGGTTTTACCTGTGATGGTGACCATAAGTTCCTATTAGAAGATGGTACGGTTTGTCATAACAGCTATATGTGGTGTTATTCCTTTCCTTTGTGGCGATTGTATTCTTACACGAGACCTATGCTCTATGGAGGTGATACGGTTGACAACAAGAACCGGAAAGAGACGGCTATGATCACAAACACTATGACACTTGCAAAGGTGCATGTGAACAAGATCATAGAAGAAATCACTACTAACGATATTTTAAAAGAAAAACTTGATCCGAATGGAAAGGCGAAATTAGGTGAAACAGCAATAGAAGGTGAGAACGGTGCTATACTTCATGTCCGTGGTAAGGACGGGTTTATTCGTGGTCTGCACGTTGGTGCAGCAATCATAGACGATATGCCGGACGAAAGTTCTTTGTATAGTGATGAACAAAGGGAAAAGCTGAAGGAAGTCTTTAGGGGTACAATTACACCTATTGTAGAACCATACGGGTATTTGATTGTATCCGGTACACCTTATTCAACTGCTCCGAATGAACTGTACAATGTGATAAAAGGTGATAAACGTTTCTATTCGTTTGAATACCCTATTGTTTTCCCGGACGGTAGACCACTTGCACCGGATAGATACACCTTTGAGGGTATAAAAGCAAAAAGGACAGAGCTTGGTTCTATTGTATTTGCTCGTGAGTATTTGGTTATCCCTATTTCAGACAATTCAACGATATTTCCTTATGAGTATCTAAGAAGGTCAACTACAGGGATGGACAAAGTTTCTTTTGCGGACAGTATAGAATTTTTCCCGTTTGAGCTTCAAAGAGTAGTGGTAGGATGTGACTTTGCCGTATCTGGTAATATTGGTGCTGACTATACTGTCTATTCTGTTTGGGGTATTGACTATTCGAACAACTTCTATCTGATAAACTATTTCCGTGCAAAGGGGATGTCCCATAACGAACAGGTAGATAAGATTGTTCTTTTCAACCGTTTGTATAAGCCGGATAAAATAGTATGTGAGGCAAACGGTTTCCAAGGGATTTTGTCTGCACTTGCAAGGGAAAGGGGACTTTCCAATATCGAGCAGTTTACAACAACAGAAGGGAACAAGAAAGACCTCTATTCCGGTCTTCCGTCTTTGTCTGCCATGTTTGAAAGAGGACAGATTAAAGTTCCATACAAGGAAGGGGACACAAGACAAAAGGTAGAGTTGATGTTCAGTGAGTTTGCGTCCGTTACTTTCAGAAGCGATAAAGGGAAATTGGAAGCGAGTTCGGGACACGATGACATTGTGATGTCAAATTTTTTATCCATACATACCCTTCGCGAAGAAAATGGATCAGGTAATAGTTTTAGTATAAACATGGTGTAAATAAAATATAGGAAATGGGCAAACTGAATCCCGGCTTCATGGCGGAAATCTTTAAATTGATGTTTTCCGATGAAGTCATAATGCGTATAGCTTCGGAATATTTGAAATACGAATTGATTCCTAAAGAATGGGTAGGTTATAAATTCGTTCTTAGGGAAGCGATCATACAATATACAGAAAAGAACAAGCTACCTTCTATCGGTGCTATTTGTCAGAAATTATGTGACGAGGATGTCGTGCAGCTCGCTGCAAAGGAAATAAAGAAGGCGGCTTTGATAGACAGGGAAATTGCAATAGACCAATTGCAGTCTTTTGTCAAGGAAACGGAATTTGAACTTCTTTCAAGGAAAGTGCATGACTTGTATGAAGAAGGAAAGAAGGAAGAAGCAATACGTGTCAATGCTGAAGAATCCCAAAGGATATTGGAGATGTCCTTTCGCTCCAAATCAGGGGGTTTCCAGTCTGTTTTCGGGGGTTTTCATGAACGAATGGTAGAAAGACGCATGGAAAACGATATGATTGTTGAAAAGCCTATAAAAGTACCTTTTGGAATAGATAGGTTGGATGATGTCTCTTTTGGTGGTATGGAGATGGGGGATACAACAATGTGGATAGGTCAATCGGGTAAGGGTAAGTCGACCATATTAAAATGGCATGGGTATTCTGCTGCTATTAGAGGTGTGCCGGTTCTTCATATTCAATTGGAAGGAGGGGTTAAAGCCTGTATGCAAATATATGACCAGTTATGGTCTGCTCAATCCTATTCCGATATCAAATCTGGCAATATCAGTCCAAAGGACAGAAAGAAGATAGAACAGGCTATTAAAGAAGTAAAAGAGCTTAGTTCTGACATTGAAGTGTATGGATTCAAAAAGTTCGGACAGGCTTCTATGGGGGATGTCCGGCAGCTTTGTTATGACTATTTTAATACACATGGCAAGTTCCCCGGATTGGTAATACTCGATTCTCTGGATTTGGTAAAGACCGGTATATCCAAAAAGATAGATTCTGATCCTGATCACAAGAAAGAAAAACTACAGACTTGTGCCCAGCTTTTGAAGAACTTGGCGGATGAAATAGGTGCTCCTATCATTACGGCCACACAGACAAGTGATGTCCCGTTTGAAGTATGGAACAACCCGGATAAGGTGATTGACCGTTCTTATACAGAAGGTGACAAAACGCTTGTAAAACCTTTTTCTTTTGTATTTACTTTGAATATGACAATAGAGGAAAAGGCAAACGCAACGGCTCGTATTTATGTCGACAAGCTCCGTGATTACAAGGAAAGTCAAGAAGTGATTACGATTGCTACCAATTACGACAAAAGACGTTTCTATCACAGGGGGCGAACGATGGAGATGTACAATCAAATTTCTGAAAGGAAAGAGATAAAGAAACAGGCACGTAAGAAAAAGACGGAAGCAGACAAAATGGAAAGTATTTAGGATCATGATTAGGATAGATGAAGAAGAAGTAAAGGCAGCGATTGGACTTCGCATATTCGGTTCGCAGGGGTGGCTCTCCAATAAAAACATGGATTGTCCCTATTGTGGAAAATCGAAGAAATGGGGTGTTCTTTTGAATCCTCACGGCGGTGTGTTTCACTGTTGGAAATGCGGTAGCAAAAAACCGTTGAAGGATTTTCTGGACAAGGTGGGGAGAAAAGACCTTATCCGAATGGAATACCAAAATTCATTAAGTGTAAAACTTACACCTTTGAAAGATGAAGAAGAAGAAAATGGTGAAAACGAAGAACTGCCGGAGGTAAAACTTCCCCTTCGTCTTGAAAGACTGAAATCCGATCCTTATTTAGACGAAAGAGGGTTTAGAGCATATCACTATGCACTTTTTGAACCCTCTGAAACCAAATCTATTTTAGAAAAGGATTTGAAAAATTACATCATCTTCAAAATGAAGATGGACGATAAGCTGGTAGGGTGGCTTGGCAGAAGCAGGTATTCCAAAGAGTGGCATAAAAGAGATTTGGAAAGGGCAAAGGAAACAGGTACTAAGCCGCATTTACGATACGAAAACAGTATAGGCACGAACTTTACAAAAATATTAGGTGGTTACAATGAGCTTTCTCCTACTGTAAAGGATGTGATAATAGTGGAAGGATTGTTTGACAAAGTAGGCATAGACAATCTTTTGAGACTTTGGGATTGCAGGGACTTGAAATGCGTGTTCACCTTCGGGAACAGTATAAGTAAAGAACAAATATCCTATTTAGAAAGAAAAGGGATAGAGAATGTGATTCTGATGTATGATGATGCAACTGTCGAGGAATCCAAAAGTGCAGGGTTGATGCTTGCAAAGTCATTTAATACCAAGATAGCTTATCTTTACAGACCCGGTATTGATCCCGGTGATATGGATATTGATTATCTGGAAGAAGTTTTGGATAACTTGTACGATCCTATCAATTTTTACGTGTCAAAAATCAAGAGAATGTGGTAGGTTATTCCTACTTTTGTTGAAAATCACAAATCATAAAATCAAATGGACAGAAGCAGAGAATTATCGATAGACGAATATTTGAAAGTGCTCCAATTGGAATACTTTACCCACAAGGTAAGAAGCCTTATTTTTGATAAGCCCGAATTTGTCAAGATGGCAAATGATATCGCAGAGTTTAAAAAGGAACGGATCGAGTTGTTGGCAAAAAGACATTTTAAACGGTCTATTTTCTTTTCGGTGGAAGAATATTTTTCTTTTTATGAGAAAGAGTTCTTGAATCCTACCGGTATTCCCAATTTCCAGTATTCCACCAATGAACAGAAAAGAAACTCGCAGTGGTTTTGGGATATGATCTATTTGCTTGGAAAGGATCAGATTGTTATTTATGACGACAAGGAGTATCGGATTTTGAAGAACGATATAAAGAATCAAACGGTCACTATCAAAGTGAACGGAAAGAAAAAAGATGTGGAATATTCGAACATCAAAATAAAAAGACTTATCATGTGTTTTGATGGTAAGTTGTTGTAAATCAATTAATTTAAATTTCGTATTATGACTTTTAAAGAGTATGAAGCGCACGCGGCTTCAACAGCGTGTTATGCAAAAGAGGTAGCTATCCCGTATGTAGTAATGGGACTTACCAATGAATTGGCAGAAGTTTTTGAAAAGGTGGACAATGCTGCCGAAGCAAAGGAAATCATGAAAGAAGTAGGAGACGTCCTTTGGTATGTTGCAATGACAAGACAGGAATTGGATTTAGCTGCATTGGAGTTTCCCGAAGAATTGCGCAGATTGGACGATACGGATGTGTACAGATTAAGTCCCTCCTATTTGCTCCAACAGGTAGGTATCATTAACGGTCAAGTGAAGAAATACTTCCGGGATGATGATTACAGCAAACCTTTCCCCGAAAAGAGAAAAGAACTTTGTCATACCGCATTGGAACAGATTCTTGTGGGATTGCAGAATCTTGTTGTCTACATTGAAGGAAAGGAATCGAACCAGTCTTTGATTTCCATTGCAAAGCAGAATGTGGAAAAACTGGCAAAGAGAAAGGCAGAAAACAAAATTCACGGTGACGGAGATAATCGGTAATGGTTAGGGCGGTAACTTTTTTGGGTGCTTCTTGTGTCGGAAAGACTTCTGTGTTTGAACTTTTAAAGAAAGACAGGTCGTTTGACCGGTTCGATAAGATAGATAGCATAACAAGACAGTTGGTAAAGGAAGGAAAGATAGAACCTTCCTTTACTTCCGTCCAAAATCAAAAACTGATTTTTGATAGGTATGCGGAATTGCTGAACACAGATTGCTATGTTTCCGATAGAAGCATAATAGACGTGCATACGTTTACAAAGAAAATTCCTGCTTCTATTCAAAGAGATGCGGAATTGAAAAGACAATTGGATTTTATAAACGTTAGTGAATATTTCCTTCCTGTTATCTTTTATTTCCCTATTTATTGGGAAGTAGAGAGTGATGGGGAAAGAATGGCGGACGCAGAAAGAAGAAAATGTTGGGATGCAGAAATAAGAAAGTTTTTGATGGAAAGAAGATTATCTTATGAAGTAGTACCAAATGACATTCCTTTTAATCGATTGAAGTTTATAAAAAGTGTACTTAGCACAAGAATGAACTTAGGTTAAAAACAGGGTTAAGGATTGTAAAAACATACAATGATTGCATACAAAAGTTGTATGTTTGCTTGTGAAAACGAAAAGAAGAAAACATGATGGATCGACTTTTAAATGAGTTGGAAGAATACCTTTCTTCCAATACCATACAATACTCTCTCGACAAAGAAAATTACACTGTTTTCTTTGAGGGAAAATCATACGAAGTTTTTGAACCTAACGAGGACGGATATTTCTTTTCAGAGGATTTTCGTTGGGACTGTGAGCGCACCGAAGAAGATGGTTACATCTTCCGCCTTGGCGGTGTATGGTACACATTGGATAAAGGAAAGGAAAACGAACCTAAGCTGAACCGGGTAAAGTGGAGGGGACAAAGTGAAATGGCAGGTCTTTCCACTAATTTTTTGGGAGTACATGGATCGTTTGAACTTTTGAATGGTACGGGATTGTACCCGGATTGGGTAAAGAAAGCCAAATTCTTAGGAATAGAAAGATTGGGGGTTGTTGAAAAAGCAACTTTGGCAGGCGCATTGAAATTTCAAAACGCTTGCAAAGCAGAAGGGATTGTCCCCGTGTTTGGATTGGAAGTCCCGGTAAAGGACGAAAAGAAGGATATCGTCTATACCTACAAAGTTTATGCAAAGAACGAAAAGGGCTGGCAGCATCTACTTGCATTAAATAAAGTTTTGAATTGTGGTGATAGTGGAAAGTTTGCTTCCCCAAAAGACATGTCGGAACACGTTTCAGATGTGTATATTGTGTTTGATCCGAAAACGATACAGTTTGAAGATGTTCCTATCCTTTTAAAAAGTAAACCTAATGTGTTCTGGCAAGCGGATACTGTGGAATACACAAAGAATGATAGGGACACTTCCTACTTGATGAACTTTGAAAGTTTTTACAAGTCCAAAATGAAACCTGTGGCTATTTGTGATGCTTATTACATTGAGCCAGAATACGCTATACTTCGAGAAGTTGTAAATAAGATTGATGGAAAAGTAAACTACAAATCCGGCAACCAGTATTTCAAAGATGAAGCGACTTACATGGAAGAGCTTCTTTCTTTATTTGGAGACAGCGAAAAGGGAGAGGAATTTTATATGATAGCAAGAAGCAATGCCGATATGATTGCGGAGAGTTGCAACTTTGAAATCCCTACCGATACACGGCATCTCCCCCGTTACGAAATGACAAAGGAGGAAAAGAAAAAGTACACCTCCAATGAAGATATGTTTGATTCTTTGATTTACGAAGGCTTGGAGAACAAACCGGAACTTTTGAAAGATTACTCGGAAGATGTACTTGTAGAAAGAATCGAAAGAGAATCAGATGTAATCAAATACGGACAGGTTGTTGATTACTTTTTGATTTTGCGCGATATTGTCAATTGGTGCAAAAAGAATAATATCTTGTTAGGTGGTGGTCGTGGAAGTTCCAGTGGCTCTTTGATTTCTTATCTGTTTGGATTGGTAAATACAAACCCATTGCACTTTGGTTTGATTTTTGAAAGGTTTTTGAATAAAGGTAGGGTTTTATCCAGCCTTCCAGATATTGATACAGATGTGCCGGGAGAATACCGACCGGCAGTAAAACAATACATGGAAAATCGTTTTGGAGCTTCGCAAGTTTGTTCTGTAGGCACGTACACTACTTTACAGATAAAACAGGCTATAAATGATGTAGGAAAGATTTATGGAGCTTCAGTTCCTACTCTTAGGAGGCTTACTAAAATGATAGAAGATGTAAAGACGGAAGAAGATTTTTTGAAACTTGCTTGTAAGAGATCAGAAATAAATCAATTTCTGAATAAATATCCAGAAATGATGAATATTGTTTTCCTTCTTTTAGGTCAGCAAAAAGCAGCTTCTATTCATGCTTGCGCTATGATGATCTTTCCAAAAGAAAAGTCAATGTACGAATGGTGTCCGGTTAGAAAATCGGGTGATTTGATTATCAGTGAATGGGAAGGTGGAGAAATGGATGAAGCCGGTTTTTTGAAAGAAGATATTCTTGGTATTGAGCAATTGGATAAATTCACTGATATTCTGAATCTGATTGAAAAGAATACGGGTAGGAAAATCAATCTCTATTCAGATATTGAGTATGACGATCCAGAGGTTTACAGGTATTTTGCAAATGGTTGGCTTAGTGACATATTCCAGTTTTCGGCAAAGGGATTGTGTGCCTATACTCAAAAATTGAAGCCTAAAAACATGGATGATGTAGTGGCAGCACTTTCTTTGTTCCGTCCTGGGCCAATGGAAAATGGTTTTCACATGGACTACATTGCTTTGAAAAATGGAGAAAAAGAACCGGAATATCCTATTGGAGCGGAAGAAATTCTGAAAAATACTTATTCTGTGATGTGTGTTTCTTCTGAAATGGATGTGAAAACATCCAAAGGAGTAAAAAAAATAAAAGATATCTGTGTTGGCGAATATGTTCAAACCGAAGATGGTTCTTATCAAAAAGTTTTGGACAAATTTAATAATGGTATAAAAAACACTATTAAAATAGTAACTTCGTTTGGCGGAGAATTAAGAGTAACAGCAGATCATAAAATTTTAACTTCTGATGGATGGAAAGAAGCATCTAATCTAAAGAGAGGGGACTTCATTAAGGCTTATTGGATGCAAGATCAAATTCCTGTTGAAGAAGAAAACGAAGATTCTTTAAAGAATTGGATGATAGGGTTCTTTATCGCAGAAGGAAGATGTAGTAGCACTCCTTATTTTACAGTTGGAAGTATAGAGGTGGTACAATTTTTAAAATTAGTGATCGAAAAAGTTTTACCTTTTTGTTTTGTTAATGTAACAAAGCACGAAAGAATAACTGAAAATAATGTTCTTGCCTGCTCTTGGAGAGTATATGTAAAAGGAAGTAAGGGGAAAGAAAATGGATATTTTTCGTCCGGTTTTGTAAAAAATCCTTTGATAGCTTTGTTGAAAGAAGAAGGTTTGTGGGGCAAAAATTGTTACAACAAAGAATTACCAACTTCCTGTACAATTGACACATTGAGCGGTATATTGGAAGGAGATGGGGGATTGTCAAGCTCTACTCTTAATATGTGTAACGATAAATTAGTAAGACAAATCTATTATAAACTTCAATCTTATGGTATTTATTGTCATATTTCCCACAGACAAGACGGATATCCTTGTTTGAATTGGAGTGATGTTCAAAATAAATTAAGATTTAGGTTTAAATCTTCTACTCATATGAATTATTTGGGTAAAAGAGGTTTTCAAATTCCATCTAATCAATTTTTGAAAATACCAAAAGATAGGGTTGAAAATTATTGCAATTGGGAAAATTTGAATAAATCTTTGCGTCATACCAAAGCTATAAAAGCAGGAAATGTTTATAAAAATAACATTGAAGACCTTGTAAAACATTTGTTTTGGGGAAAGGTTTTGAATGTTAAAAATTATGGCGAAGAAGAAGTGTATGATTTGAAAGTAGAAAACAATCATAGTTTTGTGTGCGAAGGTTTGGTTGTTCATAACTGCTACCAAGAACAGATTATGAACATTTGCAATCAACTTGCTGACTTTGACTTAGTTACATGTGATAAAGTAAGAAAATCATTAGGTAAGAAAAAGTTAGATGTCTTGCTTCCTTTGAAAACAAAATTTATAAATGGTTATGTTGAAAGATTTGGAAGCAAAGGCGTAACCCCAAAATATGCAGAAACTCTTTGGGGACAAATGGAGGAATTTGCTAAGTATAGTTTTAATAAGTGTGTGAGCTTTAGAACTTTAGTATATGTTCTTGGGTTTGGAGAAATAACAGTTGAAAAATTGTTTTATGTTTTCCACAATCAAGAATGCAATTCTTTTATGGCAAAAAGTATGAAACAAAATGGTTCGTTGTATTTTTCCAAAATAAAAGACGTTAGGTATTCCGGCAACAGACCTGTATATGAAATTTCTCTTGTTGATGGGAAGAAGATAAGAACAACAGGAAACCATAAATTCCCTACAACAGAAGGGAAGGTATATGCAGAGTTTCTTATGGGAAAAACTTTGTTTGTTGCTAATGATAGCTCCAATGCGCAAATGGCAAATGTTATTTCTGTAAGTCTTGTAGGCAATGAAGATGTGTATGACATTGAAATGGAAGATGAAAATCACAATTTTGTTGCAAATGGAATTGTAACCTGTAACAGTCATGCTGCTGCATACGCCATTAATGCTTACAATTCTTTATGGCTGAAAGTGCATTATCCTTTGGAATTTTGGTCGGTTGCTCTGTCCCGTGCAAGTGAAGATGACTTTCCTCAATACGTCAATGAAATGCAGCAGACAGAAGGGATCGAAATCAAACCTGTAAATATCAATAAGTCTGATATAAACATTGTGGCGGACAAAAAAGATAATAGTATCTATTGGGCGATCAATGCAACAAAGCAAGTAGGAGAAAAGGCACAGAATCAGATTATGGAAGAACGCTCCAAAAACGGGGAGTATTTTTCTTTGGCTGAATTTATTGATCGTCATACATTCAAAGGATCGGCAGTGAACAAATCCGTTATTGAAAATCTTATCTATTCCGGTGCGTTCGATACGATGGATGAAACAAGGGAATTTTCCAATATCTTTTCTGCAAGGGAGTTCATGCTTGGAAAGTATCGGGAAAAGAATAAGATCAAAATCGACAAAGAGAAGGATGAATATTTTCTTGCTTTTGAAAAGAAAAAGATTGCAAAGGATTGGTGGTGGCTTTTACAACAAAAGAACAAGTCCGGTTTTGCTTTCTTTGACTACGAAGGATTGGTAAGGGAATACCTAAAACCAAAAGTTAGAAACGGGGTTTTTTACAATGTGGAAGATTTGCAAAACTATGACGGATCGACCTATGAAATGGTTATGGTAGGTGGTTATGTTTTGGAAGTGGAAGAAAGAGAAGGAAAGAAAGGGCGGTTTGCCAATCTTTTGCTTGAAAGCAATTACAAATTCCTTCGTGTGGTTATTTTCCCGGACGATTACGAGGAGAACGCAGACTTCTTCCTATCCTCAAAGAAAAGCATTCTCCTACTAAGCGGAAAAGCTAACTTTGACAAGTTTAAAGAAGAATATGTATTGCAAGTAAACAGTAACAGTAAATTCATAAAACTTGGAGTATGAAACTTGTAAGGAATATTGGAGATAAAGTAATAGTTTTACTCTCCAATGATTTGAAAAACGAATTGGACATGGATGCGGTGACTTCCATAGACCATGCAAATTTGTATGGGGAAATCGCCACTTGTTCCGTCCTGTTGAACAAAGTAGGACTTCTTAGGGCACAAGCAGAATCAGAGTATGAATCTGCAAAAGTGGAATTTAATGTCTATAAAGCACAACTTGCTACACAGATAAGACGTGAATCTATTGTAAACGGTGGAAAGGTTAAAGTGGAAGACATAGGACTTGTAAAACTTACGGAAAGTTCTTTGGATGATATTTTGACAATCAATCCAGAGCTACATGCCATGCAAAAGGATTTGGTCAAAAAGAAAAAGCATTTGGCAGAAATAGACAGTCTCTATTGGGCGTTGCAGTCAAAGGACAAAAAGTTGACGGGACTTGTCCCGAAGGTAACACCGGAAGAATTTCTGGACAATTTGGTAGAAGGTGAAATCAATACATTTTTAATCATAAAAGAGAAAGAATAATATGGAAATCAAACTAACGGAAGAGTTTAAAATCGTTCAATGTACGAATGCACCATTTCTATGGGATTTGTACAGAATCAGAACAGCAAAGGAAACGGGCAAGCAGTATGAAACGGCAGAAGCCTATGGTATAGACTTAAAAGGAATTGCCGAAAGAGTACCCTATTTTGAGACAGAAGACAAGGCAAATAAACCTGTTTCTTTTAAAGAATTTGTGGGTATGTTTGAAAAAGAACAAAAGCAGATTATTGAAGCGTTTTTAAACAGGTAAAAGAGAAATAACGATTTATTTATCAATCAATTAAATTAAAAAGAATTATGAAATTTGACAAATCGAAATTCAAGAAGCAATCAATTGAAGATGTAGAAGCAGAAGTAAAACAGGCTGAAAAGACAATGTACAAAGGTAGTAGCTATACAGGCTTTGCTACTGTTCAGAAAGGAAAGAACGTATTTCGTGTCGTTCCAGCAATGGGAAAGGCTTATGTAGCTTGTAAGATGTCCAAATTGCGTGTAGAAGTTCCTACTTATGATGCGAACGGTAAGGTGACCGGCAAAGAGGTAAAAGACAAGAATGTTTTCTGCGCCGACATTCACGGAAAGAATCTTTTGAAAGGGAAAGACCCTATTGTCCTGTATTGCGACTATGTGAGAAAAAAGGCTTCCGAAGAATACCAGGACGATACAGAACGCAGAAAATTCCTTAACCCTATTATGGGATACAAGAAAGGAAACAAATTCGTATGGGGTATCAATCCGTCTTTGGCGTATGTCTGCTATGTGTACCAAGGAACAAAAGACTTTGCCCGTTTGCAATTGTACGGAACATGGATGAACCGCATAAAGGAAATTTCGGTTGAAATGTCGGATGATGAAACGGTTTCTTTCGATATTTTCTCTCAATTGGAAGGAGCATATCCTCTTGTGATCACAATGGGAGAAGACGATAAAGGAAAGAAAACCTACTCTTTGTCTGCCGGTATTCCGAAAAAAGGACAAACTTGGGATGAGTTCTTTGAAGAAACTGTTATTCCTGATGAAGATATGGAGTATTTCTTGAATGAAGTTCCTACGCTGGAAGAAATCTACAAGGATGTTTATTCACAGAAAGATTTCAATATGGCTCTTGACGGGTTGAAGCGTTTTGACGAAGAAAACGGATACGATATTTTTGCTGATGATGGCTTCCTTACTGAAATAGAGGAGATGGCTGCATTGATCCCGGAAGAGGGTAGCAAAGACGATGAGGGGGAAGATGAAGCTCCCAAAAAGACAAAATCCACTTCTAAGTCAAAGAAAGCGGAAGAACCGGAAAACGAAGATGAGGAAGAAGAAAAATCTGCTCCGAGAAAGAATCCGGCAAGTGCACCGGCAAAAGAAAAAGCAGCAAAAGTCGCTTCTTACCCTCCCCTTTCAAAGATGAAAAAGTTCTTGGAAGACTATATTGGAGAAGAGTACCCGGAAGCTGAATTGCCGGACGATCTGACAATAGCAGAAGTTCGCTCTTGGTATGATTTGGCACAAGCTGGCGAGGCACTTCCTTTCCCGGAAGAAGATGAAACTTCCACAGAAACGGCATCCGAACCGGAATCGGACGATGAACCGGAAAATGAGGAAGAGCCCAAAGAAGAATCTCCTATTGACGAAGATGCTACGGACAAGGACGAAGAACTTCTAAAGGCTAAAGCAAGATTGCAAGAGCTGAAAGCCAGAATGAAAAAGAAATAATTTCTTCTTTTTTAGTTTTCATATTTTTTCTAATTTGGTTTGGGGACTTGAAATACAGTCCCCTTCCTTTCTAACAAAACAAACATGAGCAAAAAATATTTAGCTATAATCTCAACCGACCATCATCTGTCAGAGGGAAATGCTTCTACCATAAAAGATATTTTGCTGGAAGAAATGGAAATAGCCGACAAAAAGGGCGTTAAAACCCATATCTGGCTGGGTGATGTTTTTGACAACAGGGTATCCCAAAGGGAGGTGTGCCTTTCCACACTCCATGAAATATTGGAAGCGTATGATGAAAATGGACATCAAATAATCTGCATTCCCGGTAATCATGACAAAACATCCTATTCAAGTCAAAAGTCATTTCTTACAGCTTTCAAGCATCATCCTTCTTTTACTTTGGTGGAAGAATTGGACGGTATGCAGATAGAAGGGGTTTATTGCTTTTTCCTGCCATTTTTCACTGATGACATTTTACTTGACGAATTGGCAGAAATCGGGGACAAGAGAAAGAAGAACATCCTATTCGGGCACTTTGCCGTAACCGGTAGCAAGAACATGGACGGTACAGAAGTAAAAAGCGAACTAAAGCCTTCCATGTTCGAGATGTTTAAAAAAGTGTATTTGGGACACTATCATAATTACCAACGTGTAGGCAGTAACATTTACCATTTGGGAAGTGTTCAACAGAACAATTTTGGGGAAGATGAAAAGAAGGGTTTTTGGCTTCTGGATTCTGATTTGGAAGTCGATCTTATCCCTTCCACAAAAGGAACAGTATTCAAAAAACTGGAAATTGACTTAGAAGAAACACCACACAAGCAAGCGGTGGCACTTATTAACAAGTTCAAGAAAGAAAACCCTACCGCTCGTGTAAGGGTAAAGGTTTGGGGAGAACAATCTTCACTTGATGCTTTTGATAAAGATGCTTTTACAAAAGAAGGTGTGGACATCAAAAAGAAATTCAAGGAAATAGAAATAAAGGAAGTCCTTGCTCCTACCGTAGAGGTAAAGACTTTGGAGAAAAAGGATATAGAAGACAGATTTTCGTCTTTCTGCAAAGAAAACGGATATGATGAAAAAGAAGGAAAGGAAATTTTAAACAAACTGCTTTATGGCGAAGAAAAAGGAAACTAAAAAGATAGAAGAAGCTCTTGTTGTGACAGACGAACAACCTGTAGAAGAAAAGAAACCCAATCGTTTAGGTGATCTTATTTCAAGAATAGAAGATCGTTTTGGCAAGGATGCTGTGGCAGGGAAAAGGCAGGACATTGAATTTGTTCATTCCGGTTCTTACCTACTGGACGAAATACTTGGTGGAGGATGGGCAAAAGGTCGTGTTGTGGAAGCCTACGGAGGCTTTTCTTCCGGTAAGACAAGTATTGCTTTCCATTTGGCAACGGAAGTGCAGAAAACAGGAAAAGCGGTAGGATATCTTGACACGGAAAACGCTGTTGATCCAAAATACATGCAGGCGATAGGAATTGATTTGTCCCCCGACAAGTTTATCCTTTCCCAGCCTTCTACCGCAGAAGAAGTGCTTGAAATAGCAAAGGAAATGTGCAATGAAGAATCTATCGGACTTGTTGTGATCGATTCCATTGCCGGACTTGTTCCTACTGCTCTTTTGAATGGAGAGGCAGGGGACGCACATATAGGACTTACAGCTCGCCTTTTAAGTTCCCAAGTAAATATCCTAAAGAACATCTGTAAGCAGACCGGATGTATCCTTTTTTGCATCAATCAAATCCGGTCTAACATAGGCGGATACGGCGCGGCCACCACAACGCCGGGAGGTTTTGCCATTCCTTTTTATGCAAGTCAGAGGATCGAGCTTGCTCGTGTGGGTTCTGAAAAAGAAGGAGAAACACAAGTTTCCAACAAGGTGAAGATAACCTGTAAGAAAAACAAGGTTGCACCGCCTTTTAAAGCATGTCAAATCATTATCCGGTTCGGGGTAGGGATTGACAAGGTGATGGAAATTGTGAACATGGGACTTGATTTGGGTGTACTTTCCAAAAAGGGGACTTACATCTATTATGGTGAAGAAAAGATAGGGTTCGGTTTCCCGAAAACAAGAAAACGTCTTTTGGAAGATGCAAAGCTGTTTGGGAAAATCAAGAAGGATGTTCTTGATACGTTCAGAAAGAAAGAAACAACATTTGAAAACAAGGAAGAAGAAAATGAAGCCGATTAGAATTGAAGCAACAAATTTCGTGTCATTCGAACACTTTAAATACGAATTTCAAGATGGGGTAACTGCACTTGTAGGGTTAAATAAAACAGACGACAATCAAGGAAGTAATGGTAGCGGGAAAGCCTTAACAATGGATGCAGACATCCTTACTCCTAATGGGTTTGTAAAAATGAGAGAAATAAAGGTAGGAGATGTTATCCTTCATCCTTCCGGTGAGTATCAAGTAGTAAGAGCAATCCCTTTTCATGACATTGATGTTGCTTATAAGATTACGTTTTCTGACGGGACGGAAGTCAAATGCAACAGAAGTCATTTATGGAAAGTACGTTTGCATAAAGACGAAGACTGGCATGTGATCCCGCTTGAAGAAATCATGAAAAGATCGAAAGACGAAGAAGTCTTTTTTGAAGTGCCGGAATGTTTGGGCAAACCTTCCCGAAAGATGATTGCCTTTACTTGTTTGGGTGCAGAAGAACAACAGTGCATAACTGTTTCCGGTGAAGACGGCATGTTTGTTACAAACAACTACATTCCTACACATAACTCATCCATGCAGCAAGCCGTCTATTTTGCCATTACCGGGAACAATTACCGAAGCAGTGTGGATAAAAAGCTCATTAGAAGGGGTGAGAAGGAAGCAAAAGTTTCTTTAGATATAGAGTGTCCAATAAGAAAAGAAACTCTCTCTATCGAGCGTATTTTGCCCTTAAAAGGGAGCAGTAAACTGAATGTGTCTTTGAACGGCAAACCGGTAGAACTTGCTACCGTAAAAGACGGGAACAACTATATCCTTTCTTGGATCGCCATTTCGCCGGAAGATTTGAAAAGCTATTTCCTTATTTGTAAGGAATACTACAAATCGTTCTTTAAAAGCTCCAATACGGATAAGCTGGCTCTTATCAGCCGGTTTATCAATTACGATTTTTTGGATGGAGCAAAAGACATCATTCAAAAAGAACTGGACACTTTATCTTCTCAAAAACTTGCTATTCAAAGTAAAAGGGATCGTGCAGAAGGCAGTGTGGACGCACTAAAACAGGTAATAGAAGATGCTGCCAATTTTGACTTTGAAGCCGACAAACTATTTCGTATCGAAAAAAGAGAAGGTATGATAAAGTCTCTGAAAGAAGAAATTGATTCTTTCCGGTATGAAATTAGTCGTGCAGACAAAAGCATAAAAGAAAATAATTCCGCTTTGGAAGAGCTGGAAGACCTTTTGAAAGAGGAAGAAAAGAAGAAAGACTGCCTGCCTTCTACCAAAGAGATACAAGAGACAATCGAATCCGTTAAAAAGGAATTGGGAGAAGCAAAAGCAAATCAGAATGAAGTCTTGGAAATGAAAGAAGAGCTTTCAAAAATCCATGACGATTTGAAAGTGTCCCTTAGAAAAGTCCTTGTAAACTTATCCGGTGCAATTACTTGTCCAAAATGTAAGCACAAATTCCTTACATTGAAAGACACTACGCTGGAGCAGGAGGAAAAGAAGAAAGTGAAAATCGGAAAACAGGAGAAAGAAGTTGTTTCCGAGATGGAGACTTTGGACGAATCTTTGAAAGAATACGAAGACCTTATTTCTTCTTTCATCCAAATAAAAAACGAGCAAGAGGATGAAATAGACAAGATTCGTCAGTCGGCACAGGAAATCAATACATCTATTTACAAGATCAATGATGATATTGAAAGTATCAAAAGCACTATTTCTTCTTTGGAAAGGAAAAAGAAAACCTTGTCTGAAAAGATTGAATCCAATATGTCCGATATCAAAGACAATGAAAAGCAGATAAAGGAAATCAAGAAAGAAAAAGCTACGAAAGTGGATGTGTCTTCGCAGGAAAAGCAAATAGAAGACATTATGCTTTCGATTGCCAGATACGACAAAGAGATTTCCGATTTGGATGCCCTTCTATTCAAGAAAAAAGAATGGATCGGCAGGTTTAAGTCTTTCAAGATGTACCTTGCATTGGAACAGTTGAAAAATATCCAATCGAGAGCTAATAACATTCTGAAAGCGGAAAACAGCGACCTTCGTATCTTAATAGAAGGATTTAAGACAAAAGCGGACGGGGACATCAAAGAAGAAATAACACCGTATGTCGTCCGGGACGAAGCGGAAAACTTTTGGTACTATAGCGGTGGAGAACGCGCAAGGGTGGAAATAGCCCTTATCATTGCTATCCAGAATATGATAAACGAAACAAACAAATGGGGAGGACTGCAATTCCTATCCATTGATGAAATCACGGAAGGGCTGTCGAAAGAAAGCCTGTATGATGTGATCGAAGCGTTGGAGTTTATCCAATATCCTATTTTGGTTACCACCCATATTTCGAATGAAAACGCTTCATGCAAAACGCTTAAAATAGTAAAGGAGAACGGCGTAAGCCGTATTGAACAATGAGTAAGGAAACAGAATTGAAATTTTATATTGGAATAGATAATGGTGTGACCGGCTCGATTGGGAGAGGAGGGGAA
>ENA-OOZQ01000043-OOZQ01000043.1-human-gut-metagenome-genome-assembly--contig:-NODE-43-length-107135-cov-3.103353_pt1 | contig 107135 bp, 140 predicted proteins | sample MGYA00241188_ERZ501399 | MGnify/ENA primary metagenome ERZ501399 (study PRJEB25962, sample SAMEA2042658) | human gut metagenome | biome: human gut; feature: human-associated habitat; material: faeces... | reverse complement strand
CTCCAATATATTTATATATTATATATAAATAGTGGAGGTTTTATAAAAAAAATGAATGTTTTTTCTATTTTATTTTAAACAAAAATCTGTACTATCTCTCAAAAATAATGTAAATTTTTTTTCTAATATAATATCTTCATTGTTTACTTCATCTGGCATTGTTGCCTCACATATTAATTCTCCTTTTTTCCCTAATGTTGCAATAAAAACAGGTTTTCCTACATTTTTAAAAATATTGTTAATTTCTTTGATAAGTAAAGAAGGGTTATCTGTATTGTACTTTAATATTAAGTTATTGTTATTTTCCATATAATTTTTATTTCTCCTTTTATTACGTGTCCTTTTTCTGAAAAATAAAAATTAAATTATTTAATGTTATAAAAATATTACATAATTTTATCAAGTAATGCTAATACATCAATATCTGTTGAAACATTTTCAAAAGATATATCATTATTTTCTTCTATACTTGTATTATTAGTATCTATAAAATTCAATGGCTCAATATTTTCTTTAGATTTAATCTGAATTGTTTTATTAGCTCTCTTGATATTTTCTTTCTTTATTCTTTTTTGTTCTTTTTGTTTCTCATTTATACCTGTATTTATATTATTTGAAAAAACAATAACTCCACTAGGGGTATAAACAGGAACAGTTTTTATTAATTCTGTATCTAACATGCTTGACATGGTAGGAATTACGCCTAAATAAAAACGCATAGCCATTTTAATAAAACTATTTATTCTTCGATTTTTTACATGATTTAATAATTCTTGTATATCTATATCTTTTTTAGATTGAATTGATATTGCTATTTTAAAAAAATCAGTATCACCATCATAAGTTTTATAAGTAGGAATATTAATTTTAGGAATATATCCCGGTCTTGTTAGTATTCTTAAAGCATCTTTCATAATCTCTCTAAAATCTTTTATTCCTACTTCTTCTAATAGTCCTATTAAGTCAGCATCATGAGTTTTATACAAATATATAACACTAACCATATATCTCCCTCTTTTACTGTTTTTCTTCTTTTAAGAACTTAGCATGCCTATAAGCATAATATCCTAATACATTACAATAACAAAAAGAAAGGTCTGGATAATTAATATTTCCCGGTAGCACCTTTAAAGTAGAGATACCTTTTAACATATTTTTAATCTGTTCAAATCTACTTTCTCCTGTTCCCCCTGTTACAATAAGATATTTATAATCTAATAAATTATCATAGTCCTGCATTAATCTTTTTACTGATTTTTCACATAATTTTTTATTTTCATTATCCAAAAAATTCCCAAAATCTATTTGTACTAACTGAATTGTCTCTGGGTCTAATACCGAAATATGACCAGCTTCAAGATAATTCTGAAGTTCAAAAACTTTTGTATCAATAAGATAATCTGAATATGATTTTTGCAATTCATTTATCATATTTTCAAATACAGATTTCATTCCTGTATCAGCATATGTTTCAGGTTTTCTATTTCTATATCCGCTTTTAATAGAAAATGTATCTTCTGTTCCAAATCCTACATCTAAAATAATAACATTAGATGTTAAAATTTCTACACCTGATTGTGTTACTCCATTAGCTCCATATGCACATCCACATAATGTTCCCTGTGGCTGCTCCATCACATATATATGGTCTTCTGGAAGCGTAAATTTAAATTTTAACCAAGCATTTGAACCTATTTTTACTGAAATATCATAATCATCTGCTAAAGCTTTAATAAGTTTACCTTCATCTCTCTCTTTATATGCTGATGGTAAACCTGTCTGAAGATATATTTCATTATCGCCAGCTCCGATACATCCTATAGCAAGACCTGTCGCCATAATTACTTTATATATTTCACTATGGTATCTATATCTTGTATAAATACTTGCATCTGTAGTTGCATCTAAATCATTTTTCGTCATTAATGATTGTGCAGTTTCTCCAACTAACCAAATTTCTCCTGTTTTATTATTTTTAAACTGAATATCTGTTGATTTTATAGTTGATACTGCTTCTAATTCTTTATCAATTCTTTTTGCATAAGATGGAAACATAAAAATTCTATCAGGACTTACACCTTTTACTGAGGAATAACCACCATCAAGTGCTATAATATGCTTTCCTTTATGCTGATTATTACCTACTATTCGAGGCATTTTCTTATCAACAATTTCTGATTTTGTTTTATAATTTTTAGTAAGATTCATTTTATATCCTCCTATTTTTATTTCTCTATAAAAATAGTGTAGGATATACTAAAAAAATTGATTTTTTTTAATATTTATTTTTTATTTTTTAATATATAATTTAATCTGTGATGTCTTTCCTCAATATATTTATTCAAATCATAATTTTCACAAAATTTAGGCTTGTCTCCTCTTCTATATATGATAGAGGTATTAACTTTTAATGACATAATAGAATCTATAGATTTCCCTGTTTTTAATGAAACATATCTTGCTGTATCAGGGGAATTTGTTCCCATAAATATAAAAGTATCACAACAATCTATTATTGTTGTTGCATTTTCTTTATATGCTTGATTTAATTGACTTATTGATTGTATTAATATCATTGCACTTATCATTCTGCTTCTGATATTTGCTATAATTACATCAAAATCTTTAATATGAATACTTGCAAAATCATCAAATATAAATCTTACAGGACATGGTAATCTGCTATCTTTACATTTATCTGCAAAATTACAAAGTTCATGAATTGCTTGGTTAAAGAATATATTTATTAATGGCTGAAATGTTCTATCTGTATCAGAAAATTCACAAAATATTACAGATTTCTTTATCCCTATATCTTTAAAATCTATATCATTATTTGATAACATTTCAGATAATTCTTCTGTATCGAACATTGAAAATTTTCCCAAAGCATTACTTACTATTGTATTATAAGTTTTAAAAGGATTGCCTGACATATTTTTATATTGTCTAACAGCCCATGAATCAGGATGTTCTTCTTCATGGATTTCCATAAGTGCTGCATATTTACAATTTTCAAATGAACTATTTTCATTAATTTTAAAAGCTTCTCTTAATAATTCAATAACAAAAGGTATATTACAACATTCAGGATGTTCGTATTCTGTTTCTTTGACATAAGAAATTGCACTGTTTATAATATAGGTTGCCATTTCATCCCAAAATGGGTCACTTGAAGTAGATGGCTTTGAATACACAAAATTATATGTCAATCCTTGTATATCTTGTGTATTATGTAAATAAAATAATGGATTATAATGTAATGACGTTTTTGGATATTTGAAAGATATTTTATTTACATTTATTCCTTTATATTTTAAATAATCTCCATATTTATTATATAAATTACATTTTGCATCTGCTATTATATTTGACCCAACACATTCTAACATATTCGGAATTACAACAAGTCTGGTTTTTTGCGTTCCTGATGTTCCACATATTAATACATTATTATTAAGATGAGTCTGTTCGGAATTTAAACTATAATATTCTTTATCTGGAAGAATCATAGCTCCGCAAGGTATTTTAAAATAATCCTCCATAATTTTATCCTCTCTTTCTAAAAATTTTACTTTTTATAATTACGTTATATATTATTACCTTAAACTTAAAATATATTTGTTACAATTTTATCACATATCCCAAATTCTATTGCTTCTTGTGCATTAAAAAATTTGTCATGCTCTGTTATTTTATTTATTACCTCTATATCTTTTTCTGTATGCTCAGAGATTATACTATTTATTTTTTCTTTGATTTCCATTATTTTTTTTGCGGTATTATTTATATTGGTTGCAGAACCTCCAAAATTATTACTTATTAATGGTTCATGTATCATAACCTGACTATGTGGTAATATATATCTTTTTCCTTTATTACATCCCATAAATATAATAGCGGCCATACTTTTTGCTGAACCTATACAATATCCTTCAATTTCGTTTTTACTTCCTTGTATTAAATCATATATAGCTAATCCTGATTCTATATCACCTCCCGGAGAATTAATTAATATCTTTATCGTTTTCGTAGCATTCATAGACAAATAAATATATTCTAACATAAATTTATTTAATGTTTCTTCGTTAATTTCTCCCAATATTGTTAATATTCCTTTGTTTAATAACTCAGATGATAATGAATATTCTCTTATCCCTTCACTACTCTCTTTTTGTATTAATGTTATTGATTTCATAACTAAATCCTCCTATGTTTATTATTTACTTTTTACTCTGTTACGTTATTTTTTTATCTTTTTTTAAGATATTTTCTATCATTTTATATACATAAACAGGTGGTGATGATAACCCCTGTTCCCAGTTATGAATTGTACTTAAAGGAATATCAAAATATTCTGCAAATTGGCTTTGACTCATATTAGCCTTCTTTCGTAATATTTTTATATCACTTTTATTCATTTTTTTACGTTCCCTTTCTTTAATTTCATTATACTTAATTTAAGTACCCCGTCAAGATATATTTTTTTTTAACATTTGCTTTACTTTTTTTTAAGAATCTATTATAATTTTATTATGTTTTTGTTTTTTTATTCATAAAACATCTATAAAAAGAAAAAAACTTAAAAAATAATTATTTTTCTTACAAATATTACACTATTATTATATAAGATAACGAAACGAGGTAATTATTATGATAGGCTTTATGAAATCTTTTCTGTTATTTATTTTTACTATTATTGCTCAAGATATTTTTCCTCAAAATATCGGGAAAAAAATTGTATTTGTTGCTTTTATTTATATGGCTTTAAATCTTACTTATTCAGTTTATGATTTGTTTAATCCTTTATTTGAATATCATGATATTTTTACATATAAAGAAGAACATACAAATCCTGTAACACATAGAGTTGAATACGAAAGTTTTAAAGATTTTTTCTGCTACCGTGTAATAGGAGCTATTTGTTTTTGGATTTCTTTGATTATTATATATTTGATACTTTTTGCATTTAGACCTATATCCTCTACTCAATACAGAGTATCACATATTTATTATTATAATAACGAAGAAGTTGTTGTCAGAACCGGATTTGGACAAACTACTACAAAAACTGTAGACTATGCTTTTTATAATCATTATAATGAAGAAACAAAAGAAATGGAAAAAATAGAAATAACTAAAGATAGCAGATATTTAATCGAAGAAAATCCTTTACAATATCGTTATGCATTTACTGATGGAACTGAATTAACAAGATTTAGTATAAAAGGTATTGTATTAGATAAACCTAAAACTCCCGGTGGTTGGATTTTTAAATCTATTGCTAATGCTACAGTTCATATTTTTCAATTAATTTATACTGTATTCTTTGGATGTTAATTAAATAATACTCCTGAACCTTTCGGAACAGGAGTATTATTTTTTATTTATCTATACTTGCTATAAATTCTTGTTTTAATGTCGTTAATTGAGTTTCATCATACTTTGTAAAATCTATATTATTTGTTGCTAAATAATTTTGTCCATACATATATGTGTAAAGTTCATTCATATATACAGCAAATTCCTGTAATGATAATTTTTCAATACTCTCTTTTGTTGGTGCATAATATTTTGCATTAGCATCCTGATAACTCGAATCTCCCTCTGCTGTATTTAATGATGCACTTCCATAAAATTGAATACATATTATATTTCTTAAATTTATCCAATCATTATCTGTCATTACTTTATTACTATCTATTTTATATATGTTTCTATAATTAGGTAAATATGTTTCAACTGAAGATTTTACTTCTTCTGCACTCATTGATAATATTTCTGATTTACTTAATTCAGTTATATTTTTTATATTATTATTTACATTTACAGATATAACTTCAGTCTCATCATTATTTATTTCTTCTTGCTTTTTTTGACATCCCATAAAACATAAACAACTTATAATTAACATTGATATTAATATTTTTTCCTTCATATTTTTCTCCTTTTTATTTAATGTATTATGATGCTTTGATAATTTATAAACATCCAATATATTATTAACACCATTCCCAAAACAACAGATATATCCGCTATAATTGATATACTTTCTTTTGATTTTTCGGCGTATTTATTATTTATATCATCTATAATTAAGCCTGTTTCATTATTGATTCTATTAACTATTTCTTCTGTAATCCCTTGTTTTATTATTTCTGATATATATATACTTAATTTCTCATACTCTTTTGAATCAAACCTGTTATTAAATAATATTATTGCCTCATCTATTGTGCTATCTCTACTATTAATATTACATATTAATTCATCAAAAGCATATTTTAATCTTGTATTATTGATTTTTAAAGATATATCTTTTAATATCTCATTTATATACATCCCTTTATTTATATTTATATTTAACATTATATAAATATTACATATATCATATAAAATATTTGTATTATCTTCTTTATTTTTTATTGTTATGTATATATTAAGACATATATAAATACTTATAAAACTAATTAAAAATACTATTATTTTTCTGCTTTCATATAAAAAAATAAACGAAATTAATAAACTTATTATTATTTTTATTATTATGTATTGAAGCCGTGTTAAATTATATTTATTAAATCTATACATAATTCCTTTTTTTGATAATTTTAGTTGGGATTTATTTATTTTTCCATCTTTATTGCAATAATCAGATAGCTTCTTTGTCTTTATTTTTTTGTTTTTTATTGATATGTTTTTATTTTCATTTATTTTTATTTCTTTTATCTTTTTTACATTTACTTTTTTCTTCTCTTTTCTATTATCTATTATATTCATATATTTTTTACCTTTTATTCTTTATATACTGTGATTATTCCTTTTATACCTGAAATTATAAATAAAACAAATAATATTAAGCAAATTCTATTAGTCCATAATAAATTTAAATTATAATTAAATAATATTAATAATGTACCTATAACCATACAAAAACATATAACATTTAAAATAATATCTATCTTAGTCTTTTTTATTTCTTTATATGTTTTATCCACTAATCTTACTTTATTATTAACCAATTTACATATAAAGTCTGTTTTAATCGTATCATTATCTTTATTTATTGAATTGAAAATATCAAGACATAAATTAAAAAAATATATATCATATTTATCTTTCAGGTGTTTTAATGCTTTCTCTTTATTATGTGTCCTTTGAATCTCTACACAACAACTTTCTAAATCTTCTCTAAAACATCCATTATAATTCATCTGTATATTATTAAATAAATCTGTTATATCTTCATATTTTTGAGTATTACAATCTGTAATAAACATATTTAACTGGCTATATAAGTTTAATAACCTTTTTTTTCGTTCTGTTGATATAATAAAATTCTTATACAAAAAAAATTATTGGAGTAATTGATATATAGATTTGATATAATAAAATATTGTGTAATTAATAATATAATTCCTAAAAAAATACCTATTTTTTTATTAATAAGAAAGCCTACAATACTACCAATAATATCAATTAAAACTAACATTATTAGTATTTTTTGAGGAGACATATTTATTTTATTTGGAATTCCAGATAAATATATATATTTTTGTAATCCTTTATATGATTCTTCTTTTTTAAATATTTTATCTTTATTTTTTATTATAATTTTTTGTTTTATGCCGTTATTTGATATATTTTTTAAATCTAACATATATTTTCCTTATTAATCTATGATTTCATTTTTATTTATTATTAATCCTAACCTTTTTAACGATTCTATTTTTAATTTCCCACAATAATCTGTATTTCCCGGAATTGGCTTTGGATGCGTAATTAGGTATTCTTTAATATAATCAATATTATTAAAAAATATATGATTATAATAATTTTGAAATTGAAGAATTATTGTTTCTTCTGCTAATCCACTTCTTTGTTTTATAGGTAATATATTCTCAATACTTATTGTAAAATCATCATCTTTTTCACTATATAATATTTGTCCTGAAATTAAAACCACCATTCCATTTGTTATATTTAATAATTTTTCAGCTTCTCCTATTCCTTTTATCCTCTTGATTTTATATTCTTTTCCGTCTGATGTTAAATAAGATAAATTAAACATATTACTTCTCATGTTCTGTATCTTTTTAAAATGTATTATTCCTAATAATGTTATTTTATTGTCTAACATAATTCTCCTTATATAAACATACAAAAAAGTTATAAACTCTTTTGTTTATTTTAAATTATACCTGCTTCAAAATAATCTCCACTCCATCCTGCTACGATTTCTTGAGCCTTTCCATTATTAAATATTTTTATTTTTGGTGCTCCATAATTATTTGCTACAACATGATAATCTAAAAATTCTTTTGATATTACAATACATATATATTCATTTTCTTCTGTATTTAATGGGAATATTTCATAAACATTATTGTCTTCTTTAAATTTTATATGTCCACTTCCTTCAGGATTTGTACCTGTATATCCTTCTTGTTTTGAAACAATATTTATTTTATCTCCCTGATTAGCTGATGCTCCTGTTGTTAATACATATGATATGAATTTACCATCTTTATCAAATCCACCTCTTATAAGTAAATTAAAATCATTTATTTCAATTTGTACTATAGAATGTCCATTATCTTTTGTATCATATGAACTTGCTGTTACATATTTTCCCTGACAATATGCATGTACTAAGATTGGTACATTAGGATTATTCTTTATAATCTGTAATGGAGCTACATATAAAAATATATCTGACGATGCATTAAATCCATAATGTGTTGCCATAATTTTATAACTATTATATATAAAATCAGTAGAAGCTTTTCTTCTTTCGTTATAAATTTTTCCGTAATAAGGCAATTTTTCTTCTTTCTTTGGTATATCAACTCCAATTATCTGAGCTTTTATATCATTTATTTTTTCTGCATCATCATCTTTATTTTCTTCTTCTACTTCTTCATTGTTTTTATCTTTATCTGAAATATTTTCTTCTATTTTTTTATTTTGAGATTCTTCAATTATTTCCGGTTCTTTATATACTTCTTTTATTTCTTCTGATATATTCTCTATTGATTCATCTTTTTGTTCTTTAATATTTTCTTCTATATCCTCATTGTCATCTTCATCTTTGAAAATATTACTTATTTCTTCATTATCTGTTATATCTTCTGTTTTATCCGTTTTTTTTTCATTATTTAAATCATTTTTATCGTTTGTATTAACCTCTTTATCATTGAGTAGATTAATAATATTTTCATCTTCTTTTTCAGCTAATAAATTATTTAATAAATTTTCAATTGATGTTGTTGTTGTTATTATTAACTGATTTTCTTTACTAACAACAAAAATACCTTTCATAACATCTGATGATATTTCATTTGCTGTAATTTGTTTTATTTCAGTTATAGTTTTTAATATATCATTTATTTTATCTGTTATTTCTTTCTTCATATTTTTATAACCACCTTTATTTTTTTAATTATATATAAATAGTGTAATACTTTTATTATTATCTTGTTTTTTTTGCATATTTTTTTATTAGTTATTTTTTTCTATTAGTTTATATTTATTAATAAAATAAACAAAAACCACTATAATCTTTTTATATCGAGACATAGTGGTTTTATATATATCTATTTAAAAGTCATCATCATTTAAAGCTCCAATATTCTCAAGATAATCTTCTGTATTGTCATAAAGAGAATTTAATGCTTCTTTATTAGTGAATTTTCCCATTGTCTCTTTAAATGCTGTTATTGAAAAATCATGGATTTGTGGAACTGCTTTTGCTTTCTTTACAGTTATTTGACTTAATACTTCTTCTTTATTCCCTAATGCACTTCTATCAAATATATATGCTTCCACATGTTCATCATTAGCATAGTCATATGTATATTTATAATTTCTATGATGAGGATAATCATATTTTTTATCCATTATTGGTTGTTCCCCATATATAAATAATATTGTCTGACTGTAATCAAGTCTACCAAAATCTTCTGGTCGCATTAAAGCTCCACCTTCTGTTTGATATCCTGTATTAACTTTTTTATTATCTATACTATTATTGTAGCCTCTCTTTGTACTTTCTCCCATTTTCTTAGAAAGATATTCATTATTACTATTTTCATCTCCTCCTAAGAATATTAGTTGTGGACAGTTTCCATCTATAACTTCATAATCATCAGGATACATTCCTTTTAACTGTGTTATAGTTTGACAGATTACAGTACAGCTTATATCATACTGACGTACAGTCGAAATCTTATCTTTAAAATCAGGAATCTCTCCAATATTAGGAAACTCATCTATTAATAATCTCATTGGAATAGGTAATTTTTGGAATCCACTTTCTACAGCTTTCTTTAATTTACTATTCTTACAATCGTTTATAAATTGATGAGCTGTTTCTTTTGTTGGCCTTCTTCCTATCCATTCTCCATCAAGTAATATATCATAATAAGAATCATCTATATCTTTACTTACTTTGCCATTTACTTCTACTCTTACAGCTTCAATTTTTCCTGTTTTTAATCTATTATAAAATTCTTTATCTTTTTCCAAAATAACATCTTCTTTTGAAAAATGTTTTAAATGGTCTCTATTTGGCAAATATATGTCACTTGTTCCTGCCAATCCAGCTTCACATCTATGATATAATTGGTCAAATAACTGCGTATATACAAATGCTGCTAAGAAATTATAAGTTCTATCATTAGCAGGAATAATTAAAAATAATGCACATTTTTCATTACCAAAATTATGTAAATCTAATGTATCTGAACTTGTTAAATGTTTTACCTGTTCAATATTAAATGGGTCAAGTCTTACTGCTGTTGTCATAAGTATTGTTGTACTTGTCTTTTCTGGAGCTAAACAGAAGTTTTCCCATTCTCTTAATGTGTATGGTTTTGTAATTAATTCAGGAGTTGTATCTTGACGTTCTGCTTCAAAACTTCTTATGTTTTCAAATATTGCTGATAATTGTGAAGCATTCGCTGTATTATTCTTTCCATCTCCTAATTTTACGTCCGGTCTTAATGCTATCCCACAATTAGGTGTCCATTTCTTATTGGCCATACGTGTAAGTTCTGTTATACTTGCAAATGTAGCATTTCTAATTGTTCCTCCCATTACCTCTTCCATTTGTGCATATGGTTTTGAGCATCCTTCAGGAATAAGTGTAAGTAAACTTACCATACAGCAAAGAAAAGCATTCATGGAATCATCCCAGAACGGGTCTTTATTTCCTCCACCTTTTCCTCCTGATTTATCTGTATTTTTTATAAATGCTTCTACTATCTTTTTTACATCTGCTTCTCTATCACAATATACTAACGGATTATATGTATCACAATTAGTCATTGTTGCTATATCAAGAACTTTTATATTATATCCATGTCTTCTTAATCCTTCTCCAATTTCTGTTACAGTTCCTCCTTTAGGGTCTGTTATTACATAATTGGCATTCATTTGTAACATATTAGGTTTAAGAACATATCTTGTTTTTCCTGAACCTGTTGTACCTAAAATAAGTGTATTTAATGCATGGAAGTGTTTCTTTGCATCTAATGATTCATATACATTCTCTGAAAGTATTGTGTTATAAAAACTATTTCTATAATCGTTTCCATCAAATTCTGCATATTTATTTGTTATTTCTTCTGTATTAGCCCATTCTGTTCTACCTTTTATTGTTGATACATCTTGATGAACTCTCATCTTATTATATGTGTATTGTAAAAAGATAAACATATCAACTATTACTGTAAAACCTAATGCAATCCCTATATTATAATTAATAGGGAATAAATAAAATGGATTCTTTGATATTACAGGTCCTATATTTTTCAATACTTCTATTGACGTATATCTTGGATGCTCTGATTGATATGCACAGTATGTAAGCATTACATATAAACATAAAATTGTTACTACTATCATTTCTATTATCGTTATTTGTGTAACATTTTTCTCTTTCTGTTTTATTGTCTGCTCTTTCTCTATGCCTGATTTTGGAAGTTTCTTTTTTTTAGTTTTTGATATACTAAAAGACATATTCTTTATCTTTCATAGGAAAAACTGATATTACTAAAAAAGGTAATATCAGCTTTTATATTTAATTTTTATAATAGATATTTTTTATCTATTATGTTCAGGTTCTTCATCTTCCCTGTCATTTTCTTTTTCATTTTGCTTCTCTCTATTGAATTCAGCCTGTCTATTAAGTTCTTCTTCAAGCTCTTTCTGTTTTACTAACTTCATATTAAGCTCTGTTGATGAATTTCCTATTATATCATCTACACTATCTATTATCTTATTTATTAATTCCTTTTTATCGGCTACTGAAATAATTTCACTGATTTCATTATTTTCATCATCAAGAATAGTTATAGGATTTTTTAAGAAATCTTCAATAACAGAATTGCCTTTAGTCTGTAAAATATCAATAACTCTGTTCTTTTTAGCTCTCATTAATTCTTCCTGTGTTTTATATTTGACATTACGCATCTCCATAACATCTTTATTGGCTTGAGCTAATGTAACAGAAAAAATTGTATCTAAATCTTTTCCCATTTCTGAATAAGCTTTAGCTACAGTCTTTTCTTGTTCAGGTCTTAATATCAGACGATTATCCTTTTGTATTAAATCATTTTTTATTTTTTGTTTGTCTTTATCTTCTATGGTCATTCCACTTTTATTTAATTTTGTATAATTAAAAGCAGCTTCATTCATAATAGACATGTTATTAATTTTAGAAGTATATTTTGATAATTGAGCATAAAGGACAGTATTATCAACATGTTTAGCTTCTTCTGCTGTAATAATTACATTTTTAACACCATTTTCAATAACAGAAATATCACCATTATAATCAATATTTAAATCAATTCCGCTACCATTATAAATATCAGCAAGATAACAACTTTTACCATTTCTGAAATTCTGAATAAACTGATTAGTAGTATCTCTGTCGTATCTTACCTGTGCAAATTTTGTTTCTTTATAATCTTCATCCATTTCACATCTTGCAAAATCAGCACCGGTAGAAAATATAGCATCGACTAAATCTCCATCTCTATCAAAAAGTTTATCCGGAACAGTATATACCTTTTGATTTCTGTCATCATAAACAGGAAGAACACCTCTTTGGTTCATATTTATCTGAGCCATTAATCTTGCTTCATTAGAACTAAATTCAAAAACAGGAACATCAAGATTTTTCATACGAGGATTACCCTTACAAAAATCTAAAAATTTATAAGGGTCTGTAAGTTCCGCATAATAATCAGTAGATAAAGACATTACATTATCCTGAATTTCATAAAATCTATCTTTATCTTTATCTTTTACAGCAATACCCATATCTCCTGTCTCTGTTGGTAGTAACATATAGCTTATATGTTCTTTCTGTAATTGAGCTTCAATATCTTTTATAAACTTTTGAGGAACTACAGCATAAACTAATGTACCTTTATTTCCAACATAATCTCCTAAATCTTTAATCATTTTCTTATAAATATCATTATCCTTATCCTGTAATAACCGTTCCCAAGTATTTAAAATACCTTGTATTAATTGATACATTTCATTATCATCAGCAACAACATTAGTTCCTATAGATGAACTCATAAATTTTCTCCTATTAAAAAGAATTGTAATTTCAATTCTTTTATATTTTTAATCATTTATATAAACATTTTCATTTAATAAAAATGGAACACTAAAAGAAGTTTTTACTACTTTATAATCATTGTATTTTATTAATAATTCTTTAGAAATTCTTTGTTGAGAAGTATATGCTAATATATAAAAGAGGCCATCTTTTTTTATAGTAGGGAAAAAAGCATCATCTCCATCTATTTTACAAAGCGTCCATAAATCTTTAATAGATACACCCTCTAAATATTCTTTTTTATTTGTCAGTCGGTATTGACAAAAATAAATATCATTAGCATTTCTTCCAAAAGCCAAAATATCTGATGGTTTTATAAATACAGCTTCTTCATCAATAAACCCTCTTAAAAACCCTTCTTTCCAAAGAATAGTTTTTATTTCATCTTCTGTTTCATATTCTGTTTCAAGTAGATATGTTCTGATTGGTCTGCTAATACATTTAGATATATCAGAATATACATAAAAAGTTATATCTCCCGGAGGCATATAAATACCCCCGGTTTTTGAATCATATAATATGTAATACATAACTCCTCCTTATCTTGATGTTCTTGTTGCATCATTAGAGGTTGAAGATTTATCATCTTTACTACTATTATTTGTTATTGATTCAGTTCTTGATGGAATTACAGATTTAGAAGTACCTATTTTGTCTTCATTGCAATTTGTTAAAGTTATATCATAAGAACCCCAAATACCACTAACAAATAATGTATATGTATTTCCATCACCTTTTAATTCAACATCATAAGAATTAGTAATATTATTGTATTTTAAAGTTTCTTTATCATTTCCTATATAAATATAAACTTCACCAGAAGGTTCAGTCTTTTTAGGAGCTAAAGAAATTTTACAATTTTTACTATCTTGTAGATTTATATTAAATTGTCTTATAGATGCAGTAGTTAAAGTTGTTTTTTTCTTTTCTTTACTAACCGTATCTTTTACTTCTGTTTTATAACCTAAAGACCCAACAACTTCTGTTTTATATTTATTTAAAGGAGCATATGTACTATAAGTTGACATTTTTTTATCAACTGATTTTCCTGCTTCCATTTTTGTTTTATCTTCTTCAGTATAAAGATTTAATAATGTTTTATTAAATGTATCTGCATCTAATAAATCAAATTCGTCTTCATAAACAATTCTGATTAATCCTGTATAAGCACTGCCGCCAATACCTTGTGCATACAATTTATAATAACCATCTACAAAATAATCTGGAATTTGTATTTCATAGGTATATTCTCTTAAAGTGTTATATTCAATAGAAGCAAATTGTTCCATATCTTTAAAAGCATGAACTGATGCCGTTGTATTATAATGATGATATTGTGTACCAACATATAAATCTAATGAATAATTTTGATTCCTTAATGCTCCTTTTATAATTCCGTCTTCAACCAAATCATCAGATATTGTTGTATTTTCAACTTTATCGACTAAAATATTTTGTGTGTCTTTACTATTAACATCGTTTAATATATTTGCTACTTCCGTTCCTGTGATAACAGAAGCTCCATCTTTTATGTTTATATAATATCTTCCGCTTGTAGTTTCTTTTAAGTCATATACTCCTAATGTATATCCTAAGTCTTTATATCTTTCCCAAAAGATATAATCAATTACATTATTTTCATCATAATAAATAAGTTTATCTCCTTTATTTATAAATAAAGTCGGAATATCATACTCATTACTTGTTAAATAATAAAGTTCTTTATTATCAGGAACATTATTAGGAATATCTGAAGAATCCTCGAAATTACTCATATACATATAAGCAGGATAATAAATACCTTCATGTAATACATAAAATTCGCCATTGTCTAATTTTGCTCCATTCTTTGATAAATCAATCCCTAAACTTGAAGTTTGGTTATCAATTTTAGTCTGGTTAATATCAATTTTTGTTTTATTTGAATTAACCATTTCTTTTAAATTCAAATTACATCCTGTAAAAAAAGAACAAAGCAAAATAATACATAAGCTAAAAATTATCTTTTTATTAATGCTTCTCTTTCTCATAAATTGCTGCCTTTCTTTTTAATGCCGAATACTGAGGAATAATTACTGTTTCACAGTATGGACATTTTATTAATGATTTTCTACTTTCCTGTAATGGATTTCCACAACTAGGGCAATCAAATTCTTTAAGTTTTTTCATTGTTATTTTTACTCCTTTATTTTTATTTATAATTTAATAGTGTAGAAAAATTTTATTTAACAAGAAAAAACAAATTGTTTATAATAAAATTAAAGTTTTTTAAAAAAACATAGAAAAAAAAACAAATTTTTTTAATCTTTTTTACACTATTTATAAAGATATGTATAAAAGGCATACATTTTATAATTAGTAAAGCATTAATATATAGGAGGATTTTATTCATGAAACATCAAGCTTATAAACCAGATGTAGTAAACGGATACAAAATTTATAATGAGATTGATAAGACTAATGGGGCAAATATTGATTATACAAAGCCAATAATTATACCTTATTCATGGAATGATTTTACAGATTTAGTACAATATGAAAGAGATAACAATATATTACCTCAATATTCCTCAATGATAGATATTAATTTGATGAAAAAAAGACTATCTAAATTTACATATTATTTTGAAAGTCAATCATGTGAATCACAAGAAGAAGCATTTTTAATATTTTTAGATGAAAATTATATTCAGGTAATGTCATTATTACCTAAATGGAATATTGAAAGTGGAGTTTTTTTTGATAAATATTATGATTCTTTTATACATGATGCAAAAAGGGCATCAATAAAAGATACAAATACAGCTACAAATGGCGGATTATCAATTGATTATTACATGGATAAATCAATTGATACTACATCAGATTCTCCTAATAATTTATCATCATTAGAATATAATATGTTAAAATCATTTCATATAAATAATACTAGAAGTATGGACGATTTTAAAGACAATGAAAGTATTTTTCTAAAAAAAGAAAAAAAAGATATTGGTAATATTTTATTTAAATCTATAGATGAAAATAAGACAACAAGCATAAGTAAAAAAATGGCTCCAACCACTGCATTTATCTATAAATTTTTAAATAATATTATTACAGAAGATAGAAAAACAGCTTTTTTAGTATCTGATATTATTACTCCTATATATGAACAAAGCGAAGATAAAATTGATGAAAATGAAGAAGAAGAAGATAAAGAAATGAATGGTATTTAAAATAACATAATAGCTTTTAATATAATAAAATAGGAGATATAGTTTTTACTAATATCTCCTATTTTTTATTTATTATTTTAATTTAATGAATATTCATATTTATTTTCTTTAAATCTATTTAATATTTCTGTTATTTCATCTTCTTTTTGACTATTCTTTCTTAATTTTACATATTCTGAAAAATATTCTTTTTGCTTTTCAATAGGACTATTTAAATAATAAAAATCTAAAGCTGATGCATAACATCCTCTACCTTTTAATATTTTTACAACTCCTAATGAATTTAAATGATTTTCCTTTATATTTGCTAAAAATTTTAATTTTTCAGAATAATCAAATACTTTTTCTCTTGCTTCAAAATTCACTTCAAGACCTTCAAGAATCAACTCATCAACTAATGTTCCTTTATTATCTTTTTTATTCTTTATTAATGTTGTTTTACTTTTTCCTGCTACTTTTAAATCTCTAAGCGTTTTTCCATCAGCATTAATTATATCTGTTAATACATCATATTTATCATTATATGTAGCTTTATAGTATTCCGGATATACCAATCTTAATACAATTTTTTTACTATTAAATAAACAATTCTTTTGAATATTGCTGCTACATTCACTAATTATTTTATCTACCAAAGTTCTTGTTGCTGTAGATAATAAAAATTGTGAATCTTCATCATCTAACCATAAAGCATCTATTTTTTCAGGAGATAAATCAAAAATTTCTGAATACATATATCTTAATGTTGCTATAGCTAAATTAAAATCACTTTTCTTCCATGAATTAACTTTATTCATATCTAATACATTTGCACTTGTTCTTCCTTTTAGAATTAAATCCTTTGATACTCCTGTAATATGAATCGGATTAATATGATATTCTTTACAATATTCCATTCTCTTGTCTTTTAATAACTGATATTTTTCTACTAAAGTTAATGACATTTTTTATCTCCTTCTTCTATTTTTGTTTTAAAATTTCGTCTCCTGAAAATTCAAGATTATAACTACTAAAAGATACTTTGCTTTTAAATAAATTTTTATAAATACCTTTTGACCTCATACTATAAAAAGCCGGATATCTATTACCATCTTTCCATAAACAATTAAATATTAAATGGTCATGTAAGTTTATATTAAATAAATTTAAAGCATGTGATATTTGCTTCGTTAATTCTATATCTTGTGAACTAGGACTTAATCCACTAATTTTCTGTCCATTATTAGGATGATTATGCATTAGAACAACTCCACATGCATTTGTTAATAATGCAAATTGCATTATCTCTTTTGCATCCATTTCTACTGTTTGGTTTGTTCCATATCCTAATATTCCGACACATATAGGTCTATTGATATTATCCAAACATAACACACAGGCACATTCTTTTGATAAATCTTGTAATTTTGCCTGAATACAAGCTATAGCTTTTACAGGATTATCTATTTGTTCTTCACTTTCTAAAGCAATATCATAATCTACTTTTAATATTCCTACCGGTAATTGATTTTGTAACATTTTTATTTTTTCTCCATTTTTATATAAGTGATACATTATCTTTTATATAAATTATAACATATCACTTATATTTTGTTAAATATTATTACTCCATAACTGGAGAAAAATCATTAACTATTTCTCCTTCTACTTTTTCTATATTTTCTTTCTCTTTTGATTGTGGCTCTATTTTTTCTATCTCAGATGTATTTAAACTTCCTCCACAGATATTTTTATCTTTAAATATTATATCCATTCTGCCATTTTCATTTATTGAAAGAAAATCAAAATTTACTTTTTCAGATAAATATTTTCCTCCTTGTATTGTTTTATTTACCGTGTCTATTGTATAAATTGAACCTGTTGCAGTTGTTATATTAAATAAATTTTCCCCATCAATATCTTTTTTATTATATATTGCATTTACTAACTTATTTTTATCAATTTCATTAGAAATAATAGATATATTATTTTGTTTTATTTCTTCTGATTTTGTTCTTAAATAATTTTCTAATCTTTTAAAAGTTCCTGATTTAGCTTCTAATTTACTTATTTTCTTATTAGCTTTTCTTATATTTTTTTCATATCCTCTTATTTCAGATTTTGTATTCTTTGTTAATTGGCCCTTTAATTTTATATCTGTCTTTTCAACTTTTTGCTCATTTTTATTAAAAGCTTTTTCTTCTTTATGTAATTTATATTCCAATTCTTTTTTATAAACTTTTAAAATCGGACTCATTACTTTTTCATCAGGATACATCTGTTCTATTGCTTTTATTTGTTTTGCCATTTCTGCATTTTGTGGCTTTTCATTTGGGTCAAATTCTTTAGCTTGATATGCTTCTACATTTAATATTGGACCTACTTCATCTAATAAATTTTTTTCAAATTTACCTAATTCTTCTGAAGCTTTCTCATATTTTGATTTTCTTTGACTTATCTTTTTTTCTATATCAACACATCTCTCTGCTCCATATATCAAAGAATCTGCAATAAAATTTTCACCGGCTTCTTTTATTTCTGCTAATTTTGTTACAGCTTTATCAATTAAATCTTTACACAATTCTTTTGTGTTATTACATATTTCAGATATATTATCTTTATTAAATTTTTCTTTTACTGTATCGACTAACATATGAACTGGACTTTTTCCGCTTTTAGTAGGCCATATATTTTCATAATTTGATGAATCTACCTTTGCAACAAAAGACCAATATGATATTTTTTCATCTGCAAAACTTTGAATAAACTCATTATCAAGATGATTATTTTTTATTTTTGTCCATTTTTCAATTTTTGAATTATCACGTTCTATATTCTTTTCTGTAAGTTTAGTATTTTTACTCTTTAAATAAGAATACAAACCTAAAGACAAAACCTCCAAATAACAGTTACAAACTATTTTATTATTATGAGGAATCTCTGTTGCAATCTCACAAAACTTTCCAAACCCTTTTATAGTTTTTTTATATCCTTCTGTTACTTTATCCATAACCATTTCAATAGTGTCTAATGTAACTTGTCTTATTGGAGATATTATATGATGACCTGAATTTCCCATCGCTATAACAGAATTATATGCTTGATTTTTATTTAAGTTATATTCATATTCATTTTGAAAGCATTGTGTTCTGGCTTTTGAAGATATACTTATGCTATCAACAATACCTTGTTTCATAACTTTAAAGCCATCTCCTATTGCTAATAAACTACCTTTAATGGCTGTTTTTATAGGATGCTCTTTTGCATTCTGTAACATATTTTTTTCAATTTCTTCAAAAGGAATTCCTGCATCAATACTTTCTTTTTTCATTATATTATATATATCATCAGCTACTTTATCAGGATTATCTTCTATATTTTCTAAGGTCTCAACTTGATTTATAGTATTATCTAAAGAATCTTCCATGATAAACTCAATTCCGTCTACATCATTTGATAATTGGTCTTCTTTCGATTGTAATTCTTCAGCTAACATTATAATATCATCACTTCCTGTTCCATATAAACCATCATAACTTTCTTCAGGAAGTTCTAATATTTTATCAACACATTCTTTTTCATATTCTAAATTTGATATAGATTCTGAAAAATCAATTGATGAATTAATATCAGATAATTCTTTCATCCTTGAAATTGTATCTTCAAGTATTTCTTTATGAGCTTCTAAATATTCTTTAGTCATAATATTACTCATATTCTTTGTCCTCCATTTTTACTCTATTTTTTTCTTTTAAAGAAGTTTCATAAATAATTTCTAAACTTTTAGCTTCTGTTTTATCAATTAAATCCTTCGTATCTTCATTATTCTGTTTTAGATTACTATTTTTATTATTCATAATTTCCTTCCTTTTTATAAATAATTGTATTTACCATAATAGTGTTATTTTTTTACAGCAAAAAATAACTATTATATATATTTTCTTTATTTTTTTTCAATATATAATAGTTATTAATTTTATTAATATTAAGATAAATATATATTTTCAAATATATTTATTCCCGGAATTTTTTGAATATCTTTTGGAGATATTACATTTCCGTTTTGTAATTCAGATGCTATTTTTTGAAATAAATCATTTATTTCATTAGAATACTCATCTGCCCCATAATATAATGCTCCTCCCGGAAATACAGCATATATATAAGAAAAATCTATTTCATCTTGTATTTCATAGATATTATCCAAAAAATCATAGACATCAAAAAATATAAATAAACTGTTAAAATCCTTACTTGTCATAAAGATAGACATAATTTCGCTTGACTTTCTTTGTATCATTCCTAACATATTATCAAAATCTTCTTCTTTTACAATTTCGTGATTACTTTTTATATTTTCCTTTAATTTTCGTTGTGCTACTGTTAATTTTTCATCATATGTTTTTGGTTCATCATTTTTAGGAACTTTTAATTTATCTTCTAATATTTCAATTATCTTGTCTATATTTTCGTCTAATCCTGTAATACTAGACATTTCTGTACCTAATGATAAAGCTCTTGTCTTTATTTTTATTTTTTCTAATGTGTCTTTCTTTTGTTTATTTATTAAAATAAATTCCCCATTATCAATAAAGAACGCTTTACTTTTGTCATCTATACTTATTCTTATAATATCTGATAATATTTTTGTCTGTTTTTCACTTTCTGCTCTTGTTAAATCTTTAAAATTAGCTATTCGTAATAAAACAATATTATCTGTTTTTGTTATTTTTTCCATGTTTAAAGCTAATTTATTATATAATTTTGTAGATTGGTCTATCATTGCTAATGATTTCCAATCTTTTTCTCCATTATTAACTTTTTTTGCTTCTCTTACATTTAATTCTGGATGAGCTTTTTTATATTCCTGTTTAATATTATACATATTACTATCAGCTTCATCTCTTATATCCTGTATACTTTTTTCTCCATCTCCATATGCATACCCTATTGCAACTGAGTAAATTATTCCTGATTTATCTGATTTAGTAATACTTTCTAATTTCTTATTAATATTATTTATTTTTTTCTTAACAGACTCTTCTTTTTCTGTTGTTAAAATAATAAATTCATCTCCACCCATTCTATAAATATTTTCAAAATATTTACTAAAGACTTTACTAATTTCAATCAGTAGGGTATCTCCCGCTGAATGACCAATATTATCATTTATATATTTTAAATTATTCGCATCTGCAAATAAAATACACCCATTAGTATCAAATTGTTTTATATCTTCTTCATAAGCCACATTATTTTTTAATCCTGTTAATTCATCATGTGTTGCTTTTTCTTTCCAATTAATATTATCTTTATTTTGAATTTCTTCTTTTGATGCAACTTTCTGTTCATCTTCTTTTGGTTTATTATTATTAATATTTTCCTTATCTTTATTTTTATCTATTGTTCCTTTTTTCAATAAATTCCGTACTGAAAATTCAGTTTTTTTCTTTTCTTCTTTTTGCTGTCTTTCTTTTTTCTCTTCTTTATTTTTATTATCTTCTTTTATTTCAACAGAGTTATTTTTATCCTTTATAGTAACTTTTTCTTTTTTCTTATCTGTCTTTTCTTCTACAACTTTAGGAATTTCCTCTTTTATATCTTCTGCTGAATGTTGGAAATCATTTAAAGTATCTTTAATATTATCAGGTATTTCTTTTGCTTTATCTGAAATATTTTTTATAACTTCTTTCGTATCTTCTATAACAACGGAATTAGATTTATCTTTTGATGCTTTTGTTGTCTTTTTCTTTTTATTCTGTTTCTCTTCTTCTAGTAATCTCAGTTCTTCTTCTTCCTGTAATCTGATTTTTTCTCTTTCTTCAGCCTCTTTCTCAGCTTTTTCTTTTAAAAGAAGTTCTTTTCTTTTTTGTATTTCTTCTTCCATTTCTCTATTTCTTTTTTCTTCTGCTTCTTTTGCTTCTTGCTCTTTTTTAGCTAATATAGGTTTATTTATATTGTTTATTGAATTTAATAAATCATCTATATCAGACGTATCTACATCTTCTACAATTTTTGTTCCACTTACTATATTAGCTTCAATAGGAGCTTCGTTTGAATCAATATTTTCTTCATAATCATCATAATTTATATTTTTATCTTGAAAATATATATCTGTATCTGATGTCTCTTCTGATTTATTTATAATAGAATCATTTAAACTCATACATGTAAAATCCTTTCTTATATTTTTATATTTTATAACGGTAAAACAAATAATAATAATGCTTTTTCTTCATCTGATAATTTTGAATTATTTATATCTATAATATAATTGTTCATATTTGTAATTGTAGATTGAATTAAATTTAAAACTAATTCAATAGGATATGTTTCTCTAAACTTATCACTATAATCACATAATTTTTCATATTCTATATAATATTGACTTTCATCATTATCTTTTAATCTTTTTAATACTTTTATTCTATTTCCTAAAATATCCGGCATTCCTTCTTGTTTTATTAAATATGTTAAAATTAATCTATCATACTTCTCCAAATTATCAAAATTTATATCTTTCCATGAACAAATATTTAACATTTTTTCTCCTTTTCTACTTTATATGTGTAATTTTTAAAAATATCTGCTTATATAAAATAGTGTAAGAAAAGTAAAAAAATCAATTAGATAAATCCTCTTTTTCTAATTCTTCTGTAAGTTTTTGTAAATCATAACTCTTATCCTTTGCTAAAATATTTCTTTTATCTTCTACAAATTCTTCTAATAATTTTTGTAAAGTATATTCTAATGTTTCTATATCTACGCTATCTATATATTCAGCTAATTCTAACAATATTTTTTTTGCTCTTTTTGTATTTCCACAATATTTCATTATTAAAATATTATTAAGATGTGTAGCTTCTTTATTTTCTAAATTATATGTTTCTTGTTTAGCTAATAACCTTTCATTTTCTTTTTTGACCTTATTTAAAACATCTAAAGATTTAAATTCAATATCTTTAACCCAAGTTTCACATCTCGTAATATAATCTTCTTCTTTTTCTTCTTCTTTTTTTACAGGAGCTTCAATATTTACAATAGAATTTACAGCTCTATAAAATCTTTTTAAATCTTTATTCTTTGCTTTAGTATACATTTCTGGTCTATTTAATTCGTATTCTTTTACAGCATTAGCATAAGATGTCTGTAAATTAAACATCTTTACTTTCCCTCCTGTAAAACTTCTTGCACATAAACGATTTCTTTCATCAATAGGTATAACAATAGCATGAATATGAGGAGTATATTCATCCATATGTAATACAGCAGACAAAACATTTTCTTTGCCTCCAAATGTTTTTTCTAACCAATCTACTGATGTTTTAGCCCAATCATTTACCTTATCCTCACTTATCGCATCATGTGAATATCCTAATACTATTTCATATGCATACACAGCACCTTGTCGTGGATTACATTTTCCACCATTCATATTTACGTCATATTTGCGGCTTTCCCATAATGTTACATAATTTTCAATTCCTTCATTTACTAATGTTTTATTCAAATATCTTCTATTTATATCTGCATTTGGTACGGGAATTTGTCTAAAATTATGTTTTTGTCTTAATGATAATATCTGTAAACTTTTCACTTTCTCAATTTTTAATATTGCATAACTTTCACTCATATTTTTACTTCTCCACTTTCTATTTTTAGAAATATAGTTTTAGAAACATTGTTTCAGAAACATTGTTTCTTAGTATAATAGTGGTTATTTTTATTTTTTCTCTGTTTTTTTTGTGTAATATTATTTCTTTATATCCATATATTTATTAAAAAACAATATTTGAGTAAAATAAAAACAGCTTATCTTATTTTGATAAGCTGTCATTAACTTTATTATTATACATATTATTATTTTTATATTAAAAGTAATAGTCATACTAAAACATATCATGATTTTATTTTATTATAAAAGTATATAGAACTTTATTTTGTTATAAAATTATAAAACGTGTATAGATTACTTCCTCCAACATGAGAAAAATTAAATTCTTTTAATTGTTTTTCTAACTTATTATATATATTTGATGGATTTATTTTTTCATCATTCATTAAGTTTGTATCTAAATCAAATGTTATTTGTTTTTTTCTTTTATAAGCCATTATTCTTATTTCCTTTCTATTTTTTATAAAATAGTGTAAGACTAAGCTTATGAAAGAAATAATTTATTAATTTTTATGATATTTCAAATATGATTTTTTTGCATCAACTTTTGCAAATTTTTCACTTGTTCCATTAAAATTATAAATATAATCTTCTTTATCAAATTCTTCTTTATTGCTATAATAACTTTCCCATTTATCTATATATTTTATATAATTCTTTTCTCTTATATATAATACTATGGCTATTCCTGTATCCATACTATTAGAATTTGTTATTGTATATATATCTTCATCTTTATCATATTTCATCTTTAATAATTTAAAATATAATTGCAAATCTCTTTTTACTGTTTTAGGAGTATCTTTATAAAATGTCATTCTAACTTTAACCATATCTTTTCCTCACTATCTTTTTATTTTCTTTATTATTAATCTAATATAATATCATTTTTTCCTTTTATTATATTTATATTTTCAAGTCTATTTATAAAAATATTTTTAAATTTATCAGGGATAATTGATAAGTCAATATTATCTAAATTAAGTGTACTCATTGAAACATATTTTAATGCCATATCTTTTATTGTAGGACCTATTATGGATATTTCACTATCAATATCAAAATCATAATATTTTTGACTTAAATGATTATTTTTATCTATATACTCACATTCTGGAAGAAAATAATTATTTTCTGAAGTTTTATATGTATTTAGAAAACAACCATCAAAATCAAAATTTGTTGATAATCCTATAATTTTTCCTGTATTATTATTTATTTTTAATCCCCAATTTCTATCATGCAAATCTTCATTTCCTACTAAATATGTAAAAACAGCTAAATTTGCATAATCCTGTATATAGTTGTCTTTTATATATCCAATAGCGTTTCCAGAAAATTGTCGAACAAAAACTCCATATGGGATAAATCCAATATCTTCATTAGTAAAACATTTGCATATAGTAATATCCGGTTTTTCTTCAAGGGTATATTCAACACAATCTAATTCTAACATTTTTCCTATTTTTCCGGCTAATATTTCTCCTTCAAAGTTATCACTCTTTTTTAATAAATAATATTGTCCATTTTTTCTAATCCATGACTTTGCTAATGTTCCATCTGTTCCCACATCTACCCAATTTTTTAACACCTTATTAAAAATACTTGATTCCCCTCTTAAAGATACAGGAGTTAATATATTATGGGATTCATTTCTAAATAATGATACATCATTATATCTTATATTATCATTTTTTTCTTTTACCCAAAAAGCATCTTGTAATGTAGTACATTTATATATTAAAGCTATCTCCATTTTATTATCATCACTCATATCTTGAGATAATGCCAATGCGTTACATATTTTTTTTGCATGTTTTTGATTCATCATTAGTAACCGACCTGCACACCAACTTTTAAAATTAGATATATTTTTTATTCTATCTTTAATTGAAGTATTATTATTTGTATTTATTAATACTAATCCAATTGGCAAAATCTCATTAATTTTTACAGAACCATCTTCCATATTTATAGTTGCTAACGATGTATCTTTTCTCATTATTTCATAAATCATTTTTTATACCCCTTTAATCTAGTTCAATATCTCTATTTAATTCTAATTGTAACTCTTTCCTAACATTCATTAATATTTTACCAAGATTATTAGCTCCTACTCCGTTTACTGATTTTACTCATCTTCTTCTCCATTTTCTTTATTTAAACCAAAATATCTATTATTTAATATTTCTATTGCTTTTTCATCTGAAGTTTCATGTAAAGGATAATAAAGCTTCATTAAAGTTGTAACAGGGCATTTTTCATTAATATCTTTTAATGTTAATTCAGGATGATTCCATTGCCATTTAGTATAGATATTTGCAATCCAATATAACATTATTCCATCAATTTTTTGTGGATTTTCTTCATAGCAATTATCTAAATTAACACTAAGTAATATTTGTTTACTTCCCTTATTTAAAGCCATCCAATTACCTTTATCAATTTTTAATCTTATATCTGAGGTTTGATAATAAGCATCAATAGCTTTGACTGTATCAATATCAGACATATGATTAAACAGAACAAATACAAATTTAGTAACATCAATCAATAGCTCTAAATATTCATACATAAATGCTTTATTTTTATTAATTTTTGTTTTATAAATCATAATTTTATACCCTTTTCTATCTTATATAATATTATACTATAACAGTGCATTTTAAGCAAAAAAAATAAGATACTAAATATTAAAAATACATATTTAATATCCTATCTTTTTATTAAAACTAAAAGATATTATTTTATATTATCTTTCATAATCATTATTATCAGACATCCATTTAGTAAATTTATCAGCATCCTTTTTATTACAATACCAGCTTTTCTTAGTAGAATCCCATCTTGCTCCTAATTTTTTTGCTTCATCTTTTTCATCAAAAGGTACTTTTATATAAACCATATCTGATTTTTTCATTGTAGGCTTTCCTTTCTTACCTTTAAATGAAGATTTATTAGAAGTATTTGGAACACTTATATCTTTTAAATCTTTAATTTTATCTACTAATTCATTAATATATTCACGCATATATTCTGTATGTTCATTTCTACTTATTGTACCATTTGCAATATCTGATAATCTTTGTTCTAAATCAGCAGTTTTTTCAGGTGACACTAATCTTTCATCTACCTTTGTAATTACAGGAATAATAGCTTTTCCTGATTCAGTAGGAACTACTTTTTGTGTTTTACCATTTATAGTAATATAATTCTTATCTGCTAATTTCTTTATTATTCCAGCTCTTGTTGCACTTGTTCCTATTCCAGTACCTTTTATAACAGCTTTTAACTCATCATCATCAATAAACTTACCTGCCTTTTCCATAGCTTCTATTAATGTACCTGTTGTATAAGCTACAGGTGGTTTTGTCTGCATAGGATTAATAGACATTATACTTGGCAGTACATCACCTTTATCGGGTATCTTAGAAATTACTAGCGTTTTGTCTTCCTGATAAAGTCCTTTCCATCCTAACTGTTTTTCTGTTTTTTCGGTTGTAAAGAATTTCTCCCCACTCTCTGCTTTTAAAGTAATTGCTATACTATCATATACATAAGCTGGCATGAAAATAGCTTTAAATCTTAACATAATATCATTAAATACCTGTTTTTCTAAATCATTACATTGATTTAAATGATTCTGGAATGTAGGAATAATAGCATAATGGTCCGTGATAGCAGAATCGTCTATATACTTAGCAGGAACTTTCTTTCCTAACTTTTGTTCCAAATCTTTAGCAACCGCACTTGATAATACTCTTGCATCAGTTCTAGGATATGTAGTCATCTTCTTTTCATATAATGATTGTGCTATATTTAAAGTTTCATCTGGAGAAATATGATATTTCTTTGAACAAAACTTCTGTAATTCTCCTAAACTAAAAAGCAATGGAGCTGTTTCCTTTTTTTCTGTTACTTTTACATCATCTACTTTTAAATCAATAGGATTTCCATAAAATTTAAGATTATTCTCTAAAAATTCTTTAGCGTCTTTTTCTTTTAAGAAACCTGTTTCATTGTAAAGCAAATCAGATTCATACATTTCTGAACCTTTTACAGCTTTCCATTTTGGAATAAATGAATATCCATTAGGATTTGCATTAATTCCATAATAATCTGTAGGAATAAAGTTATCTATTTCTTTCTGTCTTTCAACAACCATATTTAATGTTGGAGCCATAACTCGTCCAATTACTATTAAAATCTTAGATGCTACTGTAAGTCCTTCTGACCCATTCATACCAATTAAAAAATCATCAATAGCTCTTGCATATCCACTATCTATCAGATTTTTATATGAACTATAAGGTTTTGCTTCTCTAATTCCTCTAAGAATTTCTTCCTCTGTTTGTGAATCTATCCATACAACTTTTTCATCAAATTTAGGAGTTTTTCCTCCAAATATCTGATTTCTTATTAATGCTTGGATATAAATACCTTCCCTACCACTATCACCAGCATAATATATTGCATCTACATCTTTCGCTGTATATAAGCTTTTAATAACATTATATTGTTCTTTTGTTGCATAATTTACAAGATATAAATAATTTTCTGGAAAAATTGGTAAATTACTTAAATTCCAATGATATTCTTTTTTTGCCGCAGCATTTAAAGGTCTTCCTGCTAATTGTTCTGGTACACTTGCTAAACTAATCAAATGGCCAACAGCCCATGTAATCTGTATATCTTTATTTAATACAGGACTATATCCTTCAATATATCCATTAGTTCTTCCTTTTTGCTGAATTTTTAAAACTTTCTTATATTCTTGTGCTACACTTGGCTTTTCTGTTATAAATATTGTTTTTCCCATTAATAGAATCTCCTCAAATAATAAAAAAATATTTTTCTTATATAAATAGTGTTATTTCATTTTTTTTACAAGGTCAAATCATGTTCGTGTTCATTTATAGAAATATCCTCTATATCTGTTATCAGCATTTCAGGGGTACAAAAATTCTTATAATAACTATTATGTATTCTTCCATATGCTTTAAATTTATTTTTATCTGATAATTTTTTTTCATCTTCTTTATGATAAAAATGTATTAATTTGTATTTAGGTACATTATTATTTATAGACAAATGATTTTTATTTTCTCCTATATATCTTACATCATATTTACATTTTGCTAAATTTATATCCGTTTCAAATATAGGTTCTCTATAACCTTCTCCAAATGGTCTTATAATAGACAACATTCGGCTTATATATGGAATATCTACTAAATCTATAGAAAGAGGAGGAGTATCTATATTACTTATAATTTCTTTTTCTTTTACATCTTTTGATATTTTTTGATAATTTTCTTTTGTTAATGTAAATCCAGCAGCTCCTTTATGTCCTCCCCATTTTAAAAGATATTGCTGATTTCTTTCTAAATATTCATACATATCAAAACTTCCATAACTTCTACTTGACCCTTTAATGTTTCCATTCTCATCATCAGTACATATACATGCTGATGTTTTAAATTCTTCAAGAACATGTCCTGCTAATATCCCTACAATACCTTCATGTAAATCGGGAATATAAACCCAAATAGGATTGTCATTTTCTTTATGTTCCTGATGTATCTTATTAATAACTAATTCTAATTCGTTATCTCTTATTTCTTTTCTTTCATCATTAATTTCTTTTAATTCTTGAGCTTTTTCTCCTGTTGGATTATTTAAAAAATCAAGAACCATTTTTGAATCATATTCTAATCTTCCCGGAGCATTAAATGCCGGTGCTATATAATAACCAATATCATCTTCTGATAAATGAAATATATCTCTGCCTAATACTGATGTTAATAACTGTAAATTAAATGGAGCATTCTCATGTAAATTATTTAATGTTCTTTTTACTAATTGCCAACTTCCTTCTCTTAATGTTATTATATCTGCTATTGTCGCAATTCCTGCAAAATTCATTAAATATTTACTAATATCAGGCGATACTAAATTTTCAAAAATTTTATATATAACAGATGCTCCACACCAATTAGTTCCAACTAAAGGATTTTCGATAAAACTTACATTAGGGTCTATTATTAAATCAACATTAGGTAAATCCTCTTCATTTTGTAATATATGATGGTCTGTTAATATTACTTTACATCCACTTTTTTTAATCTCTTCTAATTTATTTTTCTCTTTTATTCCTGTATCTACAGTAATTACACAAACTTTTCCTTCTTTCGTTTTGTTTTTACAAAAGTTTACAATTCTTTCATTTAATCCATATCCTTCTTTTCTTGTAGGAATTAATGTATATATCTTTTTATCTTTATATAATTCTTTACATGCTGTCTCAGTAATATGTGTTGCACATAATCCATCACAATCATAATCTCCAGCAATTATAATTATATCTGTATCGTCTAATACTTCTCTCATTTTTAAAGATACTCTTATATCTGCTGAATAATTTGTATTTTGCCATAAAACAAGTAAATTTTCATCAACATTAAGCATTTCTAATATTTCTTTTTTAATATTATTCATAAATTTACTTCCTTTCTCTACGTACTTTTAGAACAACTAAAATTAATATAATTGTTCCTACAATAACAATTATGATTGTTTTTATATCCATTTTAGTATTTGTAGTATTCTTATCGTTATTTCCTGTTTCTTTTATATTATTTATTTGTACGTTATCTGTACTATTTGATGAATTATTAGTATCAACATTATTCTTATCTATCGTTGGAGAATCATCTACTAATTCATCTAAAATATTTGTAACATCATCTGATGATACTCCTACTTTAGTTAAAACATCAGATAATTCTTTTTTTGCTTCTACTTTATCATAACTATCTGATACATTTTCATTATCAGTATTTACTCCTTTTGCATAATCAGATAAAGCTTTTGCATTATTATTTATAAAATCTTCATCTCCTAATATAGAATATAATGAAATAGTTTGATTTTTTATTTCTACAGGATATTCTACTATTGATTTTGTATATGATTCTTCTGAACTAATATCAATTGGATTATTTAAAGGATTCTTATAATCTGGTGTTAAAACACATAATCCATTTGAATAATCATTTGTACTAAATATATATTTCCCATTTTCTAAACAAAAATTAAATGGAATTAATATTCCTGAACCTACTTTATCTATTTCTGTTTTAGTATCAAATCTATATTCATATCTTAATAATTGATATCCTAAATCATTATATGTTGAAGAATCTTTAAAATTATTACTTAAACATTTAAAATCATATCTTAATGTCCCTTCTAAAACTCCATCATTAGGAACTAAAACATATAATGTTATATGATTATCTGTAGTATGATTTGCTAAATTATCAACATAATAATACCCATTATCGTATTTATATGATGATGAATCATATGCATAGCTATGTATAACATTAAAATTAATAATAACTATAATACTTAAAATTAATGGAATGATACTTTTATATATTTTCATATATTTTTCTCCTTATATTTTTCTATTTATATAAATAGTGTATTTTTTACTCAAAAAACATCATTCTAAAACATCTTTTTTCTAGTTTAGTCAATTTCGACACCCAAACGTATGTTTGGATGTCTTTTTTTCTCTTTTTACTGATTTATATTCATGTTTTTAAAAATATAACATAATACAGAAATAACTATACTATTCCCAAATTGTGAATATAATTTGCTATTACTATTTACTTTACTCATAGCATCAATCACTTTGTCATCTACATCCATAAGGCGACCACATTCTTTAGGCGTTAATTTTCTTATTCTATACTCTTGAGAATCGTTATAAAATGAATTTTTCTCATTATAATTATCATATATAATATTTTCTAAAATTATATTATCTTTTTGTACCGTAGTAAGAGTATTACTTATTCCTTTTTCATTCGGTTCTAATCTTTGCTTTGTAGGAAGCCCAGCTTGTCTTATATTAGGATTTTCTATTGGTCTACCTCTCATGCCACAAATAATACTTTCTTTTTTGACAATAGGATAATGTTCAATTATTTTACTAGGGCCTTTATAATCTGTTGCCGAAAGTGTTCCAATTATTCCTTTACTATTATAAATTCTTCCTCTTTGTCCTCCTGTAGGAAATTTACCAACTATATCTATTTTCTTAGATATAACCATTGTTCCTGTAGAAGCTTGATTACTAATTCCTGCATCATATCTTGATTTTATACAATTAGATACATCTTTTTTATTAGGATTTTTTATTGTTCCATCAATAACTTCTCTATCACAATCAGTATTAATAACTTTTCTTTCTAGTAATGATTGTATTAATTCTTTTGCTTTATCATTATTTATGTAATATTTTTCATCGACATCTGTTTCTAATATATCTTTTACACATCTTGTTAAAGGCTTACTTTCAGGAAAATTATAAATAATATCTTCATCTGTTAATATAGATACCATAAAACATCTTTTTCTATTTTGGGGAATTCCAAAATCTACAGCATTTAATATCTTAACAAAATTCTTATAACCTATACTTTCTAAAAAACTTTTCCAATCATTAAAATCTGATTCATTTTTTTTATTACAAACTTGTGGAACATTTTCCATAAGTAATATATCCGGTAATTCTAAATTATTATTAATACTTTCTTGTAATAATCTTTCTACTTCCCATAAAAGCCCTGACCTTGTATTACTTCCTTTACTCATTCCTGCTTGTTTTCCGGCTAAACTTAAATCTTGACAATTATGAACAATAATATTATTTGCAACAAATGAATGTGCATTTTCTACTTCGATATCATAAACATCTTCTTTTTTATTTAAATCTATATAATCTTTTACTGGTAAATATTTGATTATATCTGGATATTCTGAACCTATATATGCTAAATAACAATTTTTATCTAAATCTTTTGCTTCAATCCATTCAGGATTGCTAAATTCATATTTTCCTATTTTTCTTCTTACATAAAACTTATGATTTTCAGTACATATAACTGATGTATATTCTGTTTTTACTTCAAAAATATTTTTATATCCTGTTTTTTTTGATGCAATTACTGTTTCATATGTATTTTTATGAGTAAAAACTTTATCTCCAATTTTTATATCTTTTATATTTTTCTCGCCATTATCTGTTAATATTTTTGTTTCTCCTATAAGACAAGGAAAACTATATGTCATTATATATTCATATTTATCTTTATCTATTATTTCCAAATCTTTAGCATGAAATTGGGTTATACTTCCTAAATTATTAGTTGCTATAAAATTATTAAATACTTTTTTTTGCCATAATTTTCCTTTTCTTTTTATAAATTTTTTATCTATTGGATTTTTTCCATCTATAGATAAATTCATTTTATCTATTATATTTATTAATTCTTCTTGAGTATATTTTAAACTATAATCGGTATTATCATATTTGTTATCTATAACTTCTAACATTGCTTTATATGATTCATTAGATGGTATATTCCAATCACTTATTTTATAACTTTCTACATTAGCTCCTATTCTTCTTAATGCTTGATATTGACTTCCATATCCTGAAAATAGTTCAATTAATCTTATTGGTTTTGTTATTTCTATCTGTTTCAATTTTTATATCTTTCATAGAAATAAAGATATTATTTATTAAATAAATCTTTATTATATTTATATAAAAATAGTGGATAAAAATATTTTTTAAGATTTTTCCTTTTTTCTAAATTTTTTTACTAGTTTAGTCAATTTCGGCACCCAAACGTATGTTTGGATGCCTTTTTCTTCATAAATTAATATCACATTTCATTTTCTAAATCATCATTTTCTTTAGCATATTCTTTTTCTCTTATTTTATCGCTTATTAAAATTTCAGAGGGTTCTTTATTATCATAATATTCAGCACACATATTCATTCTTTTCCATGCTTCTTCAGTATAATCAAAAGCATAATTTAATAATTCACTTCCCGGTCTATTAGGATGATTTTGTTGGAATATTAATTGTGCATCAAAAATATTTTCAGCTATAATTTTTATATATTCTTTAAAGCCAAAAGGGAATTTATCATCACTTCCAAATGTAAAATAAAATGTTTGTTTTTCCATGTTTTTTCTCCTGTTATATATATTTTTTATAAATAAATAGTGTAAAAACACAAAGATATAAAACATTTTGTATTTATTTTTATTACTTTATTTTTATAAAAAAAATAAATTACACTATTTTTATAGTAAATAAAGAAAGAAGGATTGTTTTTATGAATGAAATCTATGAACAAATATCTAAAAAAAAAAAAGAAAAAAATAAGATAACTTTAAAAATTTCAATATTTTTTTTAATATCGTTTTGTATTTCTACTTTATTAATAATTTATGGTCCTTTAGATAAAATTTCAAAAATAATATTTATTACTTTGTCAATACCTTTAATTTTATTTTTTATAGCAGATATAATAATTACAAATAAATCTTATAATAAAACTATTAATTATATGAATTTGTATAAACCACAATTAAAAGAGGCTATTATTTCAGATATAAATAATAAAGTTATAACTATAAAAAGTATTTATAATGAAGACGGATTAGAAATAGCGTATGATTCTTCTAATTTTCCAAAATTAGAAAAAGGTCACTCAATTTATTATATTACAACAAAAATATTTTTAGGAAGTTCTTCTCATTTTAAAAATTATATAATTTATAATAGTATTGTTTATTAATTTTTTAATAAAAATAATCCCCCAAAAAAATTATTTTTTTGAGGGATTTTTATTTTTATCTATCAAATTCTTCAAACATATCTTCAATGTTAATAGACTCACGATTATTATTTATTAAACTTTTAGCTTGCATTAAAACATCTTTATCTTTTATTCTTAATTCTGTTTTTGGATTTAAAGATAATGCTAAATAACATTCATCTAAAGTAGGTTTATTTATAACACCTATTGCCATTGGATTTTGTCTTATAGCTATTTCTCTAAGGTCTGAATATCTTTGAAAATTTCTAATTAATAATCCATTATCTTCTATAGCTTTTTTTATAGCTGAATATTCAGGATTTTTTATTGATAATATTGTACTGGAATCTTTACTTACAGCTAAACATTGTAAATCTTCAGGGATTGGAGTTTTTTGCTGTAATAATCCTATTATCTGTGGTTCTTTTTCAATAGCTGCTTTTAAAACAGGATATGAATAATAATTTAAAGATAATGCAATTCTTGGTGCTGAATCTATAGCTTTTATAATAACTTCATCTGTTTTTAATTCTTCTGGAATTAAAGTTAATGCATATCCATTATTTGATACTGCACAAAGAGCTGTTCTTTCTGTTGGATTATTAATCATAGAAAATAATAAACCATTTTGAGATACAACTTCCATTTGCATCTCTTCTGTAGGATTACTTATATTTTTTATCATTTCTGGATTATGTCTTAACTGAACTACAGCTAATCTTTCACAAGGTTCTTTTAATAAATTTATTTCATTTGGATATTTTGAAGCAAACCATAATTGTAACTCATCAGAAAAAACACTTAAATGATTTAATAAATCTTTATGATTACTAGATTCACTAATTATTTCTTTTATTTCTTCATCTGTCAAAGTATTATTATTAATTTTATTTCCAATTTCAATAATTTTATTTGCTGTAAACCCTAATGATAATAAATATCCTAAACCTAAATCATTTATAATATCATATTTTGATGGAACTAATTCATTTACTTTTACTCGACAATTAACAGCAAGTGGTAAAGTTACACGGCCATCTTTTTTTATTGCTCTTGGATTACTCTTTCCTATATAATCTGAATAAACATATCTACTATCCCCAATTGTATTAGGCATAACAGCTCTTTTATTCTGTGGAATATTTACTCCCCATCCTTGCATATTTTCATTATAACTTGTTCCTACATGGACATTACTATATGGACATTCTTTAGCCCATGCTGAAAATATATTATTGAATGTATGAACTTTTCTATCATCAGCAAATTCAACATTATCAAATACAATAGTATCTTTACTTTCATCTGTCCATACAAATCCTTGTGCTAAAATCTGACCTTTCTTTTCAATAACAACTACTCCGGCATATGGTTCTGCTGTTAATTTCCATACACAGCTTTCTCCTGCTCCTGTATATGCTTGACAACAATGTGTATCTATACCTACTGTAAAATTTCTATAATCATCAGCCTGTAAAGTATACATGTGTAAATCACCATCTATAATTTCAATATTTCTTCCTTTTATACATAAATCATTATTCTCAAACTTATAATTGTATTTATTTTCCATAGCTTTACAATCTTGTTTGCCTTTAAATTCTTTTATGTATTTTATTTCTTCTTCTATACTTTTATCTTTATCAAATGAAACTTCTGTTATAGAAAATGAAGTTATATAATGGTCTGTTTCACTTAATTTTGCTAAATTAAGTGTATAATTATATCCTTCTAATAATGTTTTTAATTGTTCATCTGTCATATCCTGATGATTTTTATAGAATTCTATAAAATGATTTTTGTTTAAATATTTTATACATTCTTCCGGATATAATGATGCTATTATATCTATATGACTTTGTTTTACTTGGTTAAAATCCAGTTCATCTGCTAAAGCATATAAAATTAAAGAACCTGTATTAGCTATCTTCTTTAAGCTATTTAAATTAAAATCTTTAACAATATTTTTAGCTTCTCCAATTTCATTAAATCTTCTGTCATATCTTTTTTCAGATTGAGCTAATACATAATCTTTTATAACTCTTGGTGCTCTATGGTAATTTGAGTTTTCAAATTCAGATATAGTATATTCCAATAATTTGTTGTAGTTTGAGGCAGAAAGAGTAGCATTTTTAAAATAATTTGGCTTTATTTCGTCTATTGCTTCAATATGACTATATAAAAAATTATCTATAATATCTCTTGTTAAATATGAATTTTTATGATTTATTTTTAATTTACAACAAATATCTGTTATTTTTGTAGGATTCATAATATAATCAAAATTTTGTCTTTCTGGAGCAGATAATGTTTTTAAAATCTCTATTGTTTCTTTATTAGGCAATATTTCTGAATACTCATCTGAATAAAAATCATATAAGCTGTTATCAAATGTTAAATCACCTAATGCAGACATCTTTTTTAACTCAATTACTGTTGCTTCAGGATAACTTTCTAATAAATTAGGCATAATTCCTAAACTCATACTTATTTGTTTTATTAACTGTTTTCTTACATTTTCATTATCTACAGATAAAGATTTTACATTTATATCCGAATCAACATTAAAACAATAATTTTGATAATTCTGAAATAAATCTCTTTCAATATTTTCTATAAAAGGTTTATTACCTTTAGGAGGAAAATGTTCAGCATGAAACTCATCTCCTGTATCAACATCCCCCTCATATTCATCATCATGGACAACATTATAATCAGGAACAAAACTATCTTCTTTTCTTTCTTTATATGTTTTCATTCCCATTTTTGCTAATTCATTTTCAGATTCATTAGGTATATCTGCATCTATATAAAATGCAGATATGCCCCCTATTTCTGAAATAGAATCACCATTTCTTAATTTTGTAAGAATATCATCTAATCTTATATTACTTGAAATATCAAATACAAGTTTATCATTAATAAGATACTTCATAGCTATTTTATCTTGATTATATATTATCATAATTCTCTCTCCTCATGCTGTTCTTTTTCTCTTAACTGAGTTGCTTTTTCTTGATAAAATGTTAATGGGTCATAATCATATACTTTATCTTGAATTTTATAAGCTTCTTTTAAAAATGTATTAAACATAAGCCCATCTTTATTATTTGATTCCGGTAAAATATATTGTCCAACACATATTAATTTTTCTTTTGCTCTTGTAGCTCCTACAAACCATAATCTTCTCTTTTCATTAATTTCAGGAAAATATTTTGATGGACTTTTATGATATTTTTTATTATCAAATTTATCTAATACTAAATATGTTTTATCCCATTCCAAACCTTTGGCACTATGAATTGTTATTAAACTAACTCCATCATAACAACCTTCTTTTGTTTTATTACATTTACTTTCATTGCCATATAATTCAAAATCAGTAAAAAATTCATCAAGTTCATCTAAATCTCGACAATACTCAATTCTTTCAAGAAAATCTTGATAACATACATCTGTTTTTAATTCATCTAATTTATTAGCTAATTCCATAAACTGATTTATTGTTTTAGGAGTATTTAATAATTCTTCTTTTTTATTTTCTACTATCTGGTCTAATTCGCTTGAGCTTGCTGTTTTTAATGCTCCATGTTCTAATACGTTTTGATATTCTACTAATCCTTTCGGAGAACCATGTATAAAACTATCATAAAAATCACAAAGAGCAGCTACTCTACAATTCTTTTTATATGGAACTGGATTCATTAATACGGATGGAACTCCTAATTTAGTTAATTCAGAGGCTATTGCTCTTAATTCATCTCCTGTAGCTGCTAAAATAGCTATTGAACTTGGGTCTTCCCCATTTTCTATTCTTGCTTTTATATCATTCGCTATAAAATGATATTCTCCTTCCATAGTATAAAAACCTTTTACTGATACATCTTCTCCAGCATTTTTTGTTGCAATAAGGTCTTTCTCTACTCTATCTTCAATTAATTCATTTATTTTATTTGCATTTTTTACTATATTTCTGCTACTTCTATGATTCTCTATAAGCTGATAATCTTTATATTCTCCAAAATAATTCTCAAAATTTACAATAAATTCTGGACTTGCATTTTGAAAACTAAATATACTCTGACTATCATCTCCTACTGCCATATAAGATTTATATGAATTTGAATTAATCATCATTTTTAAAATTTCAATTTGTTTTAAATTACTATCTTGAAATTCATCTGTTATTATATGTTCATATCCATATTCATCAAATAAAGTTGGATGTCTTTCAACTAATTTATATACCAAATCTATCTGGTCATCATAATCAATAAAGCATTTTTGTTTCATTACTAATTCATAATTCTGATACATTAAAAAAATCATTTGTAAACTTTGTGGACTATAACTTCCTTCTAATCCATTATTATCTATTGTCCAATGATTTTTCTTTATTTCTTTAAATACATTTTCTGCTGACTTTAATGCAATATTTCTATTAGCCCATTTTGCATTAGGCCCAAAAGTCTGCATTCTTCTATATTTCCATTCAGGTATCTGTGCATATGAATTTAATATATCATTTATAATGCCATAATTTACTTCTTCCGGTACAATTACAGGTTTATCTGTATATCCTAATTCATCATAATGCTCATTTAATATATTTTGACAAAATGAATTTATTGTTCCTGACATGATTAATGATGGGTCTACAAGTAATCCTTCTTGTCCTGCTAAATATCTTATAACACGGTCTATCATTTCTTTAGCACCTGTTTTTGTATAAGTAAGCATTGCTATTTTACTTGGGTCATATCCTTTTTTTATAAGTTCTACTACCCTCATTGCTACTACTAATGTCTTTCCTGCTCCAGCTCCTGCAATTACTCTTGATATTCCCTCTTCATTATTTATAACTTCTCTTTGTGTTTGGGTAAGTCTAATTTCTGATAATGGTCTTATTACTCTTTCTGTTCCTAAATTAATAGGTGGTTCTTCAAAATTACATAATTGATTTCTTCCACATGTAGCACAATTATTTGGATTACATCCATTTTCCATATTTTCATTAAAAGAATCTTCTAATTTATTTAAAAATGTCTCTGTTATTTCAAATGAATGTTGATTATGAGAATTTTCATATATATATTTTGATGACTCTGATAAATAGTCATAATCTATATTTATTACTTTATTTGGGAATTTCTCTTTTCCCCATAAACTTAATACATACATATCATTTTTATCTAAATCATTCATCAATGGATTTTTAATTTTTGAAGTTTTAATTTTACATATATGGATTTCTCCGTTTTTATCTTCATAAAGATAATCAAAAGATGGAACTATTTGTTTTTCTGCTAATTCTACATAATCATTTTCAGTGATTACTTCATTCGGAAAATGTATAGTATTATATCTTAATAACCTTTTATAATATTCATAATAATATTCTATTTTATCAGTAAACTCTAATTCTTCTTCATTTTCTTGAATATATGTGTCAAATTTTGCTCCTTTGTCTATAAGTTCACTCTTTATTTCCGTATATATATCATCTATTTCTTCTCCACTCATTAATCTTTTTAATATATCTTTTTGTACTATTGCCCTTATTGCATGTTGAGGTAATTTTGTAAAAAGATTGTTAGAGTTATTAAAAAATAAATTTTCATTATTAAGTTCAGATGATTTTATCATTTTTAATTTTCTCCTAAATTATAAAAACATTTATTTCTTAAAAATAAGAGAAGTAAAAATAATGTAAATTTCTACTTCTCTTATCTTGTGGGCTTTCCTTTATATTATATTAATCTAAAGTAAAATCCGGCTCTAAATCATCCATGCTAAAATTTCCAGCATCAAATCCTGATGATTCTTTAGTATCTGTTATTTCTTCTTTTTCAGGAATAGGAGCTGTTGTTGGAACATTTTCCTGATTTTCTTTTGATTTATCCGCTACCCTTTCCTGCATAAATGTTGCATCTACTGAATTTGCTCCAAGATGTGACATACATGTATTTTCATATTCTCTTGTTCCTACAACATTTTTTCTTGTATATGTTTGTCCCGGCTGTGTTATGATAGAGCAATAAATTGGATTTGTTTTTCTATCAAAATTAGCAAATAATTTTTCATATCTTGATATATTATCCTGTGCAGGAATTACTGTTCCATCTTCCTTTTTTCTTTCAGGCATATTATAAATTCTTACAGTATGTGTTACTCTTTCTTCTCCTGTTCCTACAGGAATTGTTATATCAAAGTGAGGTTTCTTTGGCTGTCCTGCCTGATTTAATCTTGGCTGTCCTGTTGTCTTATCTATCTCATCATTCTTATTTGCAAATAATACAAGTCCAGCTAATACTGCTAATCCATGTGCCTGTGATGCTACCGGAGCTGATTCTACATATAATGCATCTTTTGAAAATGATTCAGCTTGTATCTGTCCTCTTACTAAATATCCTGTAGCTGTAATTACATCTCCTATTTTCTCTTCTTCAATTGGATATAATGTTGTAATTACAATATCTTCAGGTACTCTTGCTTTTTTTACATTATCCCATGTTTCAACACTTACAGTAGATGATAATTTATCTTCTGATATACTTTTAATTTTTCCTGAAACTACTGTGAATCCTGATTTCTGATTTTGATACTTTTTACTCATAAATTTTCTCCTTATTTTTCATATAATAATTTTATAAATATTTTTATCAGTTTTTAATTGACATTTTAATAGTGGTTATCGGTACTCAAAAAATATTAAAATTATCTATATTTTTTTTATTTATTTTTATTTTTTTTATTCTCTTAGTCTCTTCTTAGAAAATGAATAAATATTTGAACTTATATATTAAATTTGGATATATTGTTTTTTTAATGTATTTATTTATATATAAAAATCCTTTAAAATTTTTATTTAATATTTTTTACATCTATTTTTTAATAATAATATTTTATATTTTTCTAATCTCCCCCTATAAAATTTTTAACTAGTTTAGTCAAAGTTGACACCCTGATAAATAATATTATTTTATATTTTTCAATATACTTACAGCATAACTAGAACATTTGTTTGGGTGTCGAAATTGACTAAACTACAAAAGAATTTTTTTTTAGGTAAAAAAAAGTTTTAAAAAATTTGAATTTTTTGAGTAAAAAATACACTATTTTATTATGATGAGAAAAAAAATATTTAATAAAAAACTAAAATCAATTCTATATTTTGTGAAAAGAAATAATTATAAGAACATAATATTACATCATATAAAAAGTACAATTAGTTGTTTTTTTATTATTTCTTTTATTTCTATCAATCCTTCTGTTATTGTTATTGCTAATTCAAATCAAAAAGTACAAACAGTTTATGATAATAATGATGATGATAAGTATAGAGATATTAATGATGAATCATTTATTGTTCCTGAAATTATTTTTATAGAAGATGAAAATAATATTAATAATGATTCAAATATATTAATTAATAATGATAATTCAGAAGAAAATATTAATGTCTCTACCATTGATGAAAATAGTAATAATATAGAATTAAACAAAATTATTATTGATGAAAAATATGTTCCTAATGGGGAAAAAGATTGTAAATCATATAATTTTACATATATGGATTATAAAATGATAACATGTAAAACTGCTCCTCAATATTATATTGTTAATTCTGATAATGCTTATACAGACGAAATAACAGGATTAAGAATTTGTGATAATCGTATATGTGTCGCTATTGGTTCAGGATATGGATATGTAGTTGGAGATTATATTGATGTTACATTAGAAAATGGAAATACTTTTGAATGTATTATTGGAGATGAAAAAGATGATGATGATACAGATTCTTCTAATAGATTTCATTCAAATGATGGTTCTGTTATCGAAATGATTATTGATAATAATTATTTTTATTCAACTTCTCAATATCCTGAAGGATTTTATGGAAATGTTGAAAAAATATCAAAAGTTATATATGAATAAAAAGGAGTTTATAAAAAAAATGGAATTAAGACCTTATCAGAAAGAATCTGTTGAATCTATTTTTGAAGAATGGAAAGAACATAAAAGCACTCTTATTGTTCAAGCTACAGGAACAGGAAAAACAATTGTCTTTGCGGAAGTTGTAAAAAGGTTAAATACTCTTAATAAAAAAATACTTATACTTGCTCATAGGGCTGAATTATTAGAACAGACACAAAATAAATTAACTTTATTTGGAATAGATTCTGTTTTAGAAAAAGCTGAAAATCATGCAGATATTGGCAATGATAATATTATTGTTGCTTCTATTCAATCTATTAGTAAAGATAATCGACTTATTAATTATCCTCATGATTATTTTGATGTAATTATTATTGATGAAGCTCATCATTGTGCATCTAATACATATTTAAAAGTTATAAATTATTTTGATACTGCTAAATTATTAGGTGTAACCGCTACTCCTAATCGAAGTGATGTAAGAAATATATCAGATATATTTGAAACAGTTGCTTTTTCTTATAACACAAGACAAGCTATTGATGATGGTTATTTGTCGCCTATTCTTATAAGACGTATTCCAATTACGATTGATTTAAGTAATGTTAGAACAAGTTGTGGAGATTTTTTATCAAGTGATTTGGAAAATACATTAATGCCTTATCTTTCAAAAATTGCTGATGAATTAAAAGAAAAAGCTGGAGACAGAAAAACTATTATATTTACTCCTACTATTGCTATTGGAGAACAAATGGCTGACTTATTAAATGAGAAAGGATTTAACTCATGTTGTGTATCTTCTAAAAATACTAAAGAAGAAAGAACTAATATTATAAATAAATTTCATACAGGTGAATTAAATGTAGTTACTAATTCAATGCTTTGGACTGAAGGGTTTGATGAACCAAGCGTTGATTGTATTATTAATTTAAGAGCAACAAAATCAGAAAGTCTTTATAGACAAATTTTAGGAAGAGGTCTTAGATTATCTCCTGAAACAAATAAAGAAAATTTATTAGTCCTTGATTTTTTATGGCATTCAGGAAGAAAAGGATATGATGTATTATCTCCTGTTAATTTATTCATAGATGAGTCAAGAATCCCTTATGCTAATGATATTTTAAAAGACAACGAAGAGATTTCTATTGAAGAATTACAAAATAAATCTAATGCAAGTTTCTTATTAGCAGAAAATTTAAAAAAAGCAGCTAATAAAACTTTCTTAGGAACAAAATTTAAAGAAATTGAAAATCCTAATTTAAGATATATTTATAATAATAATAATGAATTAGATAGTATTTGCGTTAGGAATGATGAAGCTATTGAATTTTATACAAGAGAGAATCCTTTTTATTATGTTCCTTATGGTCAATGGGAATTAACAAGATGTACGGAAAAACAAATTAATTTTTTAAAACAACTTGGGGTAAATCCTAAAAATGTTCCTTATAAGGGATTAGCTGTAAAAATTATAAATACATTTTTTCGTAATAAAGATAAAACTTGCTCTTATAAACAATATAAGATTTTAAAGAAAAAAGGATTTAAGAATATTTTAAAATGGGATAAAAATGAAGTTTCTGAAATGATAGACATAATTAGTACAAATAATTGGAAACTTCCTTATAATATCCATCCTACAACATATATTCCTAAATCATTAAAATAATAAAAAATGGTCAATTATAATTAATTTATTACACAATTTTTATTATAAAGGAGAAAAAATGAAAAGAAGAAAATTTATACTTTTAAGCACTTTTTATATATTATTAATTATCATAATATATTTTATTTTTACAAAAAATTTCTATATTTATAAGGTTTCGGGGGATTCAATGTTTCCTACTTATAAAGAAAATAATATTTTATTATTACAAAAAAACATAAATAATATTAAGCGAAATGATGTAATCGTTTATAAAACTACTCAAAGTGATGATGTTGGTTATATCTTAAAAAGAGTTATTGGAATTCCGGGAGATACATTAACATTAAATGAAGATAATACTATCACTATTAATGGTGAAATTTATGATGATGTTTATGGATATTACAGTGATGAAGAGGGTTTTATTACAAATATGACATATACGTTATCAGATGATGAATATTTTACAATAGGTGACAATAGAAATCATAGTATTGATTCAAGAAGTGTAGGAACAATAAAAAGAGATAGAATTATCGCAAAGAATATTATAAAAATATTTCCTTTTGAATTATATAAACTAATAGGAAAAAAAGATATTTTTTAATGATATTTTTACTAAAAAATACTTAAAATAGTGCCCTTATAAAAAAATAAAGACACTATTCTTATATATATAATTATTTTTAAATAATTACAATAAGGAGAACAACTTTATGCCATTAACAAATGATATACTTTTTTTATTAAAAAAAGCTAATATAAAAGTACCGAAAGATACCCCTGATGAAAAATTAAAAATGATACAAGCAGGGATAGAATTATATGAGTTAGATAATAATGATGTAATTGAAATATTAAAACCAGAAACAAGTATTTTAGCAGCTCAGAGAATATTAACAACAAATAGAAAAAAAGATGAAATAAAACATATTACGACTTATAATAAACCTCTTTCTTTAGATATGGATTACGAAAGAGATTAAAACAAAGAAGTATATGTGTAATAAATTTAATTATAATTATAATTAATTTAACTTATGCATATTACTTCTGCCCTATAAAAAATTTATTAAAAAATAATAAGTATACAAAAGGAGAAATATATAATTATGAATGATAATTATGAATCATTAAATGATTATTATGAAATTATAAAAAAATATCCTTTATTATCAGAAGATGAAGAAAAAGAACTATTCGTGCAAATGCATAATGGAAACAACGAAGCAAAAAATCAATTATTCTTATCTAATTTAAGATTAGTAGTCCATATTGCAAAAAGTAAATTTTATAATTCTTCTGTTGGATTAGATATATTAGATATAATTTCAGAAGGAAATATTGGCTTATGGAAATCTATTGAAAGATATGATTCATCTAAGGGTGCAAAATTTGATACATATGCAGTATTTTGGATAAAACAATCAATAATCAGAGCTATAAATACAAAAAGGAATATTATAAGATTACCTGATTATATTATAGAAGATAATAAAAATATATATTTATATTGCCAAAAATATTTGAAAATATATGGAAGTTTACCAACAAAGGAAGAATTATTAAGTATTAATGTATTTACTCCCAAACAAATTGAATTATATTTTATATATGATTTAAGCAATTATATTACATTTAGTGCTGATAAAATTTTAAATAATACAGAAGATAATACTTATGATTCTGAAGAAACCTATTTATCTTTCTTAAAAGATGAAGATACATGTGTAGAAGAAGATGCAATATCATCATTAGAAAATAGTCAATTTAAGGAAGATATAGAAAAAATTTTAAATAAAGGGAAAAAAGAACAAATACTTACGGATAAACATATTAATGTTTTTAAAGATAGATATGGATTAAATGATTCTCAAATAGCATTAAATCAGGTTGAGACAGGAAAAAAATATAATATTTCAAAACAACGTGTAAGTATTATTGAACAAAGAGTAATAAAATATCTTAAAATGCCAAAAAACAAAAAAATATTAAAATGTTATTTATAGAAGGACATAAAAATATGAGCATAACAATTATATCTTTAATTATAGTAATAGGATGTGTAATCTTTACTAAAATAAATATGATAAATCATCCTGAAAAATATAATAATTCAAATGCATTAGATTATCTATTTAAATCTGAGAAAAAAGAAAATCATATACCACAACGAAAAAACAAAAAAACATATAAAAAAGAAATAAATGAAACAAATATTATCAAAGATATAAATAATAAAGAAGACAATATAGATACTACTTTTTCAGAAATAGATACAGAAAATAATAATAATGACAATAATTTAGATGAATTAAATGAAATGATGCAAAAAATAAATAAAGATAATATGTAATTATTAATTATATTTATCATTTAATAAAGGACTTATAACAATGGAAAGAGAACTTTTAGAATTAGAAATTGAAAAAATGATAGAACTATCAAAAAAAGTAGCTGATATAGGAAATGATATATGTAAATTATGTTTAACAAATGATAGTCAAAATGCTTATAAAGAATATAATTTAAAACAGATAGGAAAAATTTATAGTATTTTAAATGATATACAATCAGGAAGAATTATAGATAAAAATGAAGCTATTGAAAGGATAGAAAAACTAAATTTTATAAATTTATCTAAAGTCCAAAATTTAAATAACGAAAATGAATATGATTACGATAGGTAAAATAATATTATGAATATTGAAATATATGATAATGAAAATAATATTCAGCTTTATACTGCTGATATTACGTTTGGGTTAAACGTATTGATTGTAAATAAAAGCAATAATATAGATAAAGAAAAATTACAATATTTTTTATCCAATAGAGCTGAATATCCTATTTCTACAGAAATGGATTTAAAAATCTTAAAAAAATTAAATCTTTTAGCACGAAAAAATGAATTTGGAAGAATGAACGAAGCCTGTGTTTTATATGCATTACTTAATAATTTTAGAAGTCAATATGATAGTATTTGCTTATACCCTTTGCAAGATGAACTTATTAATATGTGTTATTTAGATTATAGATATTCTAATATATATATATTAAGAAAACGTGGAGAAAAAAATAGTAAAAACATTATAATATAAAAAAAAGGATAAAAGACTATTTATAAAATAACTATAGATAGTCTTTTTTTTATTACTATTATTTAATCTATTCTTTTAGACTTTATATGTCTGCTATCTACTACTATTTCATCTTCATTTCTTTCATTAAAATAACATAAACAATCTTCTTTTTTTACAGTAGCTTGTAAAAGGTAATTATCTGGATTTTTCCATCTATTCATAAACCATTCTGCAACATTTTTATTTTCAGTCCAAGATAAACCTTTAGGATTATGATGATTAGAAATCCCTCTATAAATTATAAACTTATCTGGTAATTCTTCCCATATTTTATACTCTTCTTCATTCATTAAAATATGTTTATCAGCTTTTCTAAAATATCTTATAAGCTCATTAATAGAAACATTTATATCATCATTAGGATTTTCAGAGGTAATCCAACAATATTTTAAAATTTCTGAAAAGTCATGTAAATTAAGATATTCATTACAATATTTAAACAAAGTTAATCTATATGGCTTATTTGTGAAATAGAAAATTGATTCTGCATTATTAAAGTTATCAATTCTTTTAAAAGTAGATTCTTTCCATTTTTTATAATCATCTTTTTTTGTTAAATCTAAATAATTTTCTATATTTTTTGAAGTCATATTAGGAACAATAATAGAATTTGTAAAGGGATGTGAACAAATACCAGCTATTAAAGGTTTTATAGGAACAGATAAAAATAATATTTTGCATACTTCTTTAACTTGTTCTAAATTTGTTAATTTTAACATTTTTACCTCCGTTTTAAATTTTTCTGTCATATTAATATTAAGTACAATAGATTTATTATATTTATAACTATTTTTATTAATTTATAATACCATAAAATAACACTATTGTATATATAATAAAAAATAAGGAGCAGAAAAAATGTTATTAATGCATAAAAATATCCCTATTGCTAAAGTTCGTATAGATAATCATATTATTTTAGGTTATGACGAAATTTATAATGAAAAAGAATTACCATTAGGAACAAGAGGAAATGGAAAACAGCAGGAACAAATATTACTTAATCAATGGTATGCCTCAAGAAGCATTCCCGGAATAAGACCTAATCTAAGGAATATTGAAGAAAAAATAGGAATCAGAAAATCAGATATGTTTTTTTATAATTCAGGAATAAGTATAACTGACACATATTGGTTTAAAGAAGAAGATGAAGAAATAAATTGGAAAGATATTAATTATCATGATAATGGCTTTGACCCTGTTTTTGCATCATATTATTTCAACTTTGATACAAATGGAAAAATAAGTCCGGATTATACGACAGATGGAATTATGGAAAAATTTTGGTTTATGTCTGGAGACAAACCATATTTAGCAAAAATAGATACAAAAAATGAAAATACTCTCTCTGCAAATGAAATAGTCTATTTTAAAGCAGCGGCAATGGCAGGAATAACGACAACACCATATTTATATGGAACTACAAAAACTAAAAAATTCTGTATTTGTCCATGTTTTATTAATAATTCAGAAGAAGATTATATATCAGCAATGCAAATAAAACATAATGATTTTAGTTTATTCGGAGAAATGCTTATACGTTTTTTTATTGAAAAATTAAATTATGAAAAAGAAATGAAACAAATGATAACATTAGATTGTTTATTTCATAATAAAGATAGACATGAAAAAAATTTCGGAATAAAAAGAACAAAAAATGGATTGGAATTTATTGCCCCATTTGATAATGGTTATTGTTTAGGAGCAGATAAACAAATTGGAGCAAAAATAACTGATAGTGATATGAAAATATTTAATTATAGTCGTCATGAAATATTAAACAGATATGGGATTGAATTACAGATAGATAGAACAGCAATATTAAACGTATTACAAGACACATATGAATTATTTAATATTTCTGAACAAAGATATGAAATAGCCAAAGAAGAATTAGAATATGGATTTAATTTAATAAAAGATGCAGGGAAAATGAAAGAATATATTTCTAAAGGAATTAGTTTTACAAATGATAAAATTAATTTATCAGATATTGATGTATCAGATACATCTGAATTAGAAAGAGATTAATCAATTAAAAAGGGTTTATATAAACAATATATGGATATCTTCCTGTTTTTATTAATTCAGGATATTTAAAGACTTCAATATTGGTAATATTAATACCATCATGATAAAAAGCAACTCCATTATTATATTTTATAATACCCTTAATAAGTTTTTGATAAAATTCTTCAGTTTTATAAATATTATTATCCATTATTTTCCTCCATTATAAATTTATAAAGATAAAAAGATACCACTAATAAAAATCTATTAGTGGTATTTTTTGTATTAAATATATTAGTCTAATTCAGGACCTTCATTTTCTGCTTCAGTTTCTTTAGCTGTCTGAGCATCTTTAATTGCTTTTCTATTATCAATAAAAGCCTTTTCTAATTCTTTAGCAGACATTTCGATTGTTTTATACTTATTTTTATCCTTTTCATCTTTATTATAAAAAGATGCAACAGAAACATTTAATTTCCATTCAGCAGGAATTCCAATATTTACTTTATTTGCATCATTTTTACAGTCGTGAATAAGATTCTTATTAGAAATTACTATTGAAGCAAGTCCATTTTTACTAACATCATACGCTACAGGAATAGCAACTGCATAAAAAGACTTTCCATCTTTTTCATGTTCACGAACTAATTTCTTACTAATACCATTAAAATTCACAAAATCTTTATTCTGTTCCATTTTTATATATCTCCTTATAAGTAAAAAGTATCAGATAACATTAATCTGATATAATCATATCTATAATAATAGTGTATTTTATTTTTTACTATAAACTAAAAATATCTATATTTTTATAAATTATCTTTCAATATTTTCATTGTTTTGTATATTTTGTAAATTATCATATGATTTATTTAATAAATAATCCCTATTATTTATAATTTGTATTTTTAGTTCTTTTACATATCTATAATAATTTGAGTCAATTCATATTTACTCATATTATTCTTTACTAAAGGAACTGATTTTATTTTTCCTTTTAATTGATATGGCAATAAACTATTATTTAAAACATTATAAATACCTTCATCAAAATTTATTTTCATTACAATATCATCTTTATCCATTAATAAAAAATTTTCACTCATATTTTGCTCCTTTTTAATGTTTTTAAAATTTTTTTATTATCTTTTTCAGTGAAACCGGTATGATAATCTACAATATATATATTTATTTTTGAAATATCGTTATATAAAGATATATCATCATCTAAAATAATATACTCTTTAATATTATTACGTCTTATATAATATTCAATTTCTTCTTGTCTTGTTTTTCCTTTAACACTAATAGTTTTATCATTAATAGTTAATCCATAAATACTAAGAGTATCTATTAAATTTTGTATTTGAGGACTATTATTATCTTTATTAAAGCCTTCTTTCCAAGTTGAAATAAGCACTATCTTTATAGGACTATATTTTTTATTTATTGCCTTACACAATTTACTAAAATATAATAAACAACTTTTATTTATGGTATATGGTATTTTCCAATCATCTTTATTATTTAAGCAGCCATCAATATCTAAAAATATATACATTTAATCCCTATCCTTATTTTCATTATTTTTAATTATTTCATTTATAATATCATTATTATTATCTAATATAATATGAGTTTTGTTATTTATAGATATATTCTGTAATTTTCTAAAATCATTTTCATTAATCATATTTTTATCATCAATATGAATATTCTTACTTAATAACAGTTGTTGTAGATTATAAGCTCTTTTAAGAACCCCATTAGTAATAAGGCTAATACGGTCTATTTTTAATTCAGAATACTTATATGTTAATTCAATATATTTATAAATACTTTCAATTAAATCATTTGAAGTAATATTTATATATCCTGTAATATATTGCTTTTGTTCGTTCCAATTACCGAATGTATTCTTATTACAAATAGGTCTTGCCATTAAACTATCATCATTTATATCTATAAATTTAGTCATTTTACCATTCCATAGGCAATTACCAGAATCAAATACCGGGCTGAATTTAAAACAATTATTTTTAGCATTATATAATAAAGCTAAATTATTATAATGCCTGTCTGTTCCTGCTAGAATATAATCAAGGCAAAGAATATTATTAAGATATTCTTTATAATCAGGTACTTTTAAATATTCGCAAATATTATATAAATGTTCTAATTCTGTTTGAAAAGGATAACCTTGTCTTCTAGGAACAATATCTATAATCTGGGTAAAAGGAATTAATTCAGTATTTTTATCAGTAAAACATTTACTTATGCAACTTATATCCTGATTATCACTATCCATATAAAATTCATAATTTGCATTAATTATATTTGCTCTATTACATATTTCTGATGCTAAAATCTCATTAAAAACCTCTTCTTTATTTAATCCTGTTCCTGATTTTTGAAGATAATAATTATTTTCCTTAATAATCCATCTCTTTTTAAGCATACCATTTATACCATTATCAGGAGATGAACCACAATCAAAAATACTACTATGAATAGGCTTATGATTAAATAAAGCTTCTCCTATTGTTTTACTAAAAGGATTGTCATAATAGTTAATATCTTTCCAGTTTATATCTTCTTTTTCTTCTTTTATCCAATATTGATTTAGTAAAGATACACCTTTTCCTATTATTTTTAATTCTTCTGGAGTATTAACTCCTAGACACTCTAATGCTAGTCTAATACTATCTCTTTGAATTGGAATTGAATTATTTTTCCACCATTCATTTAATCTATTTATATTTTCTTCTTTGCTCAGATTTTCTTTATATACATTTAAAGGCAGACGATTAGTATCATATATTTTATTTATATCTATTATATATCCTCTTTCATCAAAAGAAATATCTGCTACAACTATATCTTTTTTCATTAAAATCATATTATTACCTCAAAAAATATCTTTATATAATAATAGTGTATATCAATCAAAAGAAAAATACAAATACCATTTTCTTTTAAATTAATATACACTAAAATATTTTGTGTGATATTTAATAATCAATTTCTTCTGTTTTATCTATGATTAATTCAAATTTTATACTTTTTATCAGGTTATCAAAATTAGAACAATCATATATATCAAAAGGAGATGCTTTAAAAGATTTCAAACAATAATCTTTAAACTTATCAAAAATAAAATTATATTCTTCAGAAAGATATATATTTTTTTCATTATGATTAATAAATATAAGCTCATCACAAATATCTGGATATTTTTCGCTTAATTCTTCAAGTTTACAATAAATAGTAACATTACAATTAAGATAAAATTCATCAGATTCAAAATTATATATTCCATAGTAATTAACTTGATAATCTTCATTATGATATTCATTATTATATATTTCAAATAATTTATCAAGATTATCTGTCTCCGGAATATAAGCCGTTATCCAATTATAATCTTCAATAATTCCTACTTCTTCTTCAAAATTTATATCGTCATGCTTTAATTCAATCATAAAAAAATCTCCTATATATTTAATATTCCATTTTTAAATGTTTCATTCTATTTTGCAATAGATAAATTCCTATCATTTTTATAGCTCTAATTCTTCTGTATTTTTTTCATTATCATTTTCGTTATATAATTTCAGAATTTTATTAAATTCATTTATAACTTTTTTCCCATATTCATTAGGATATATAAAAGCTATCTTATATTCATAATCTACATAATCATTTACATTTACAAATCCAGCTTCTTCATAAATCTTGCTTTGTTTTTTAAGAACTTTGTCTACTGGAATAAGCTTTTTATCAGGAAACATTTTTAATTCATATTCATTTAAAACGTACTTATCTTCTGGATAATCCTCTATTTTTATATCTGCTGTTGCAATTATAATTTTCTTTTCACCAATTTTCTTACAATAATCATTTATCTCTTTTAAAGCCTTATCATAATCTTTTTCATCAGATTCTATATTTGCTATATTGGTACTATTTAATTTAATATGTAATGCATGTGCTATATCTTCTAAGAAAAATCCATCACTATTTATATTATAATCTCTAATCATTGTCACTCTTACCTTTCTTTTTATAGTTCATAATCTAATTCATCTGCTTGTTGACACATAAAATTTATTTTATCCACTATTACATCTTGAACTTTATCTATATTCTCTATACACTTTTTAAAAGTATTTTCAAGTTCATAATCTTTTATTGTGAACTTTTCAGAAGTAATATCAGAAAATTTTGCTATTATATTATTTAAGTTATTAAGTTTTAACTGTATATTTTCATAATATTTTATATTATCAACATATTGTTCTTTATCTTTTGTTTCTGCATAAGCTAATAATACATCAAAAGGTGTTCCTTTTATTTTAGTATCAAAATTCTTTTTTATATATGGATTATGCAATTCATTAAATTTAAAATCAATATACATATCTGTATAATAAGGAGATATTCCTTCATTTAAACTAATATTTAAATTTTTAGACACTATGTGATAATCTGTCCCTAAAATACCATCATTTGTTGCATATAACTCTGTATAATCTGTAGAAGTATCTTTAATATAAGGCTTATCTTCTAAAATAGATTCCATTAGCTTATCATTGGTTATATTTTTGAATAAATCAATAATGATATTTTTATATTCATCAAAAAATAAATTATTGTCCTTAAAAAAAATATCAAAATCAGATTTAGGAACGTAAACATTTGCCCTAAAAATATCATCTTTATCTGTTTGCAAAAGTACATAAGTTTGTTCGATTGATTTAACAGAAAGAGATTCTTCTGAATATGAATAATCTGTTGAATTTGATATTTGATGTCTATGATATTTTTTACTAGATATATCTATTTCTGAATATTTTTTATCGAAATCTTTACTATCTTCTTTATCTTTTTCATAATTGTCTTCTATTGTTTGAAATATTTCTTTTTCAAGAGATGTATCTTTCATTACTTTTTTTATATCCTGTAAAAGTTTCTCATTCACAATATTTTTTTTACAAGACGTAAAATATGTTGAGAATTTTTGATTATATAATACTTCTAATGTATAAATAGGAGTTTCTATTAGATTTAAGTTGTTTTCTTTTATTGACATAAAATTAGGCATTATTTGTTCAAAATTCAAGCCACCAGCCCTCAAGTTCACTTGTTCTTTTCCATTTTCAAAAGTAATTATTGTGTCTAATATGTAATCATTATCCTTATCTTTTTCAAATCTTAAAATAGCATGTTTCTTATCGTTTACAAAAACAACATTTTCATCATGTAAAAACTGTGGATAATACTTATTAAAATATGAAAAACCTAACTTATTACAAAAATCATACATTTCCGATTCAGTATAAGAATTCTTTATAATTAAAGAAGTATTTTCTTTATTTTCGGAATCTTTAAAACTTATTTCATTTTTTAATATTTTTTTACTGCCTAAAACATTAGTAATAATATCTTCATTACTATAAACACTATCTTTCATATTCGTAATCTCCTTTTTCAAGTTCATCATTTTTATTATTTTCTAATATTGGTTTGTAAACTATTCCATCTGTTATTAATGATTTTATTCTTAATAAATCTTGTTCTGGTATTTCTTCTTTTAACCATCCTGTCCCATATTGATAAGGAACTTGTATTGTTCTTCCATCCTTTTGTTTTTTAGAAACTAAATAATTTTTATCATAAAGCATATCTTTACTCTCTAAATATGCACAAGTTTCTTTATAATTATTAGCTCCATAAGTATTAAGCTCTCCATTTTTAACAGCTTCTTTTAATAAGTCTTCCTGTGCTTTTGTTCCTGCATGAAGGTCATTTAGATGATATTTCTTCCATAAATCATAAACTTCCATAAACACAGGATTTTGATTTATCTCTGGGAATTCATTTAATCTATCAAAACATTGACCACTCATTAAAATATTATTATGATGAAAGTTTAATACCTTAGCTACTGCTGAAAAACAATTATCATCACTCAATTCAAGCGTAACTTCTACATCATAAATATTTCTTTTTTTACTATCATAAATATTAATTTTTATTGTTCTCTCCATCATAAATTACCTCTATTATAAATAATCATTTTTGTTGCTATATATAATAGTGTATTTTTGTAATAGTTTTATTCTATAAATATCTAAAAATAAAAAACATCTTCTAATATCAAACATTGATACTAAAAGATGTTCTTTTACTTGTCTTTCCATTTCTTCTAAGGGGTCATAATATGTCTGATAATTGTAAATTAAATCTTTTACATATTTTCTACCATAGCATAACTTCTTTTTCTACACCAAAATCTATTTCCTTATAATTCAATATCATTTTCTTCTATATCGTGATAAACAGAAAGTGAATCTTCTTTTTTTATAGGCTCTTTAAAATATGAACAAATATAATCACTTAAATAAATTTGATTATCAAGAACTTGTGTTATTCTATTAAAAACTTTATTTCCATAATTATACTTTATTTGATTTTTTAAATCTTCTGATAGATGAATGCTCTTATCAATTTTTAACTGAACTCCATAAATATCTTCACAAGCTTTTACTTGTTTTTCAAAATCTTCACAAAAAGGTTTTGCTTTTACTTTTGAAACCAAACCGTAAATACTTTTTTCTAAAGGATATTCTTCTCTAATATCAGAAAGAAAAGCTGCTCCATTGTCAAAAATAGGACAAAATTTATATTGTTTTGTATTATTATTATATATAACAGCAATATTATTAAAATGTCTATCCTCATTTAAAACAAAACTATCCCATTCCAACATTTGTGTTAATAACTGTCCAAAATTAGAAATACCGGTTATATTTTTCACAAAATCTACTGTATATTTTATTTTATCTTTTACACTCTTTCCTTCTAACATTAAACTAATAGGTTTATTAACATATTGTTTATGTAACTTATCTATGGTTACAATTTCTTCATATTTATTTAAAAAATGTTTTGATTTACAGCCATTATATGTTTTATCATTAAATGACATTTTTTCTAAATCATAATATACATAATCTTTTATATTCGTATAAGCTAATAATTCACTACATACTACTTCAGAAGCTCCTTCATAACCTAAAAAATCAGCTTTATACCATAAATTATCTAAATGAATTTTTAACTGATTTCCTTTTGAAAGAGAAATTTTTCCTGTAAAATCATCAAAACTATTATATATCTCCATAATATATTTTTCTCCTCAATCTTCTTGAATATACTCTAATGAATAGAAATCACCTTCCAATCTACCTTTTGTTTTTAAAACAATAGTTAATGGGTCATAATAATCTATCCCTAATTCTTTTAAATGTAGTTTAAGTTTATCTTTAGTTCTGGGAAAACATCTATCTTCTAATAAGTTTTCAAAATCTTTAATAGTAGGATTTTTATTTACGCCAAAAGGTAATTCTAAGGGAAATTCACTATAATTTTCTACAACCACTTCATTTTTTGTATAATCAACTGTTATTTTTGCTGTTACTTTATTATTGTTCTTATATAAAAAAATCATATTTTTTTCTCTTTTCTAAAAATTTATATTTTTATATGATTATATCATTTTTATTAATTTAACTCAATATCATTATTATATTGTTCTATAAGAGTTTTTTGATATGTTATTTCTTCAAGAACAGTATAAAGACATTGATAAGTCATAATTAAATCATATATACATTCTTTACCTTTATACCATAAAAGAATATCTTTATCTAAATCATAACCTATTTTCTTATAATCTTTATCATTTATTACTAACTCATTATCTTTTAATGTTATTTGATTATTATTATAGGCTTCTAATACATATTCAATATTATCTATATCATTATTAAATAAATTAGTATAAATTATATTTTTATCTTTTTCACTACATTTATCTAAATATTTATAGTTTTTAGTCATATTTGAAAAATTCTCCAATTCTTTATTATTATATATGATATATAATCTCATTAACATTAATTAATTTTATAATATATTTTCTTATAAATCTAAATCATAATTATCTATCTAATTCTTCATTTTCTTCATTAATTTCCATAGTATCTAAAATACTTTCATATCTTGTATTTCCGTCCATTAATTTTTCAAGAGCAGATTTATCTTTTTCATCAATCAAATGATATTTATTAGCAATACGAGGCATCATTTTATGAATATCCTCTAAAGTAAAAGAACCATATATATCCAAAAAACCTTCTCTTGTCATTTTAAAAGGTTTTCTGCCAGAATTTTCTACCATAACCTTATAAAATTCATTAATATCATTTCTAAGGGTTTCTTGAAAATCTAAAGGAAGTGTATTAATTTTAGTTAATCTTTTTACAGCTCCGGCATCACCTAATTCATAATCATCAATTTGTTTAGAAGAAAGAGGTTTTTCAAAAAGAAGATAACCCCAAGCTTTAAAAATTTTATCATTATCAACAATTGTTTCTTTTACACACTGATTATCTTTCTCAAAATTATCAAAAGATAAAAGTCTATTATCTTTTAATACAGGATAAGTACCAATACTTACTGGACGTTCTAAGCTATAATATTTATACATAATAAAATCTCCTTTTTATTTTTTTTATATTTATAAATAAATAGTGTAAAAATATGGGAATAGAAAAAAGAAATATGTAAAAAACAATCTAAAAAAATAAGAATATAAAATATATATATAATCTGCTATTATAAAATTATATTTTTATTAGATAAATTTATGGGATACCTTATATCAGCTTGTATTTAAGGAAATAAGGCATAAAAACAAATAAGGCAGTAATTTATATGTTAAACATAAAAAAGCCCTATATAAGCAAAATAAAGACAAGAAATACAAAATTAAATAATATTTTTAATTTATACTAAAAGAAAGAAAAGAATAAGAAAAAGGGGAAATATTGTATTTTTTTTAGAACAATCTTAAAAAAGAGTAAAAAAAAAGGAATCAATAATATCTAAAGACCTCCTTTCTATACAAAAACAATATTTGAATGCTTTTTGAATGCCGAATTGAATGCTTTAGGTTCAGGGAGGCTTGAAACCCCCTGAAAATAAGGCATTTGAGAATGCGGATGGCGGGACTTGAACCCCCACGACAAACCTCTCAAATCAGCTTATTTACTGGATTTCTTCGATTTTATTCTTCTCTTTTTTGAATGCCTTTGAATGCTTTTTCATAATTTGTTCCCTCCGATAATAATTTTTTCTGGATTTTTATATCTGTTAAATCATAACTATAATTGTTTTCATTTACTTCTGCCGTATGACCCATTAAAGATATTCTGGTTACAGTTGGTACTCCATTTTGTATTAATGATGAGTTTACTGTCCTTCTTATTGCATGTACGCTTTTTCTCTTTGTAAATCCTGCTTGTTTTGTTCTTTTCATTACTATATCTGATATTTGGTGAGCTGTCATTTTTGTTCCATCTTTTTTATTAAATAAATATTGTGGGCTATATTTATAATTACTTTGCACTTCTTTTATTTGCTCTAATACATTTTTTATATTATCTGTTATTGGAATTATTCTTTCAGCTCTGTTTTTTGTATAATCTTCTATTGTTACTTCTTTTGTTATTCTATTAAAGATTTCTTCATTTCTTACTATAATATAATCTTCATATATATCTTCCCATGATAATGCCGCTAATTCGCCTACTCTCATTCCAGTATATAATGATAATAATACTGCATAATTTCCCATATAATATTTATTTTTCTGTATTCTTTTGATTATTTCATTATATAATTGGATTGGTTCTGAATTTATTAATACCCTATCTTCTTTTCTTACTACGGGTTTTATACAGTATTTTGTAAATTCTTTCGTTTCTATATATATCATTGGATTTTCATTGATATATTTTTTTGCAAAGCAATATTTAAAAGTTCCTTTTAATAAACTCATTAATTCTTTTAATGCTTTTACTCTTAATCCCTTTTCTTTTGTTATTGACGTTATATATGCTCTTATATCTTCTGAATCTATTGAATTTATTAAACTATCATTAAATTCAGTATTTTCAAAAAATCGCTTATAATTGCTTTGGTATTTACAATATGTATTAGGACTTACTTTTACTTTTTCATATTGGAAATTTATATATTTATAATAAGCTTCTTTAAATGTTAAATCTTTAATAATTTCTTGATGTTCATGATTTTCCCAATATTCAATTATAATATCATTTATTTCAGATATAGTTTTTCTTCTTTTTAATACTCTTCCTTTCTTTTCATCAGGAAAATAGGTCTGCCATTTTCCATTAGGTAATTGAGTTACTTCATATGGATGCATTGCCAATAACTCTCTTTTTCGTTTCATCTCTATTTCTTCTGATATTATTGATATATCTAAGATACCACTTTGAACAGCTAATTGCAATATTTCTTCTTGTGTAATATAAAACCATCACCTTTCTTATAATTTATCCCTCTATAAAAAGTAATGTATGATTTATAACGAAAATAAAAAAATAATATGTACTTTTAAAAAAACAAAAGAAGCAATTTCTTTTTATCAGAAACAGCTTCTTTATAATTTTACATGTATATTCTTTTTTAAAAACTATAATTCTAAATCATTTTCCATAATATTTTCTTGATTGTTGATTTCCTTAATATTATAAATATCTGCTATATTATCTAAACCTTTATATAAATTATCAAGGGTATCATTATAAATCAAAAAATCATAATTATGTAATTTATTATGTAATAAATCATCTCTAAAATGATTAAATTCATCTCTTTCAGAAGCTAATCTTTCTTTTAAAATCTCAATGTTATCTCCTCTTTTAATACCTCTATCAATTATTTCTTTTTCATTTAAATCAATATATATTGACAAAATATTTATGTCAGGAGCGTTATTCTGCATCCATTTAATACCATCGGGATTAATAATATAAATTAGATTTTTAGATAAATCTTCTTTAGATAAAACTGCTGCATATTCAATTCCTGTTATATCATTTTTTGTATACGCTAGAACTTTATTATTTTTTATAAAATTATCAAATTCTTTTTTAGTATCAAACCAATGTTCTTTTCCATTTGTTTCATATGTACGCATTGGTCTTGTTGTATGACTAACTACCATATCAAGCCCATATTTATCATGTAAATATTTTGCCGCAGTATCTTTTCCAGAACTTGTTTTACCTACAATAGCTATAATATAATTATCTTTCATAAATTTATTCCTCTTATAATTCATAATCATCACATTCTCTATCTTTTTTTACATAATATTTATCTTCAAATTCAGACACTTTATCTAATATTTCAATATCATTATCATAAGCTAATTTAATATTTTCAATACAATCCTTTAAACCTTCAGCATAAATATGATTGGTTTTGGCATCTAAATATAAAGAAAAATCATTATTGTCTATATTATCTGTTATATTATATATAAACATATCCTCAAATTTAGTCTTTAAATTATAAGTATAGTTCCCAGGAATTATATCTAAATAATCTTCAATAATTTTATTTTCTTTATTAAAATACCATTTCTTTTCAAAATCATCTATTTTTGATAACTTATTTTTTACGAATTCTTTAAATTCTTTATCTACATTTGAATCATATAATTTATAATAGCTTTTTAAATTATTTAAACAGTTTATATTAAATTCATAAGCATTATAACTTTTAAAAATATGACAATTTTCCTCTATTTTATAATAATATTTATCATTATACTTTTTATGTACCACTTTAAAAACATCATTTTTAATAGTATCTATAATATATTTATCTTTTCCATCTATTAAATCTAGGTAATCATTTATTAATTCAAGATTTTTATTAATTACAATCTCTTTTTTACTATCAATAGAAATTTTGTTTGTTTTACTTTCTATTTCTTTTAAAGCATCCCATACAGAAGCTATCATTACTGTTTCATCTAAATTATCTCCATCATGTTTTAAATGATTACATATGATTTTACATTGTTCTTTTCTAGTTAAATTACTCATAGGAAATCCTTTCTATCTATCATAATCATAATTTTCATTACTATTATTTCTTAATTTATTATCTTTAAGTGATATTCTTATTTCCTCATAGTTTTCTATTATAGAATCGTATATATCCTGTTCAACTGAATATTGTGAAATATTATTCTCTATTGTTGTTAATTGTTTTGTTAATTCTTCATTAAGGCTATCATTTATATAGTATTTTACTCTACTATAATTTGATATTATATTTTCAATATCATTAATAGATGCTTTAGGATTATATTTTTTATCTAATAAGACATCTTCTATTTTCCCATTATTTTTTACTGAACAGTGCTTTGAATTTACTAAATCAATTACTGACAAACTACATTCTTTATCTTTATAAAAATCAACTTGAAACTGATAACCCTTTGACTCTACATATATATTAATGTCTTCTATAAGTTCAACATTTTTTAGCATCTGCTCATATTTTTTTAAAGTCTTTGAAAATTCTTTTATAAGGCCTGTTTTGATTTCATCATAAGACATATTATTAATACAAGCTGAATAAGCATCATTTCTCCACCATTTAGATTTATTATACATTTCCATTTTTTGATTATATTTATATAATATCTCATCTAATTTCATAATTTTCTCCTAATTTTTCTAATTCTTGCTGATATAATGTATCAGGTTTATAAGTAACAGCTTTAGCTATACCCTCTTTAACTAAAATTCCATTTAACATTTTTGCACTTATTTCTCCTAAATCGGTTTTATCATCTGGTAATTCTAACCAGACATATCTAAGAAGTCTTCCATATTTATCTGTTTCTGATATATCCTTTTGTAAATAAACAGTAGGATAATCTTTTAATATATCTTTTGTAAATTCAGATGCATTTTTACCTTCTGCTGTATTTTTCTTTCCTGTTTTATTAAGATATTCTTCACTTGCTACACTTTCAGGAGTATCAATTCCTATAAGCCTTACTTTTGCTTGTTCCCCATCTATATCAACAACTAAAGTATCTCCATCAACTACTCTTATAACTGTTGCTTTTATGAATTCGAGATTATTTTCTTCTGCTATTTTATTAGCTGTTTCATTTATAATTGAAATTGATTTATTAACATTAGAATCATTAAAAGAATCTTCTTTATTAATAACTACTGTATTTAATTCTGATGTATCTGGTAATGTATTAATATTATTACCTTTAAATTGTAAAGAACATGCTGTTAATGATGCCGCAGATATAATACTTATTGCAATTATTGATGCAGACTTCATAAATCTTTTTGAATATTTTTTTAATTTATCATCTATATTTGCCATAATAACTCCTTCTTATTATGTATTTAGAAATATAGTTTCAAAAACTATGTTTCTTAATATAATAGTGTAACATTTACCGATGATAATAAATAAAATATCTATTATATAAAAAAATAGCTGTCTCATAATTTTATGAAACAACTACTAATAATTAAAACATTATATATAATATTATTTTTCAAAGATATTATCTTTTTCAAAGGAATTCATTTTATAATTTCTCCATAAATAATAATACCTTCAGGTTTCTTTTCTCCTACAAGGTAATATTTATCTACTAATTCATCATAATTATCATTTTTATTTATAATCTCACAATCAATTGGTTTTAGATATTCAGTAATATTAAGTTTTTTTTGTTTACTCTTTGTCCCTGCATTAATATATGGATTTATTATATCCACAAGTCTTATTTTTCCTAAAAGATAATTATTTCCATTCAATAGAAATGCTTCAGGTATCACTTTATCTGATAATTGTAATATTATATTTTCTACTGTATCTTCTTTTAATAGATATTTAGATTTACTGATACTTTTATATTTATCTTTAACTTTCAATTTTTTATCTAAAATTTTTTTATTTTTTTTTCTAATACATCTATTCCATCTTTATTAATTTTTACTAATTTTTCTCCATCACTATGATGAGAATAATAATTTCTTATCACTCTAAGTAATCTTATTTTGTCCTGTATATCTATATCTTTTAAATTATCTTCATATTCTTTTACAGACTGATATTGAGTTTCTGTACGAATAGTATTTTCAAAATCTTTAAATATTGTTAAAAAATCTTTAGTCATGTTTATATTTTTCCTTTTTTATTTTTGAATTCATATATGGTTCAATTATCTAATTCATAATTTATTTCTTTATTTATTTTATAAATATTATAATTTTTATCTTTTAAAATTTTTAAAGTATCTTTATTATAATAAAACAACATTGTATTTATGAAATCTGGATTATTTTTTAATTGAATTAAATTTAATGATTTTAACAATTTCAATGAATTTTCTTTATTATTTCTTATATCTTTACAATTTTCTGCCAGACTATTACTTGGTTCATCTCCAAAAATTTCATATCCTTCTTTTTCTAATAATTGAGCCTTATTTTTATTTTTTAATAAATTTATTAGTTTTATATTATCAATGATATTGGAATTATACATAGCTAAAACATATATATCATACATAATAGTAGCTTCTAAATTATTAGATGGATTTATATTATGATATATATTGGAAAAGCAATCATCAATTAATTTAAAAATTTCTTTATCTTTTAAATGAGAACAGTTATAAATATCTTTGAAATTCGATATATTTATATCTATTTTAAAGACATTTTTATTTAATAACCTTTCTTGATTATCTCCATAATTATTTGCTTCACGTTCATATTTATTTAAAACATAAAAGATATTTGTTTTTACATAAATATTAGTATTTAAATAAGATACCGGATAAATATATAGTGAAATTTTTTTATCTTTCACTATTTCTAGTATTTCTTTATATTCTTTTAATCCTTGTGAATTTTGATAACTATGAAATAATTCATGAGCTATCAAATTATATAGTAAGTATCCATTGTCGTTAAATAACATTTTTTCATTTATATATATACATAAATTATTATTATCAAAATATCCATTTGCATATTTTTTATTATATTCTTCTGAATCTGTATAAAATATTATTTTTTTTACATTATTCTCAAGTTCTTTTGATAAATATTTAAAAATATCAAGTGTTAATTTTTTCTTTTTATATATTGAAATATTTTGCCATTTTTCTTCTTTTAATATATTTCTAAAATATAAAATTTTATTTTTTATAATCATTATTATCTCCATATAAAACTTAAATATTTTTTAATTTTATAAAATTAAAATACTTAGAAGTATCTTCTTTTATGTTATAAGAATGCTGTGTTATATTTTTAAAATACAAAAAATAATCAATGGAACAATTATTATTTAATAAATCGACATTTTGTAATTTTTTTATTGATAATCCATAATAATCTATTTCACTGAAAGGTTCATCATTTAACCATTCCTCAATATTTTTAATAATCTCATCAGGAATATCTTTAAAATCACTATTATAAATATTCTCAGCCTGTTTATAACTAAATCCATAATTATCATCATTTACTAATTTATCTATAATTTTATCTTTTAATTCATATATCTTCATAAAAATCTCCTTTAAAAATTTAAAATAATTTTATATTTTAATAGTGGCATCTTTTATTTTTTATATTAGAAATATCTAAAATAAATTTATTTTTATATGTAGCATCATGAAAATAAGAATATAGAATGTAGATAAATTCAGAGTAAAATATCAAGAAATAAAAAAAGAGACTAAAGAAATAGTCTCTTAATCTTCTTTTAAAAATGTAATACCATCTACAACTTTAAAAAATATATCTTTTTTTATAGATTCGTTAGAATAATCTGTATCTAAGATTATTTCCGGTACTACTTTTTGCAATTTTTCAAAAATTATTTTCAAATCAATATTCTCAAATTTTTTAATATGTTTCTTTATATATTTTGAAAGAATTCCCAATTCACTTTCAGAAATTGGAAAACCTAAAGACAAATCAATAGTTATAAATATGACATTATCAATAGTATTATAAAAATCCTCATCTGTTTGATTTTTATAACATCCTAATAATGCTGTTCTATAAATATCTCTTTCCCCTAATTTAGCAATAGGTAATGAATCTTTTTCATGAGATGTATATATTTTTACTAAATCATAAGCCTTTTTTAATATATAAAATATATTATATAGCCATAAACTAAATTCTCTTTGATTCAAATTCAAAATATCTTCTTCAGTTATTTTAGGAATTTCATATAAAATATTTAATAAATTTTCTGTTTCCCTGTGAATATCCGGGCAATATTTTTCTAAGATTTCTGCTCTTACAAGTAATCCAGTAGGGGTATAAATATCTTTTCCCCATAGTGCATTTTGATAATCTATTGTATTATACATATTATTTCCCTTCTGTATTTTTTATCATTCTTTTTTATCAATGCTTATAATTTTTTCAAAATAAGCTCTATTATCTCTTGAATGGATTATATCTGATAAATTATATTTTATAAATTTATCTATTTGGTCTGTTATTACAGATACCGTATCCATTATTTTATATTTTTCCCCATTAATAATATATCTTATATTACATGTAATTGTATATTCCATATATTTACCTCATACATTTTATTTTTGTATAAATTAATCCAAATATCAGCCAAATAATCAATAAACTAATCAGAACAATTATACCAAATATATTATCTTTATTCTTCATATTTGCCCTTCTTTTCTAATCTGGCTAATCTCTGTTTTCTTGTATCTGTTCTTGCAGGTTTACCTCCGGGAGTTTTCTTATATGTTTTACAAGTCTGGCAATGACCATAGAATTCACACTTTTTATTTAATGCACAAGTACCTTCATTAATATAATGAATACATGCAATTTCTCTTGTTTTCATATTTTTTATATATCCTTTCACTAATTATCTCTATATAAATAGTGTAAAAGATATAAAAAAAGATATAAAAAAAGCCTATTTTTTTATAAAAATAGGCAAAAAATTTAATATTTTTAATTATTTTACAATTTTATTCCAATAATCATATCTTGCTTTTACATTGCTTGCATTAGTTGTACCATTTTTTGTCAGAGCTTTATATTCTTCATTTTTATCATATGTATTTAAAAATCCATTTAATGTTATCAGGAAGTTATCAAATGATTTTCCTTTTCTAAGAGTTTTATCTGCTCCATATAATACAAATGGCATAGATGTTCTTGGAATTTTTACTTTTTTCTCATACGCTGCATCAAGTTTATCTAAGGCTAATTCTAAGTTATCTAATTTATCCAGATTATTACTTGCAATATTTTCAGCAAAATTATTCATAGCTTCTTTTGTAAATGATGTATAACTATTTTCCTCTGTACTACAAATTAACATTAATGTTTGTAAAATAACATTTCTATCTACTCCACTCTTATGCTGTGCAGGAGTAATCATCTTTTTCATAAATGGATGATTTGTAAATTTATTAATAGTTTCAATAGTTTTATCATCTTCATAAACAACTCTCATAAATGAAGATGTTAAAGGTTTTCCAGAATTTAATCTATCAAATAATTCCTGAAGTTCTCTTTCATCATAATCAACAATTTCATAAAATGTTAATTCTGTATTTAATATCTTATCCTGATATTTTTTATCTAAATCTTTAAATTTTTTCTTTGCTAAAATAACTTCTTCTCCATCAATAAATAAAGGATAATTTATATCAGACATTCTTATCTTATTATTTATAATATCTCTTAAAGAAGATAATCTCTGAACTCCTTCTATAACCCCTAAAACATCTTCTTTTGTTACAAAAATAGGATTTGTTGGGAATCCTCTTAAAAATGAATCAATTAATTTTGTCTGTTTCTTTTTATTCCATTGTCCTTCAGGTCGCTGAAACTTATGATTTAAATTGAATTTTCCATTATTTAAATCATATATTACAGATTGAATAGTTTTTTGTTTTGGATAACACTGCATACGTTAATACCTCCTAATTTTTCAAAAATTACATCATTCACGTTACATTATTATTATTAGAAAGTCAACACTTTTTTATAAAAATCAATAAAAAAACAGGTATCTGTTATATATAATAACCTATACCTGTAATCAAATAAAAAACATCCAATTAATAAAACTTTGTCATTTTATCAAGTAGATTAATTTTTATAATAATAGATATAATATTAATTGTCAATATTTTTTTCTTGTTTTATAAATAATATGAAATCATTTTCTGATAAAGGCTTTGAAAAATAATACCCTTGAATAAAATCTATATTTAATGATTTTATTTCATTATATTGCTCTTTTGTCTCGATTCCTTCAGCTATTGTCTTTAAATTCATTTTATGTGCAAGATTTATCATATTTTTTATAATTATTTCTGCTTTTTGATTATCTTTATCAAAATAACTATCTATAATACTTTTGTCAAATTTTATAATTGAAACAGGCATATCTATAATATAATTTAAATTACACTCTCCTGTTCCAAAATCATCTAATGAAAAACTTAATCCATAGTCAATAAAATTTGTCATATTATGAATTAATTTATCTCTTTTTTGCAATGTTGCTGTTTCTGTAATTTCTAAATTTAATTGTTGAGGAGAGATATTATATTGTTTTATAACTTTATCATATTCTTCTATTAATTTTTCACTTTCTCCTTTTAATACAGATAAATTAATTTCAAGATAATTTAATTTAAGATTATCTAAATTATCTTTTATAAATTTACATGATTTTTCAAATACAATAGATTCTAGTTCTAAAATTATTCCTGTTCTTTCTGCAACTTCTATAAAATCACAAGGATAAATTATATTCCCTTTTTTATCTTTTATTCTCGCTAATACTTCAGCAGATATATATTTTTTATCATTTATAGAATATATAGGTTGTAAATAAATAATTACTCTATCTTCCTTTATAGCGTTTTTTATCATTCTTTTTTGTTTATTTAATTTATAATAATCTTTTATTTTTATTTTATTTATTTCATAAAACAAAAATATTATTGCAAATATTATAATATCTATTATAATTTGAATATATTGATACATTTTTATTACTTTCTACAAATACTTAAATAATAAAATTTAAATAATATATATTAAAGTAGTGTATTTTTATATTTTTTATAATTAAAAATTCACAAAAAAATTACACCATATCTCTTATAAAATATAGTGTAATTAATTTAATTAGTTTTATATATAATATTTTAATTGATAGTTATAAGATTATATCTTTCAGAGTTAATAACCTTATCCATCATTTCAATAGGAGTCATTCCAATACTTCCCATTAACTGCTTAAATACTGTTACTGACTGACCACTACAAAGCTGAACTCCTTTTCTGGTAGAATCTGCATGGAATATATCATGTCTGCTATTAACATTCCAGAATACAATATTAGGTATTTCATATCCAGCTTTTTCAAATTCATGTTTAATATTGTCATAAAATGACCAGTTTTTATTACCACAAAAATCTATTTCCATATCTGAAACGACAATAATAGCTTTTACCATTTCATTTTTGGGAACATTGTTTTTTATAGCAATATCTAAAACTTTTTCAAATGCTGCTTCTAAATCAGTATTCATATTCCAATTTGATTGTGCAATATTTCTTATCTTTTGAGTTATAGTATCACCCTTTATAGAAACAATCTTAGGGTTACTACTAAAAGTCATAAATAAATTATGATAAGCTCCTTCATTTCTCTCTGCAAAGTATAATGCAAGTCCTATTGATGTAGCTAATGGTCTACCCCACATTGAACCAGATACATCTGCCATAACTAAAGCATTTGTTCCTTTTTCAACATAATCAGGTAAAGAATCCCATTGTGCTTCAATTACTTTTGATTTTTCCCCATTATAAAGTATCTTTTCAACTAAATCATAAGGATAAAGAGCAGATGCATTTATCTTACTATCACCCTTCTTTACACTACTAAGATATTCCATAAATCTATCTAAATCATGTTTTGAAAAAGCATTTCTATAATTTAACATTGCCTTACTAGGAACTATGGAATAATTAATATCACTCCAGTTATTACTTGTTAAATATTTTTCTGTTACTCTTAAATAACTTCTTAACTGGCTTAAAGTCTTTCTATAATCCTTTAAAGATAACCCTAATTTATTAGCTGTAAGTCTTCCTAATCTATTAGATTCCTTAGAACTTGTATTAACAGACTTTAACCATTTAGCTAATAAAGAAATAGATTTATTATTATTCATTTTTTCAATATCTTCATTAAATGTTTTACAAATAAACTTCCACATATCACTTTCTAATGGAGTATCACAAAGAAAATATAAATCATCATATCTTCCATATTCACCAATAAGAGCAATATTATTATGTATAGCTTCAGGATGATTATTAGCAATATATCTTAAAAGAATTCTAAAAGTGTCTCTTTCTCCTAAACCTTCTCTTATATCTCTTCCATAAAATACTATTTTTGTAGCATATAATGGATTTTCCTTATAAGCTTCTTCAAATAAGGTGTATATTCTATTTTCATCCGCATTTCTTAATGAACCAATAGTGCTAAAAAGGTCTAAACATGCATTTGATGTTGTATTTAAAGCAATTGCTCCATTTTCTGTTCTTGTAAATCTGCTTTCATTTTTTAATGCTTCTCCAAAATTCATATTCTCCTCTTTTCCACGATACTTTTTTTGCGTTGTTAGATTAAAAGTCTAATGCATTAATTAAAGATTGCTGCTTGTATCGTTCTTTTATTAATTAATAAGAGATTGTTTTTACAAGATACTAAAATAAGTAAAATTCAGATAGTTTTATTTTCTTCATTATTTGCTGTATGTATCTTTATTTTTAATGATACTTTATTACTTGTTGAATTAGCAGTTCAATAGTTAAAAATAAATTTGCTGTTAGTACCATTCTTTTTATCTCTTCTATTTATAATAGTGTAATAAGATTAAAAAAAATTAGAAAAATTTGAATTATTTTTATATTTTTATATATTTTTTATAATTAATCGTTTGATAATAAAATATATTAATTGATATTATAATATATATTCTTTTACAACCTTTGAAGCTGTTTTTCCATCTAATGAAGCTCCAAACTTATTTTTTAAAGTTTTCATACAAACTCCCATATTTTTATCAATATTATTATCTTTTAAATATTTTAATATTTCATCTTCAGAAATACTCTTAGGTAAAAAACCATTAACAATATCTATACTTTCTGTAAGTTTAAGAAATCTGTCATTATCACTTTCCTTAGTAATATATGATAATGTATCTTCAAGCTGTTTTAATTCCTTTCTGGCAGCAGTTATTACATAATCATCAGTAATTATTTCTGTTTTCTTTTCCTTTGCATCTTTTTGTGCCTTATCTAAGATATTCTTATATACTGAATACTTAGTATCATTCTTTGTCTCTAATTTTTCTTTTAAAGCAATCTTTATATTTTCTCTTAATTCATTTATTAACATAATTCTTTCTCACTTTCTATATTATTATAATTTATCTTTTTTGCTTCTAATATCTTTTCTACTTCATCTGGATAATAATGTTTAGCTAAAGTCATTAGTTTAGGATTATTTTTTATTTGTATTTCATTCAGTTTATTTATTTCTTTTAATATATAATCTTTTTCTCTAACATCCATACATAAGTAATCAAGGCTATTACTTGGAATAAATTCATCTAAATCCGAATAAATTTCATAATTGTTTTCTTCTAATATTCTTTCCTTATTCTTATCATTCATATACTCTAAAAATTGAACTTCAGAAATGTTTCCTGCCTGAAATAATGATATTATACATATATCATACATTATTGTTGCTTCTAAGTTATTAGAAGGTTTCTTATTGTTATACACTTTATAAAAACAATCATCTATGGTTTTAAATATGCCTTTAGATAACTGATTAGAACAATAAATATCTTTATATAATTTTATACTATTAGCTAAAGGAAATGAATAACTATTATCAATTAATACTGCTGAAATATACTCTTTAAAATAACTTTCTCTTTCATATCTACATAATTGATTTAATATTAAAAGTTTATTTGTAATATTCCTATTATATTTATTAGATATAGATACATATAGCTGATTATTAGAAAACGATTTTATTTTTACATCTTTACTTAAATATATATGTTCATAATCCTTTTTATTTTTAAAATTTTTGTACTGAAGATAATGATTATATTCGTGATATATTGTAGCATATACATCAATTCCAGTTTTTTCATTTAGTAAATTAGAATTAATAATTATTTCATTTCCTTTATTTGAATCAAAATACCCCTTTACATAAAAGCTAATATTATTATCAAATTTTATTTTTACATTGTTAAAAGGTTCTCTACATACTTTTTTTAATAATCTTATTTTATAATTTTGTGATTTATTATCCCAAGCGTTTAATAACTTCTTTTGATTTTCATAATAATTTATCTTATTTGATTTAAACAGTGTTTTATTATAATTACTCATTTTTATCTAACTCCATAATTCCATATATATGATAATAATAAATGATTTTTGTTATTTGATTGTATATAATTTATTACCAGTCTTAAACAGTCTAAAAAATCATATACAATATTTCCATTTTTATCATAATCCTGATACATAATATCTCTAATAGAAACACCATTATATTCAATTCTTGAGATAGGTTTGTCTTCTATCCACTCTTCTAAATTAGGAATTAGTTCATCTGGATAATCAGTAAAAATTGATTTATAAATTCTTCTTGCTTGTAATTCACTATATCCATATATATCTGTTTGTAATTTCGATATTATTCTATCTTTATAATTTTCTACTAACATTTCTTTCCTTTCTTTTTTTATATTTTACTTCATAATTTCATCTAGGGTTCTTGGTATATAATCAATATTAGACATCATAGCTCCAACATTATAAAAATGATAATCCTTATCTGGGAAAAGAGCCTTTATATCTCCTGCTACAGATTGCATAATCTGATATTCCATTCCATTATGTACGTGACCATATAGATGATACCAGCCCCAGTAATGATTTTTATAACAAGGTATTGGATAATGGCTTAACACAATAGAAGTATTCTTGTTAAGATACAATTCTTTATAATCACATATTTCTACAAATAAATTCCATACATTCTTATTTTTTAGCAGTTTGCTATCGTGATTACCTTTAATAAGATGTAATTTACCATTAAGATTACTAAATATATCAATGGTTTTATTATCATCATACCAACTAAAATCACCCAATATATAGACATCATCATTTGCTGCTATCTTCTTATTCCAATTTTCTATTACATAATTATCTTGTTCTTCTATTGTTTTAAAAGGTCTATTATCAAACCTTAAACAATTTTTATGTCCTAAATGTAAATCTGCAATAAAATAATTCATAATTTATAGTCTCCTTTTAATTAGCCATTTTCTTTATCATAAACACATCCTACCCCTACTCCAAAAAAAAAGTTATTATTATCATCATAAGTTTTTATATCAGCTCCTAAGGCATATTTTAATATATATATATTATTAGCACATAATTTACTAAACATTTCTATATTATCTTTCCTTACAAACTCTCTTGATACATTTTCATAAGTCTTTTTAAACATTAACTCAATATTATCAGTATAAGCATATTTTATGCCAGTATTAGGATATAACTTATAAAAAGTTCCCAATACTTGCTCAAAAACATCCTGTAACTTAAATCCATCCTCATAGATATAACTTTTCTCTAATATTATAATAAGTTCTGACCTTATTTTAGGTTGTATATCTGTTAATGACATCTTTTTAAATAATTGTTTCACTTTTTCTGTCATAAATACTCCTTAAATAGTCCTTTTGTTTTTTTGTAAATATTGTTCTGTTGTAATAACTCTTTCTTTTGTGATACATTCTTTTAATATTTTTATTCCTGCATTATGTGAATCTACCCCAGATGATGAATCACACAAGTCTTTAATTACATTTATATTAAAAACATCATCATAGGCTGCAAAAGCACTTGCCAAAACACAACACCCCGTATTTACACCTACAAAAACCAATTTATCTATATTATACTTTTTTAATATGTCCTTAAAATTGTCATTCCAACAAGAATATGTATTTTTATCAAAAATAATATCGCACACTTCTTCTATTTCAGATACAAGCTTACAAGATTTTGTTCCTGCAAAACAATTATCAAAATGTTCATAGATATAACAAGCAGTATTTTGATTATTTATATATCTTGTTCCTATAACTTTATCAAAATTACCATTTTTAGCAAGATTTACTATTTTAGGAACTAATTCTTTAGTATTTTCGTTTATAAACCCATTTTGCATATCTATAATAACTAATGCTGTCTTCATATCAAAAATCCTTTCTTTTTACATAGTTTTCTATATATAATAATGTAGCAAAGTTAAATAAAAATAATAAAAAACTGATATATTTTTACTTTTATATCAGTTCTTTATCATTAATATTATAAATTATTATTATTCTTAATTATTAAATAAATTACCAACATTTACATTAGTCTTAGCATTATCATCTATTTCAAAATAACTCTTCTTTTCAATACCAAACATATTTGCTATTAAATTAGTAGGAAAAATTCTTATAGATGAATTAAGCTTTGTTACAGCATCATTATAATCTTTTCTTGCAACAGCAATTCTATTTTCTGTTCCTTCAAGATTTGTCATTAATTCATTATACTGTTCTACTGCTTTTAATTCCGGATAGTTTTCTGTTAATGCCTTAACATAAACCTTATATTCTTCATCTGCCTGCTTTTCAGATTCAACACTACCATCCTGTCTTAATGCAACTATTCTTTCAAGTGTTGTTGTTTCATAATTTGAATACTGCTTTACTACTGCTACTAAATTAGGTATTAAATCATATCTTCGCTGAAGCTGATTTTCAACCTGTGACCATTTATTATTTACATTTTCATCTTTTCTTTGTAAAGAATTATATGTAATTCCTATTAATCCTATAATTGATATAATAATAACTGCTACTATTATGATAATTGTTTTTGTTTTCGATTTTTCCATAATTTTTATATCTCCATTTCTTTATTTTATATATTTATAATTCTTCATTATCAATTACCATCCCCCGGATGCACCACCACCACCTGAAGAACCACCCCCAAAGCTTCCACTTGATGAAGATGAGTCAAAACTACTATATCCTCCAGCACTCCCAGATGAATAACCTCCAGTCTTAATTTCAATAATAACAAAAATAATAAAAATAACGATAATTATAAATGTTGCCAAATTATTATTAATTTCTTTAGAAGCACTTGATACCGGAATATAATTTTCATCCTGACTTATATTATATTCTCCACTATCATTTAGAATTTCTACAGTTTTTGTTATAGATGCTAAAATACCATCTGTATAATCATCTTGTCTAAAATAATTAGTCATACAGTTTATAATTTCTTTAGCCTTAGTATCTGTAATAACTCCCTCTAATCCATACCCTACTTCCATTCTGAACTTATGGTCTTCCATAGAAATAAGTATTAATAATCCATTATTCTTATCACTATTTCCTAATCCTAATTTTCTAAATTGCTCATTAGCAATATTCTCAATGCTATCTCCTTTTAAACTATCAATAATCATCACTGCATATTCAATACCACTCTGTTCATAAATCTGATATAAGGCAGATTCTATTTTCTTTTCATCATCTGATTTTAATGTTTTAGTTTTATCTGTTACTAACATATCAGATGTGGGAGAAGCTTGTATATTTATGGGGATAAACATACTAAATACAAGTAAAAAAGCAATTATTGTTTTTAATACATTTTTCATTCTTTTTCTCCTTTTATATTCACTAATTTATAATATAATAGTGTAATGCTGTATAAAAAAAATACATATGTCCTTTGTTTTTATAATTCCAATAAAGAATATGCTACTCTTTCTTTTAATTCTTCAAAACATTCATCAGGAGTTTTGAATTCCTTTGTTTTTAATCTTACTCCGTTTTTAATACCACCACTAACAGAATACAATTTCAGACCTGTTTCATATGTAGTAATATTAACAGATACACTTTCATTTTTTACTTCACTATAATTTGTTCCAAACAGCTTTACCATAAAATAATCCTCTTTTCTTTTTTTTATACAGGGGTTCATTTTCTAAAATTTTTCGATTGTTTCTCCAACATGACCATTTTTGATTTTTCTTATATGGACTTTACCATTATTTTCAGTTTTCGCCTTATCATATAATTCTTTTAAAATTCTAGTTGCTGAAAATTCCTCAACCTGTTCTCTATTTCCGTGAATTCCGTCTTTCATATTAAATCTCCCTTACAAAATATACAAATTTTATCTAATACAATATTAAAATGTATTAAAGTATTATTATATTAAGAAATAAGATTGTTTTGTTATTAAGTAAATTATGCAACCTTTTTATTTGTTTTCTTGGTATCCTTTTTCTTTTTATTCTTATCAGAACTAATGTTACCTAATTCATCCTCTAAGATACCCTTCTGCTTATAATATTTATCTTCATCTATATCGTAATATCTCATAGCTTCTAAGAATAATGTATGCTTGTCTTTTTTATCTGAATCTTTAATAAATAAATTACTTCTTGCAATATTTATAGATGCATTTCTATCAGCATTTATTTGCTGGCCACAATCTTTACATATAAAAGTTTCCTGTGATTCTCTATTATCTATATTCCAGCCTCCACAACTACTACATATCTGTGAAGTAAAATATGGATTGATTTTTCTTACAATAATTCCTTCTTTTTCTGCTTTATATGTAATAAATTGCTGTAATTGATAATATCCCCAATTTGATAGAAGCTTATTATCAAATGTATTATCTGAAAGATTCTCAATGTTTATATACTTTGCATTATTTTTTAAAGCAAATTTTATAATCTCCGAACTAACTTTATGCTGATAATTTTTGGCAAAGTTTTTTTCTCTTTCTTTAAATTTGTCAAATGATTTACATTTCTTTTTTCTTCCATGTCCTCCTACTGTCATTTTTAATGATGACATATATCTTTTTCTTTCATTCTGAAGCTGTGTCCGTACTCTTAATAAATCATTAATATTCCCGATTTGTTTTCTTACATATTCTTTTCCATTTGTATTTAATGATACATAAGCCGGTACTTTTAACCCTAAATCAACTCCAACAACTATATTTTCATCAAGTTCTTTTATATTCTTTTTTCTTTCTAATGATAAATTCAAAATGATTTCTTTATCTTTTACCATAATACTACTATCTTTTATTAAAACTTTTTTATTAAATATATCTCTTATCGTATTTCTTAAAGCCATTGTCTTTTTTACATTAGAGCCTAGAATTACTTTAAAATTAATTTTATTTACCCAATGTAAATTTAACTCACATTTTTCTGTAAAAAGGTTAGTAAAAAATTCTTCATCTGTTTTATAATTATGATAAAATTTTAAACATCTTCCTCTTGTCATAAGAGGATTATCTTTTTTATAGTTATTTATACTCCTATCTCCTGTAGCTAACCCATTTTTTAATGCTATAGAAAAATCATTTCTAACTTTATTTCCAGCAAGAGATTTTATATCACTTCCTACAGGATATATAATATTATTTAATCTTGAATTATTTGCTTTTGTTATATTTAATGATAATTCTTTAAATTTATTATTCTGTTCATTATATATTTCTTTTAATTTAGCTTCTCTATTTTTCTTATCTTCTTTTGTTTCATTGTCTTTTCCAATTAATAATGATTTATCTATGGCAGGATGTGTTTCATAATATGTATTTACAAATTCACTCATAAGAATATTCATTGTTTTAAATTGAATATATTGACCATCTCGAATATATTTATATACTCTATTTACTTCATCTTTATCTCCTAAAGGATATAATTTTATTTTAGTACATAAAACCATTGTGTTTTCCATTATATTTGCATAAACTCCTTTTATATTTTTTATCCCATATAAAAATAGTGTAAGAAGGATGCAAAAAATTAATAGAAGTAAAAAAATATTTCTAAAATAAGATATATTTATTATCTTATAATAGAAATATTTTATAAAAAATGTTTATTTAATTTATCTTGTATATTACAATCTTCACATATTATTTCAAAAGCGTCTTCTTCATCTAATGCTATAAGTCTATACACATTATTTAACAAATAATCATAAGGTATCTTTGATACTAAAACACTACTTGGAATAAGTGTTTGTATATAGATATATCTATAAATAAACCCTATAAAGAAAGCTACATCCTCTGTTAATATTATATCTTTATCTTCCATAGGTATGTTTACTTCTTTTAATAAATAATCCATAGACATATATTCATCTTCTAATTGAAAGACACTATATGTTGTATCAAAAGCTCTTTTACAAAAATCAGATGCTAAAAACATATTAGAAAACTCTTTCATTTTATAGCCTGTATTATTTGCTAATATATATATCCTTCCTACTGCCCAGCATATATCATAATCTATTTTTTTATCTATTTCATCTTTTACTTGCTTACTCATATTCTTATACCTATTCTCCCTTATGTTGTTTTTCCTTTTCTACTAAAGCATTTAAAAAATCATTTTGTTCTTTAATAAGTTCTGCATATTTTGCTTCTATTTTATTATCTTTATTTATTACAAGTTCACTATCGTCTATATAATCTTCAAATAACGCTTCTTGAACATTTTTATTAACAGGTAACTTTTGAAATTTATCATGATATTCTTTTGAATTTATATAATTTCTTTCAACAGAATATCCATCTATATTTTTCTTTTTAGAAATTAAAGGTTGCTCTAAAGAAAAATTAAAATCTTGATTTAATATTTCGTTTAAAATATCATCCATACGTTTTATTTCTTTCTTATTATATTATACCTTTTACTTTTCATTAATACAAATAATATTTTTTATAGTCTTAATTCTTCTATATTATTAAACATTATTTGTAATTTATCTATACTCTTTTGACAATGATAATGTCCTGCATACCATTTCTTATAAGACAATCTGTTTTCTATTTCATCCAGCCATTCTTCTGTACTCTTATCAACCTTACTTTGGTCTATTCCCGGAAGAAACATCTCAACAGGTTCATATTTTAATGGAACTGTATGGCTCAATACTATATCTATATTCCAATTATTTTTTTCTAATTGATTTTTAACATACTTCTTTGTTTCTTTACTTGGCTGTTCATCCTCCCACCAGCTCCAACCCATTAAAAGCCTATACTCTTTATCAACACTATACGCTCCACCTATAGCAATATATTTTAAACCTTCAATATTATAAATTTCTCCATCTTTAGCAAATAATATATTAGGATAATCTTCTTCTTTATATACTAAACCATCATTCCATTCTTCCAAATTATAGGTACGGATATGCTCTGGTCTACATTCGTGATTTCCATGAATGCAAAAGAAAGTTATAGGTATTTTTGATAGGAATTTCTTTTTTTGTGTATCTTTGAAACTATCTTCAAAATTAATGCCTGCATCTCCTAATATAATAAGAACATCATTAATTGTTGTATTATGCTCTTTACAGAATTTTCTTATATTTTCAAAATTCCTAAATTGTCCGTGTGTATCTCCTGTTAGATATACCATACTTTTACTTCCTTACTTATCATAATTTTCTTCTATTGTATTGCTTTGTTCTTTTAAATTATTTGGTATGTTTATATAATATTTCCTTTCAAAATTATATTTTATTGTTTCCACATAATCTTGGAATTATATAAATATTATCCATCCCTGATAAAGACATACTTTTATCTTGAAAAAGTATTTTAATTATATTACCTTTATAATCTATATATGATATTACATCAAATGGTAAATAAGGATTCTTATATTTATAAAATATTTCTTTAAATTTTGTGTTATTTATAACACCTATATATATACTTTTAGTAGGTTCTTTATTTTCCTTTTTTCTATAAACAATAATATTATACTCATTTATTCTAAAACGTATTTTGTTCTTATTACTACTAATTTCTTGTAATAATTCTTTTGGAATTAATCTCTCTATCTCTTTAATAATCTCTTCTTTCATAAATATCTCCTATTTTTTATATTTATCTATATAGATAACAATAAAATACAACTAGATATAAAATAAAATATAAATCAAAAATAAAATCGAAGCTAGAATTGTTGAAATACAAGACATAATAGCTCCTACATTAAATATCCCTTTTATAAATTCAGAATGGTTTTTGTTTTTTGTTATAAAACAAATGAGTTTGAATATTAAGCTGCAAAGTATTAATAAAGCCCCTTCAATATCTCCTATAAGAGCTAATATCATAATATCTGTCATTTATTAAATTCCTTTCTATCAAAATAAATACTCATAGCCATCTCCATACATTCTACGATAATTAGCAGGACTACTTCCAATTTCATTATCAACATCTATGCTTTTATTTCTTATTTTTCTATTTGTGTATTTCTTAGTATCTTTTTTCTTTTTACTATAACCATATCTTTTTACATAAGGTATACAAGGTTCATAGTAAAAGCCACTATAAGTTCTAAAGGTTTGTTCAGGAACTATTTTTTTTATTTGTCTTTCAATAATCCTTGTTAAATATACAAAAGTATCATTTTCTTTATCATAAATTGGAATTTTTATTTCTTTAAATTCTAAAAGAGTTACTTTATGTTCCGGAATAGTTTTTAATGCCCTCTTTCCTACATATATTTTATCTTTTATGTAATAAGGACAACCTTTTTTATTTTCATATTTACATAATTCTTTTCTTTTTTTATCTTTTAATGTGTTATTTCTTATATGTCTTTTATGTTTTTCTTTACTTTTATAATGATTTAGCAAAATACAATCTAAATTTTCATCTCTTGTATATTCCATCTTAATTACCTTCCTTATAAAATATATTAATCATTTTTCTATCTTCATCCTTAAATTTCTTTTTAAATCTTCTTCTATTCTTCTTCTTCATCTTAGACCATCCATTATGATTGTTAGCCCAAGCTGAATATCTATATGAAAACCACGATTGTTTGTTTTCTGAAAAATTGCCTACGATTTATTTCTGACCTAATCATCCTTTTATTCCTCTTTACTATTTATCTTTTATACTATAATAGTGTATCAGGGTATAAAAAAAAGAAGCAGCTATTATAAAAATAACTACTTCTTAAAGGTCTATATTAAATATTGGCGTATCTAATATAGATATTTAGTTACAGACTTTTCATCTGACCATATATAATTTATCAATATTATTATAGCAAAAATTCTAAATATGTCAATAAATGAATATTATCTTTCATAATTTTCTTCATTTTGCTTTTCAATTATTTCTTTTGCTTTATCTGGACCATCATATTTTATGCTTAGTGAATTAAGAACATACTCCCAATAAGGCATTACATTTCTTCCACCTAATTCATTCCAATCCTTTTTTAATTGTTTATGTATCTCTTCTGGTAAACAACTTGATAGATATATAGCACATTCTTTTGGAGCAGTATTTTTAAATTCATCACTAAAATCTTCTGTATTTAATATTATCATATATCCTTCTCCTTATTCTTTTATTAACTTATTTACATATATACCATAGGCTATACAACAGGCTATTCTTTTTAATTGTGTTATTTGTTTAGAAGACAGCTCTTTCCCATTTTCTAATTGCATCTTAAAACTATTCATATACTCATAGCCTCTTGGAAGTAAAACAATGTTTACATCTAAGTTAATTCTTCTTAAATCATTAATAAGTTCATCTTCAGACTCATATATTTCATCCCACTTTAATTTTTTGACTCCATTATAACTGCTTGATATTTCTAATGCTGTAGCTTTCATAATTCCTCCTACTTTTTTATTTTTTATAACAAAATATCATAATCATCATAAGATTGTTCTAACTGTTTATTTTTTATAAAGTTTTTATTTTTGATATTATCAAAAATAACCATTTCATTAATATTGCTTCGTAATTTATTTATTTTATCCATATCGGGTTTATCAGGAAGAATAGAATGTGTTACTTCTTTTTCAAACTTTTCCTGATAATCTTTTACAATATCAAAAAACTCTTTATTAGGTATTCCTCTTTCATCCAGATATAAACCATTTCTTATATCCATAAGTAAACTATGCTCTTTAGCTCTTTTAGTTTGTATTTTCCCTTCTGATACTAAATCAATACCCATCATATAAAGCCTAAGTAAATGCATACTATGTTTAGCTATTTTGTTATGAGTAAATGCGTGTTCATTCCTTTTACTTGTTTTTCTATAATCTCTTAATGTATTATTACACTCTGATAATATTCCTGCTAAATCATTCATGTCAATATTATTTTTATGGATATTACATTTTATAATCTTATTTTCTACATAAAAAGATATATCCCCTTTATTAAAGTCGTATTTGTCATACATTTTTATTAACATATTATTTAAGACTTTAGATATATGCTTATTTAATTCTTCTTCTGTTAAAGCAGTATTTGTTTTTTGTTGTAATCTATATAACTGACTTGTAGCATATCCATTAAAACTATCAACACATTTATTAGAAAGAAAAATATTTTTATTATCAAGTATCATTTTTCCTATTTCATTAATGTAAAGATAATCGTTTTTTTCTAAACCTAAAAGTTCTATAGTATTTGGATTACAATTAGATAATAATTCAAATATTTTGTCAAGACTATAAATTGTTGTATCAGTATCTATATCAACAATACTTTCAAAATCCTTTCCTAAAAGTATATCTTCTTTTCTTCTTACAGCAATACCTCTTATATCAATATCACTATCAGGTAGATTAGTTCCATAAGCTCTACTTCCTCCTAATCCTAAAAGACATATATTATCATTTAAGTAATTATTATTTTTTAAAAAATTATATTCTGTTGATTGTAATAAATTATTATATCTTTTATTTATCATTCTTATTTTCCTCTTATATTTTATATATTTAAAAGACCTTTTTAAAATTTTTTTTACTAGTTTAGTCAAAGTTGACACCCAAACGTATGTTTGTGTAGCCTAATTATCTTTCTATATCCTCATTTTTCCCATTGTAAAAAGTATCATATTTATCTATAAATTCATCAATTTTATCTTCTTGCAAAGCTCTAACAAAATTAGTATTTCCTATAATTCCTCTATAATATCTTTGAATATCTTTATCAAAGTCTTCTAATACATCTTCATCATAATCACAAGCTTCACATAATCTTGTAAATTGAACCTTATCTAATGTTGCACTTAAACATTCAAATTGCTCCATTAATTGTCTTTCTCTTGATTTTCCATAATCAACCAGTTCTAATGTTTTTAATTGAATAATTACAACTCTTCCTAAATCTTCATAACTATCTGTACCATATTCGATTATATCATCTATAATATCAGATATTATTTTATCTTTCTGTTTTTCTGTTAAATCTTTTAATGCTTTTTTACCTTCTTGCATATATTTTATACTCCTTATTAATTACTATAGAATCTCCTATAATTAAAAAAGAGAATAAACGCTGATATCGCAATATCAATCAATTCACTCTCTTTATTGGCTCATTATTACGTTGTCTGCTCAACACCCCGCATATCTTTTTACAAGATACCGTTAAATAGTGCAGATTAGATTGTTATTATCCGGTGATACACGTATCACAAATTATCCATAAAGAATAATTCTTTATTGATATTATATTTATATCCTATTCAGTTGTCAATGTACTTTTATTTTTCTAAACTTTCTTCTAGTTCTTGATTTTGAATTGCTAACATATTCCCTTTTACCTTATTTACTAATTTATCACCAGAAATTATATTATGCTTACCCTTAGTATCAATATTTAAAAAATTAGGTAACTTATTATGAAAAGCTGATAAATCATACATAACATTTATAAATTTTATATAAGTTTCTTCTGATAATCCTTCAAAGCAGTTATAGTCTTTCTTGTATTCTCCACTAATATATACTTCATTAACAGCTGAAGTGCTTATCATACAATTAAAATCATTTAATTTAAAATGAATATAATTAGGGCTTAATTTAATATCTTTTGCTTCTGGAAATATATTTGAAATAAGTTTGCTTGTTAATTTTGAATTATATCTTATTTCAGTTATAAGCATTAACTTGTGCCATTGTTTTTCAGTTGGTTTATAGGTATCAAAATCTATTGATGATATTAACTTTTGTTGCGTTAATATTTTATTTTTTTCATTTTCTAATGAGCAGACTATTTTATTTACTTCATCTTGATAATTAAATTCTGACATTTTTTATTCTCCTTATTTATAATTCTTTATATATAATAGTGTTAAAAAGGGTAAATAATATTTAGTATTTTTATTAATTAAAAACAAAAAAATAAGCCCGCTATATCTATAAAAATAGATACAATAGACTTAAAAGCAAACTAACAATTTCTACTCCTAATTCAAAAATCAACTTATCTTATTAACATTACTTAATTCGCTTTTTAACATAAAGAAATACTAAAATACAAAAATGATTTACATACCGGACATTTTATTGTATTTATATTAGGCATATTATTATATTATTGGACAATCCAATCAGCATCACTATTTGTCGTAATAATAAAGCTGCTTTCAGGAATACGTCCAGTTAAAGTAATTTCATGTTCAATTGTTTCGTCTTTGGTTTTTATTGTAATTCGCAAAATATTTCCTTGTAGAAAAAAAGAAATGTCATCATTTTTATATTTATCCAAGTCATTAACAAGAGCTAAAACCTTTCCATATTTTTGATATTTATTTTCTGCATTCTCATTGTATGAAGGCGATACATTAATATTTTTGTAAATTGCATTATGCGAAAAAAATTTTTTAAAATATGTATACGGACAAAAGAGAATGACACATCCTATAACAGCAAGCAATAAGTCAAATATATCTTTTGATATGCTTTTTATAAAACATAAAATAACAGATGCCGTAAATAATATTATAATATATAACATAACAATTTTACTTTTATATAAAAATTTCATTTGAGATATAGATAAACCGAATGATTTTTTACTTTTCTGTTCATCATATTGCTTATCATATAATTCATTTATTGATTTTGTTATAGCATCATCATTTTCTTTAGTATACTTTATTCTAACATATCTACCATCAGGCAAGATTCTTTTTATTTCCATAAATCAGCTCTCCAATTAACAAATATATATTTCGAGTTTATATTAAGAAAATTGATGTCCACATTTAGGACATATTTGATTCTTAATATCTTCATAAGAAAGGACATCACTATAGCACCAAATTGATTTGCATACAGGACATTTTATAGTATTTATGTTTTTCGCATTTTCATCTGTTAATGGATTAGTTCTTCGTCCAATTTCCTGAACAAGATAATCAAATTCTTCATTAATATTATCTGTAGGTAAGTAATATTCTTTTTTATCTTTTAATTGAAAAACAATAACTTTTTTCCGACACATTCTATAATTTAAAATAAAAGTTAATAACACAAAACATGTAAAAACTATGCACATTGTTTTAGGCAATGATGAGCTGTAGTTATAAATAAAAATTAACAAAATATAAAAACATATACTAATAAATATATCTCTCAAATCGAAAAAATATTTAAATTTTGATAAAAATATTATTTTCTTAATTTTTATATTTTCTATATCTGAGACATTCCAACTTCCTCCCTGCATTTTACATGATGATAACAATGTATTAACAGGAGTTTGCTTTTTTACATAAGTTTTAATTCTTTTGAGAGTACACTTATTATCTTCGCTTATGTTAAAAGTAAAATGAGTATAATAATAATTCAACATAGAAAATCTTCTATCATAATCCGTAAAATTATACTGCTTTGAAAAATTATCAAATTTATTATAATTCATAAATTACCTCTTTTATATATTTTTAATTAATATATATAATAGTGGTATTATAAGTGAATTAAATTACCCAATTATCTATCAATATTACTTAATTCATCTTTTAATATAAAGAAATCACTTTCTGAAATCTGCCCTGAAGACCAAAGGTGTTTTGTTGAATTATATATTTTATCAAATGCCATTCTCATCATTATACTATCTTCTTTATTTTTGCTTTTAAGAAAAATTTGTCTACTCTCTAAAAATTCTTGTAGTTCATTGACAAGACGTTCCTTTTCATAAAATTTAGAATAATATTCAATAAGTTCATTATCTGTCATTTCTGCAAAAACTCCTCTTTTTCTTTATTACAATTAGCATAGTCTATTTTTATTTTATCTAAAATATTTGTATTATTGGATTGATTACATAAAATAAATATAGCCTTTGATATTTCCTTGTTATTACTTCTTGAACATGTAAGCTTTTTATGTGATTATTAATATTATACATAATTTTATATTGTAATTCCTGTCTAGTATTTTTTATATAATAAACAGTATTTATAATAAATAATATGCGTAAATATTTAAAATTCCAAAAATATATAATACTTTAAATTTTATTATAGTATAATCAAATAGTATAAATATAGCAATATAATCTATCTCTTAATTTCTTCATCTTTATTATAATCAGGAAAATTAACTTTTAATGAAAGTTTAGATGGTATTTCAAAATAATAAATAATTTTATTTTCTTTTTTCCCTTCTATATTATAAAAATTAATATCTCCCTTATGAAATAAAGATACTTTTGCTCCCCATAATGTATATATGTATATTTATTATAATAGTGTAATTATTATAAAAGATATATTTTAAAATATCATTATTTTTAATAATACCTAATAATAATAATAATAATACCTAATAATAATAAAATTTATTACACAAAAAACAAAGAAGTATTTAAAATAATTAAAAATATAATCAAAATCAATTATTATTTATCACTATCTAAAAATCAAAGTAAAAATTATAAACCAGATACATTGTAATTTTATATTTCAGTTTTATATAAGGACTTTTTTAATATATACAAAGATAACTATAAAAATATAGTATTATAATTATAATTTAAAAATTGTGTAATAAATAAGATACATTATAATCAATACCATATTAGAAAAGACATATTTTTATAAAAGTAAAATAATCTAAATTTATATCATGATATATAACAATATTTATCTATTTTTTCTCAAAAATGTAAAACAATATATAATAAAAAAATATCTACTTTATTCAATCAAAAATAAAGCAGATATTATAAATCAAAAAATACATTTATTATTTTTATATTATATTCAATTATCTTTCTTCAAAGGGATAATCAGAATAATCGCTAAAATTGTTTTTCATATTTTTCTCAAGTTTTATATCATTTTCTTTATTATTTTGCATTTTTTCATAACCATTATTATTATATTTATTAGTAATTCTTCTATAAAATTTTATTTTTTCTTTTTCATAACAATCTTTACACATCGGTTTATAATCTATTTTCTTGTTATCTATAGTCAGACTTTTTTCAATTCCTACTTGAGGACCATTTAAAGAAAACTCACCATCTTCATATTTAGCATTAACAATAGCTTTTTCACCACAAGAACATAAAGTATCAATCTTTTTAATTTCATCTGCTAATGATAAAAGAGCAGCACTTCCTGTAAACATTTTTCTTCTAAAATCATCTTTAAGCCCACAAGTTTCTACTTCAATACCACCTCTATAATCTACAGATATATCATATAAACTTTCAACTTGTTCTTCTGTTAAAAATTGTGCTTCATCTACCATTATTACATCTACATCAGGAATATGTGTGAACCCGCTTTTTGTTTCAATAATAATATCTGTGTCGCTATATTTGATATTATCTTTTTTATCTATTTTTAAACAAGGTCTTTCTAAACCAACTCTTGACCTTACAACATCATCTCTTGTATCAATACTAGGTTTTATCATCAATACCTTTTTATTAAGATTATGTTCATACATATAAGCATCCATAAGTAATGTTGCTGTTTTACTACTACCTACTGTTCCATATATAAAAGTTAATTTACCCATAATATTTTTCTACCTTTCATAGTTTATTTCTTTATTTATTAAAATTGAAGGGTTATAATCACTTAAAATGAATTCTTTAGTTTTTTCGTGATTAATTCCATTTCCTAAATAACAATCAATATCATTCATATCATTAACACTAAAATTAGTTCCTAAATAATCATTAATATAAGCTGTTAATTTTTGATGATACTCATTATTTTTCTTTTCTGTTTTAAAATGTAATGATGAACTAGCTTCTATTGATAATATTTCTAATATTTTACATTTTATATCAAGCACTGTTTTGCAGTTTAAAAGGCTTATATAAGCGTGTGTTTTATCATTAATTATTAATTCCATATTACGGCCAATAAACGCTCCGGGAAAGCTATTGAGAAGCTTATTTAGGTCATTAAAAGTAATATCTTTATTGCCTTTATCAGCATTAGAAAATAAGTTTGTTTTGTTTAGTTTATCATCTGGTTTAACATCTATTATATTTATCATACTTATTCCTTTCTTTATTTTTATTAATTTAAATTTCCATAGAGTTATCTAAATAATCATTAAGTTCTTCAAAATAATTTTCATTATCTTGCTCTTGATGATTAAATTTTTCTTTATCGTTTAAAATAGATTCATAATATCCAATTTCACAATCATCCAGTCCATTTTCCTCTGCTGATTTAGAATCTTTAAGAATATCAAAAATCATATTTATTGTCATATCTAGTGTGTATGAATTCCAATATTCTTCTTTTGTTAAATTGCCATTTTCTACACCAGCAAAATAAAAAGCCATATCTCCAATCTTACAACAGATTCCCATACACCCACCATACTCTTCTTCAATAGAGATTCTACCTGTCTTAAATCCATTTTTAATCATTTCTCTTGTAATCATATTTTTCACCTCATTATTATTATATATTTTTATAATAATAATAGTGTATAACGATATACAAAAAAGGCTTATAAATCATATATAAGCCCAATATTTTGATATTAATTTTATATTAATAATTGACATTTTTTAATATTTATAGTATTTTAACAATAAATGTTACATTTATTAGAAATAAAATTTTTAATAATAGCTCCATTATCAATATCTTTATTTTCATCTAATAATATAAAATCATCTACACTTAAATTAATAGATAGAAATTTATTTATGCTGTCTTTAATCATTTTATGCAATCCAATATTTAGACTTTTTATATAATAAGGCTCTATTTTATATACATACTGACTTAACAGATAAATTAATTCATAAGTTAAATCATCTTTATTCTTACATTTATTTAAGTCAATACAAATATCAGCACTCTTACTTATAATAAAATTCATATTTTCATCAATAAGACTACCTCGAAAACATTTAAGTAACCTTTGTAAAGTTTTAAAACTAAGATTACTTTCATATTCTTCTTTCATTTTCTTTAGTTCTTCATAGCTACCTAAAGTAAGGTACATAGGGTATTCTTTTAAAAGAGTGTCTACTATCTGTTTTGTTTCTTCATCAACTTTTCTTACATTATTATCCATACAAGTTACTCCTTATTAATTACAGTTGAAGCTTCTATATTCACCATACCAACATTCATTAGCATATCTTTCTCCTTATTATCTCTTTAACCAAAAATAGGACTTAACCATCTGTTCTCTTTTTCATCAACTAATACAAAAATCATATCTTTATGATAAATTCTTTTATCCCATCCATTTAAAAACCAAATATAGGAAACATCTGCAAATGCATACTGTCTATTTTCTTCTCTAAAGAAATGTATATTTTTAACTACAACATCAGTATTTCCTAATTGTTCCATTTCATAATTAATAGCTTTAAGCAGCATATCTTCCATATAATCACCTCTTAATCTAGCTTATAAACCTATTCTTCTTTATATTACTACATCTATATATACCATTTATTTCTTTTACTGAATAATAAGTGATATTATTTTTTATATATTTATTTGTAATTTCACAATTAACTACTCTACTCCATTTTTTTGATATATTCATAATAATTTTTACTGTATCGCCTATTTTATAATTCATATTCATAATCCTTTAAGTTATCTACTTGTCTGCACATATCTACAATAATACTAATCGCAACATCTACTGAAAAAATATGATATGCTTTAGGTAATTTATTTAAAATGTAGATTACAGCTTCATCCCATAAAACATCTAAATATTTATTTTCAATAGAATTAAATGTTTTTGTTGCATTATTATCTAATACATGGCAATGGTTAGCAACTATTGAAAAATAACTATTTAATTTCTTTGTTCTTTTACTTTCTGTTATATGTGTATATATTTTTCCTAATGCTTCGTCACAATTCATATTACTATATACAGTTCCAACTATTCTATTAATCCCTGAAAATTTATTTTTCATTTTGTATTCTCCCAATTAAGATTTATATAAGCTATTGTTAATTTTTCTTACCATAAATTCTCAACTTCTTATTCTGCCATATGTTCAAGAACAAAATACCCAAAACGCCTTACTAAGCAATCATTCATAACCCAAGTTTTATATTTTGGATTATTAAGAATCTCTTCATATAATTCTATTTCTAAATTGTTTTCTCTCGCCCATAATATCATCTGTTCTTTATATTTTTCTTCCATCACTTTACTCCTATACTATCTCGAAATCGTCATCAAATGATTTCATATCTGTTTGATACCCACATTTATCTTCATCAATAAGTATCATATTATCATTATGCTTCATACATCTGTATTCATTACCTTTTAGGAAATTACTGAAGCGGTTATCTTCCATTAACACTTTGACATCATGTTTTGCTCTTGCTTTCATATGTTATTCCTCACTTTCTAATCCAAGTAAAATCATCGTTTCATTGTTTCTGCAATCTCTCTAATCCAATCACAAGCTTGCATTCCAATATATTGACTGGTTAAATCTCCATTACAATATTTTAATTCAATTTTGTTTATGAGATTGTTTGCAAAACCATCTATAAGATTATTCCCATCTTCGATACTTGCAACAATGCCTATCTGTTCTTCTGGATTATCTAATGACATTTTATAAATTTTATCGTCTTTTATGTAATAAATTCCATTCTTCATAATATTTCCTTTCCAAGTAAATCCTCATTTCATTTGCCCCAAGTATTATTCAATTCTTCAAAAAGTTTATCTGACATTTGCATATCAATTTCATACAGATTACTTGGATTCCTTTTTAAAAATATTTCCTTTATCTCATCAGCCATATCTCGTCTACCTTTAAGATATGCAGCTTCAATTTCCGCATTTATAATAGCGTTTATATCAAACATATCACTCCTCCATTCTTCAAAGGAAACTCTTGTTTACTTATTTGTTTTAATAATTATTATTTTATAAAATATTCAATACTTTATTATGTATTTAATTGATTCATATAACTATACTTTCTTACTATCTCTTCGCATATTTTTTTATAATTCTTATCTTAACCATTCCTTTTGTCTTTTACAGTTTAACTCCGTCTGTGGGAAGTCCGGATTCTTTTACTAGTTTATTAAATACCTCATCTGGTATCTTTCATATTTCCGTTTCATTGGGTTAATTGCTTTTCATATAATTCAACAAGGTAATTGTAAAATCCTTCACCCTGCCATTCATCAAACCATTTCTTCATTTTCTCATAAGTCTTGAAGAAAGTAATAGCAAAATCTCCATCCGTATTAATCTCGCTTGATACCTCATAATACTCATTGTTTGCAATACTGTCCGTATTTTTACCATGAAGTATGACCTGACCAAATGATGTATCTGCAAGTTCAACCCAAAAATCTTCACTTTGCATTGCTTGTTCTAATTTATCCATACTATTTTTCCTCATTTTCGCAGTAAATCATCAATTCATTATATTTTGAAACTTTCTCTTGTGTTTTCCAAATATAAATCACTACTTATTTTCCATCCACCAGTTGAGTTTAAAATTCCATTTCTTATTTTTTTAAATTCATCCAAATGAGTTTTAAAGTAACTTATTGCATCGCTCTCACAGGAAAATTCATTATCGTATTCCCAAAAGAAATATCTCTGATTTGTTACAAAAAAAGAATTTGTATCGAGACAATATGCAATTATCCATGTAGGGTAAGATTTTGAAAAATTTTCATCTTTACTTAATTCTTTATACATAAGTTTTCTCTCCTATAATCCTGAAATCATCATTTCATTACTTTCTCTATTTCTTCAAATTTACCATTTACTATAAAACAACTGGCTTTCTTTTCCCATAATTTTTCAAGGTTTCAGTCCGTAATAAGTTTGCGTCTTTCTATCTCCGTCAATTCATATGCAAAACCTTCACAATTTCTCTTTTGAATTAATCCTAATTCTTCAAGTTCTCTATATTCTCTTATGTGCCCGGGTTCATAAAGCATCATACCAGAATACATATATCCCGTATCGCAATACTCTTTTAAAAATTGTTCAAATAATTCTTGTGCTTTCTGTGTCATAATATTTCTTCCAATCTTTTAAATTTTTGTTAAGGACTGTTGATAAATATAATTCTAAACTCTAAATTGAGGTATATCATCAACTATTTTATATTTATAACCTCTAGCTTTTAATATATCTAAAACAGCATTAATTTTTTTTGCGTCTTCAAGGAGACCATCCCTTTCTATTTCATCACAAATTTGTTTGATAATATAATCAGGAGCATTTATATATACCAGTTTTTCTATAAAAAAATCCGATATGGGAATAAATAATTTTACAAAATGCATTCCTTCTTCTTCAATTTGCTTTTTCATAGCCTTTAATAAAATATCTGTATTAATACTACATTTTCCATTCTTATGACTATATTCTGTATATCCATACCCATACTGTTTTAAAGTAGAAAACATTTCGTTAATACTCTCTGAATTATATGACATAATAAATTTTCCTTTCTACATCCTATTAAATAGTTATATTATCTTGTTTTGCTTATATAATAATAGTGTATTAGAGTATAAAAAAAAGCAGATAAAAATAATATTTATCTGCTGATTACGTATAAAATATAACGTGAAACTTAAATATTCAAAATTTAATATGTAATATATTCTTCATCATCATAATCATCTTTTTCATCCTCATTGCATACAGGATATTTTTCTCCGGTATCCATAGTTATATATTCTTCATCTAAATTATCTAATAAATCATCATTTGTGTGGTCAGTAAATCCCCAATTTGTAATTTTCTTTTCATCATTAACAAATACTCTCGTATTTTTTCTAAAAGCTCCATCCCAGATTGTTGTATAAGTTGCATTATACTGGCAATACTTATCATATAATTTTTTCAACTGTTCATCTGATTTTTCGGATAAGGCTAAATCCATTCTATTTTCGATAACATCTTTATCTTCTTCAGAATTAATATCATATCCTAATAAGTCAACAATAGCATCAATTCCATTATCCCAAACAGCTTTTTTCAATTCTTCATACATTTGTTTTTTATCCATAATAAAATTCTCCTTCTGAATTTAATTGATTTCTTATTTTATATATGTTATTATATTTTTGATTAAATTAGATATTTTAAAAATAAGCTTTACTTCCCTTGCATTATTTTATATTAATTATCTGATTTAATGGTATTTGTAAATTTCTGGCGTTCATTTTACAAATATCACTTTACCTAATTACACTATATCCTAAAAAGAGTTCTATAATAATATATAGAACTCTTTTTTAGTATTAATAATTATAAATTCATTTCTTCATCCTCATCTAAAGAATTTTCATAATCTTCAGGTACTTCAAGACAAACATCAACATCCTGAAATTCGATATAAGAATTTTCATCAGAAATTTCTGCATTGCCATAAAAAATTTCATTACCAAGTGTATTATCCATTTCAGCACAAAAATTTATCGTATCATAAGTTAAAATTGTTGGCTTTATAAGAGAAATAAAATTATCAATATTGAAAGCAGGTAATTTATTTTTCATTAATTCTTCAATATCTGTTTTATTCTTTTCCCCATTGATAGAAGCAAACATATATTCATCATATAAATTAGGACATATATTTTGCAGTTCTTCCGAATAATATTCTTCAGGATTCTTTAAAATATCTTTTTTATTAGTTATTTTATCAATCTTCCAAAAAGGAAATTCAATAGATACCATATAATCTAAGACATGATACAAAAAAGTATTATTAAATTCTTTTAAATTATTCTGAACTTTTGTTTCCAATTCATTAATATTATTTTCGATTTCTTTTGCTAAATCTTCTGTTATTTCTGATTCGATATAATCTTCATCAATATTAATCTTTGAATATTTTCCTAAATATCCTAAATCAACAGTTCCCTTTACATCAAGTCTTCCCTGATTACAAATCACATTAACCATAATTGGTCCTCCTTTGTTTTAAAAACATATTTTTTTAGAAACTATGTTTCTTAATATAAGAGTGTATATAAGAGGAAAAAAATAAATTATTTTATTGTCTTTATTTAAGAACAATTACAAATATTTTTTAACTTATTTTTCATAATCATAATTATCCTTATTACATATATAAATATTTGTTTTATATAAACATTCTTTTATAGCTTCTAAAGCATTTTTATCACATAAGACATTTTTATCTAATATTTCAATATTGCCTTCTAAATCAATTTTAGCTATAACTTTTCCTTCTTCATTCATTTTATTTGATTTCCAAGCGTCAATATAATATTTATTCTCGTAATCATTATAATATGTATTATGTATTTCAGTGTATACAACTTTATCTTTATCTATTTTTATAATATCATCTATATTCAATGGTGAATAAATTTTAAAATAAGTATCATTTACATTAATAAATAAAGTCCATTTATCATATGTCTTATCTGATATGGCTGTTAAATTATTTGAAGTATTTACTAAAACTCTATAATTTGGCATATACTTATTAAGATTTTTAAACTGCCATGAAGTATTATGTATTTTATTTTGTATTTCATTTACATTCATAAATCATTTCTCCTTTATAATTAAAAATACTATTTAATATAATAGTGGAAAATAAAAATTACCTTATTATAAAAAAATCCCCTTGAAATTTAATCAAGGGGAAAAATATTATACTATTTTACATTATATCTTTCTTTTAACTCTTCTAAATCTCCAGAATATATAACCGGCTTTCCATTTTCATCATATTCCTGAGTAAACTAAAGCCCATATCCAGCTCTATATTTTTCAGTTTCGACCCATACCGTTTTATTAATTACTTTCATCACAACCACATAATCCTACAATCATTAAAATACATAGTCTTCATCTCTAAGTTCCTCCTTTTTATTAATTATTTTTTTACCATCCGAATCCATATACAACTCCTATATATATCATAACTGCACTCATAATTAATGCCGAAACAAAGTAACATAAAATTATTGGACTTTCATGCAGTCCTAAAGCTCTTTCTCTAACTGCCCTTCTTGGATTTCTTTCAAAATATAATGTAAGTTCTTCCTGTATAGGTGCTTGACTTTCTAAATGTACTTTATAGGTTTTGTTATTATATTCATACGTATATAAACCTATGTATCTGCTACTGTCTTTAAGTCCACCTTCACCCGGAGCGTCTGTTGCCTTTATCAATTTTGCTTTTACAACATGTCCTTCACGTTTCGCTTTTTCAAGGATTTTTTTATGTTTAAACGGTACTATTAAAACATGTCTTATAAGACAAACTATCGGTGTAAACGGTATTCCTAAGATTATACCGCTTCCTATTCCGACTATAATCATTATTTTTGTTTCTAAATTCATTTATTTTTCCCCTAATTCTTAAACTTTAAATTTATCTGGCAATATTCATCTCTTACAAAACTAACAAAACACAATCCTTCAGAAGTAAACTAATCGGCATTTACAAATTGATAAACGATTATTGTTCTTTCGCTTTTATTTATAAATCCCCCTTTTTCGTTTTCACCCTTAAATGCAATTTTCTCACCTATATATATTTTTTTATAATTTTAAACAAGAAATACTATATTTTTTAATATTGCTATAACAGACGATATATTCACTTAAATCTAATACACTAGACATAATAATAGTCCTTTCTTATAAATTATTTTTATCTATATTCTTACCTTTACAAAATAAAAGTAATTCACAAAACTCATAATCACATTCTTCGCATTTAATTGAATTAAAAGAAATATGAATATCTTTATTTTGTTCTTTATTACTGTTTATAATAATATGCTCCATAATAATTCCTTTGCTTAAATTATAAAAATAGTTAGTTCTTCATATTTAATTCTTTACATATTGTATCTGCATCCATTTTATCAAAGGCAAAAGTTCTTCCTAATTCATAAAAGCTTTTATAAGTTTTACAATAATCATTTTCTTTATATAATCACTACTAAAATAGATAACACTTATTCATAGCATATCAATTCATCAGCATAAGGTAAACTTTTAACCCATTTGCAAAAATTATCTATCCATTCTTCATGTAGTCTATGATTTCTTCTCTGAAAATACATATTTCTTAGTTCAGCATAATTTGTATCTACTGTACGTATCTGTAACATACCTTCAGGAAGTAATCTTTTAGCTCTAAGAAGTAATCTATTCATTTCTTTAACATTTTTTGTAGTAGATTGTATTTCTTTATACTCTAATCTTAATTCTTCAAGTCTTTCAATAATCTCATTCCAAATATACTCATCCTCATCACAAGTTGCAAACATATCAAGAGTAATGGGATTATCATTATTAAGTAACTTATGCATAGTTGAACAGCTATTTTTAGTATTATAATGGTATGTATCGAATTCACTCCAAAAATATCTTGGCATATCAAAATCAGCAGAAACATGAATCATTCGTAAAAATTTACAATGTTCCGAACCACTTTTAATAAGAGATTGTGCAAGCTTCATATCATTATTTCCAATTACATATTGATTATTTTCTTTATTATAATAGCTATCGCTATTACCCCAACTATTTAGAGGATTTCTCATACCTCTAAGTGCTGCTTCAAATCCATAAACTTCTGTATTCTTTATCTCCATAGTTTTTCCTTTCAATTAATCTTTATCAATTAAGTTAGTATCTATAATCGTAAAATTACATCTATGTATATACAATTCCTTACCATCAATAACTATCTTAGTAGTCTTAGGTAATTTTCCTGCTAATTCCCAAGTTACATCATTACCTATAAATGCCCCAATATTGTAACCATCCTGACTTTGGATTAAAATAATCTTACTGCCATTCTGCCCTTTTTCCTGTAAATTCTTCCACCAATATCTAAGGCTTAAATATTCATCCATATTGCTTGTTGGCCTTAATTTTACAGGACTATCAGAGGAATATATTGTATCTGTTCCTGTTTCTAACACCTTACCTACATCATACATTTCTAATCTTGTATCTTTGAAAAGAACTGTACTACCACAAGTTTCAATATAATTTCCATCAACATTAATTGTTACTACTGAACTTGTCTCATAATAAGAATGCCAACTTCCTCCTGTACTATATCCCCATTTTGTTACTTTATTAGGAGTAATTTCAAAATTATTTCCTTGAAAATTAAGAAAATTGTTTCCGTTGTTGTCATATAACATTGCTAAATAAGTAATTGGAGTAGTATTATTCTGTTCTTCCTCATTATCGTTTGAAGTATTTTCAGTAAAGGAATTTAATAAATAACCTTCATTTGTAAATTCACAACCAGTAAAACAAAACATAATAACACAACATATCAATATTGGTAATAATCTTTTCTTCATATATTTACAATTTTCCTTTCATTTAAAATAACATCATAATAAGAGGACCAACAATCATAGCGTATACGATATAAAACAAACCTAATACAGCTATAATACTTATAATTAATCTCTTTTTCTTATCTACTAATGTCCTAACATCAATATCAATATTGTTATTCTTCTTGATATATACATTTAAGAAATCACTTAAAGTATTATTTAATGCAAATTCATTTTTCCCAAATTCATTATTTTCAAAATGCAATGTAGCTTTATTGTTAATCGTATATTTGCAAAGTTGATGTCTTAAAGAACATAATTTCTTTCTTAATTCTTCATTTTCAATATTTATAGATAAATCAAGATATTTTGTTATTTCATTATCGCAAAATTTTTCATCATACTGAAATAATCCTATCTCATTAAGACTATTATTAATATTGTTAATAAGGTCTATTAAAAATGTATACTGTTCACTATCTTTATTGATATACTTATTGTTGTAATTGTGAGCATTATCTATCAGTATATCAGTACATTTATCAACATTTTTAATAATATCTTCTATCTTTTTATTATAATCTCCTATGATATTTTTAAGTAAAGGTAACTTAGATTTACCTATTATAAATTGTTTAATCTTTTTAGTACCCTTATAAGGGCCAAATAAGACAACTATGATGCCTATAATAATAGCTATTCCTATAAGCAAAACTAAAAACTCAAAGCCTACTGTTTGAAAATAATCAGCCCAGCTATTACCTTTACCTAAGTTTTTAAAGCTGCCTACCGCTTTACTTAATAGCTCTAAATATTTCTTTAGCATATCTTTATTCCTTTCTTTTTATTGTAATTACTGTTTATTTACCCCATCATACTCTTCCTTTTGAAGCTTTGTGTCCTATATATTGCTCAAGATATGTCATAAATAAACTCTCCTTTTAAGTTGAAAATTATTTTTAAATGCCTTTCTTATAATAATAGTGTATTAAGCTCAAAAAAAAGCTACCTAAATTAATAGGTAACTAATAATTTTATATATTCTCCTCTTTAACATAAAATTATTTATTCCTTTCTATTGTATTTATCTAAAACAACTTGCCAATATTTTTCCTATTGCATTATTTATATTACAATTATTTTTCATTCTTATAAATTCATCTTCACTTAAATCGCAATACTCTAATAATCGTTCTATCCAATCCTTTTGTTCTTCTATCTTATTTTCAAGTTTCATATTCTCCTGCAAAAGATTATTAATAGTTTCTTCTTTATCTTTATTTTCTTTAGTAAGATTTCTTATTTCTTGTCTAAATTTTACTCTCTCTTTTTCAAAAGCTATATCTTTTTTAGATAATTGTTTCATATAATTCCTTTCTTTTTTATTAAATATATATTATAAAGAATTTTTATATTTTTTAAAATCATTAATTAATATTGCCAAATTATAATTATCATTAAAATAATCCGTATCATTTATATCTAAATCACAAATATCATTAATAATTTCATGAATAATTTCTATTGGAGTTTCTTTAAGTTTTATAAGACTTAAAATATTTCCGTTACGAATAACATAAGCATCATCATTTGTTAAGCAAAGCGTAAACTTTATTGGTTTTTCATCAAAATGACATATAGCTACATTATTTTTTATATATTCCTTGCACATATATATCAAATTATTCAACCCAACTTTAATATATTTAATAGGAATTTGTATTCCTGTTTCATTAAATTTTAAAGCATATTTATTATGTTCTATGTCATTAATTATCATTTTTATTTATCCTTTTATACAAATATTTTATGTTGTTCATAAAATATATATTTATATATATTATTTTATCCAATATCTTATCTATTTTCTTCTTTATCTCCGGGAATAAATCCTGTATATAAACCTTCATTTCTCAACATATTTAAAGAATATATTTGTGCTTCAGAAAATTTATATCCTTGAACATAATTATTCCAAACTGCACATGCTCCTGTACTTTTTGATAACCAAATAATAAAATCACAATAATATTCTTTAGGACACTTTTCTTCTAATTCATCTCTTGAAATATTCAATTTATCACAAGCGTATTTTATTAATCGTTCCTGATGAGAAGGTACGGCATATTCAATAGTTCCATTTTCTAAAATAATAATTTCTAAATAATTTACAAATATTTCTTTATGTTTTTGTATACTGAAAGGAGAATGTAATGTTTCATATTGTTCATCAAAATTTATCATAATTTACTCCAATCTTCTAAAAAAAATGTAAATTTACTCTGATGTTTCTTTTAACATAGCCTTCAAGTATTCATGTCTGAATTGCATTTCAAATTGAAACATTAAATCGTAAAAATCTATATCTGGATATTTTTTAAGAAGATTACTTACTGTTTCCTTTGCAAATTCGTTAATTCCATCAATTCTTGTTTCCATCATATTATTTTTTCTATTAATATTCTGTCTTTTCAAATCAACACCTCCTACAATGAAACACGCATTTCAGATACTATCATTACTATCAGTTGCTTTGGCAACTTTGTTTTTAAAATCTTCTAATACCGTAGTACATCTTAAATCATTATTGATTTCCGCAATTCCATTTTTTACATAATTCCAACTACTTTCTGCTATCTCAATTAATTCATAAACTTTAGCAGCTTTTTCATATGTAAATCCTGCTTTCAGTTCTTTCAGTGCTGAAAACAATTCGTTAATGTTATATATGGTTGCTCCTGCCTCACATTGATTTGCAAAGCATCTGTCAGAGCATTCAATTTCTTCTAATGCCATAATCTCCTGTATAAGTTCTTCTTTTGACCTTTTACTGTATTCTGTCACCATTCTGTCATACATCCATTTATACATAACTTTTACCTACCTTCTTATGAAATATCCATTTATTATGCTTCTATCGCAGTTCTATTCCTTTCAGCCCATCTATCGCCACAATTCTAATTGCATCATCTTTAGCGTCAATTTTACTATATTTCATATTCATCATATTTTAAATTGTCAAGACTTTCATTTTCAAATTCATCAAAAAATTTTTGTGTGAATTTGCCTACTTTATAAGTACCGTAGTTTATCCTTACTTCTCCGGTGATTTCAAGATACCCACTTTCAACCATCGCTTTAATCAAATTAGGAGATTTTGCGTTTAAAAAAGATTCTCCCTTATCAAGTGGTAATTCTGGAATATTAATTGTTACATCGCCATAGCATTCTCCATCTGATGTATAAGCAAGAACTGCTTTCCTCTGAAACATGTCTGCATATGTTGTTACTACAAAATCTGTGATATTATATCCATTTACCTTCATTTATTTTTCCTCACTTTCCTTGCATTGCTGAATTTCCCTTGTTATATGGGATTCTCAAATTTAGTGTTTGCTGGCCATACTTCTTTAATTTTAACTTTAACTTCTTTCTATCAACATTTATATGGTTCTGGATTTGGAAACCATGCAACTACTTCAGGTGTAATCCCTAGCTCTACTCGAAATCTTATTTCTAATTCTCTTCCAAACTCCCAAAACCATCCATTTGCATAAAGTGTCCCAAAAACATTATGTACGTTACCATCATTCAACGTACATTTATATACCCCCGCTTTCAGAATGGTTCTTTTCTTTTGTAGGAATCCATCGAAATTTTTCAGTCATCATTCTGCCTCCTTAATTTCATCAATGAATTTATTTTGTCGTCTTATTTAAGCTAAATATTCGTAAAAAATTTCTGATTTTTCAATTTCCTTTTTTAGTCTCTTTTCAGCAATAACTTTTGATTCATTATATTTATTACAATAGATTTTTATTGCCTCTTTTTTTGAAGATGCTAATGTAAATGTTGTTTTTTCTTCAGCCATTCCGGGTGTTACAAAAATATAAACTTTCATAATATATCTCCTATTATTAATCAATAAAATAAAATTCTTATAAATCTTAGTTTCAATGCCATCTATAAATTTCTTTGTTTCCATTTACAGTATCAGCAACCAATATATAATCGCCTGTTGCGTAATACTCTCCCGTATACATTGTACGAATAGTATCATTCATGTACTTTCTAAATGAAAAAGATTTTGCAAGTACCTTTTTATCAAAGTCTCTTACAACTACATATGAAAACAACCCTCTCTTTTTGACATGTGCAATACTGATTTCTCCAAATACTCTAATGTTTGATTTTTTCATCTTGTATTCCTCCAATCTTCTAAAAAAATGCGAATTTCAGGGACTATTCTACTACAGTTAGTTTATAAAAACTAATTCTCACCCATCCGTTTTTGCTTATTGCAACTGTATTATTTTCTGAAAATTCAAAATCGCCTTCAGATGTCTCCTTAATCATTTTTCTCATTTCTCTTTTTGCAACTTCTTCATTTATGCATGGGATTATACCATCATTTTGCCAAAATCCATCACCTGTGTTTGATTCTTTTTCAACAATATAAATTTTCATAATATTAATCTCCAATCTTTTAATGAAATCTTAGATTCATTCATTTTTTCCCACATTTAAAAAATGATTTTGGCTCACTTCCTGAAAAAGATACATTTAATTTTTTGCAAAAATTATATGGTCTGATATAGTCAATAATTTTTCTATATTCACAACTTTTGCATTTCTCAGGACATTTTATATTTTTTATCTTCATTTGCCTCCATTCCTCTAAAGAAATGCGATTTCATATACACCAATATTCTTCTCCATCCATTACTCGCTTCACTTCATCAATGGATAAATCGTATAAGTCAGCGACAAAATCTATTGCACTATCAATACATTGCAATGATGCGAACTTTCGTCTATCCCTTAGACAACTGATTGCCTGCTGTAGATTTCTTTCTTTATGCAATAATTCTTGTTGTTTGACTTCAGCATATTTTTCATAATTGCTTTTACTCATTTCTCTTACCTCTAATTTCAAAACACACATTAATTATTTTTTTATTTCATAAATCCAATTTTCAAAATCCTCATAATCCATAAGTCTTCCATCTACTTCAACATAGTTTTCTTGTTTCGATTCTCTAACTACAGAAAATCCATCAAAATTGCCATACACTCTTACAGTTAAGTTATCTACTTTTTCAAATTTCACATTCCATGAAATTAATCTTCCTAATATATAAGCCATATTTATCATCCTTTCTATTATTTCCAGTCCTTAGTAAATGCGAATTTAGTCTGCTATAAATGTTCAACTAAATCTCTTGCAAGTTCCATATCATTTTTACCTTGTGCGATTCCGACACATGCAGCTTTAAACATATTTAAGCTTGCCTGTTCACTTTCTCTACATCTGTCTACAATAGATTGATGGTACTCTTTTTCAACTTCCCTCAATCTGGTATTCTCCTGTCTTAAATATCTATTTTCCCTCACAATATCAGCAAACCCCAACACCAATTCTTCTATATCATATCTTTCCATATTGGCCTTCCTTTCTTCCAATGAAATGATAATTTTCTCTCTTTTATTATTTATTAATCTATTATAATAGTGTATTAAGGGTAAAAAAAAGTCACCTAAATGAATAGGCAACTAAAAAAAATTATATTTATTATTTATTATTGTAGTAAGTATCTAATATTTCATTTATATATTTTTCCATATTTGAAGCATTAACACTATCATATCTGCCCTGAGTTTGTAGCACATAATACTGACACGTATTTTTATTAAATCCAAATTCAATCGTGTATCTTTTAGGAATACCGTCAATACTCTTACTGCCATCTTTATCAACATATGAATATATAGCACATTTATCATTTGTTATTTTATCTGCATAGCTCCAGACACAATGATGTTGTATTTTTGTTTCTAAAATAAGTCTTTTTCTTGTTTTTATCCATTCAAAAGTGTTTGGTAAAATATTTCTTAATTCATTAAAAACACTATCCTTTTTAATTTTAACTGAATGAGTTTTTTTATTAATATTGGTACAGGTTGTGATATTATCGTGCTTATTTCTAATCTCATTTATTGATTTTATGTTTAGCTTAATCTTTTCTCTATTCTTTCTTGCTGTATTAAACATAAGCATATTTACATAATCATAAATAAGATATTTTGCTTCATCTAATTCTTCTTCATATCTTATCAATGACTCTTTTTCACCCTCAATAATATCAGGAAGAATAGAAAGCTCACTATTTATTTCCTTTTCTGTATCTTTATTAAGATTATCTTGTATATTTTTATATATTATATAGGAAAGAAAATCTTTTACTTTATCTTTATAATTATGTCTACTGTTTATCATACTAAAATCAATATCTTTTATCTGTTTAAGTATTTCTTTTCCTTTATCATCTACATAAGGTAAAGATTTTATATAAAGATAACTTAAATTTAAGTTTCTTTTATTCCAATCAATATTAATATTACTTGCTGTTTTATATTTAGCTTTAATTAATTCAGCTCTATTATGATACATTATACATTCATTTACACTTAATGGAATTAAACAGTTGTCTTTACAATCGTTTATAGCATCCTTAATAAAAGGGTTCTTACTTATTAAATAATCCACATACAAGTTTATAAATCTAATAAATTCATCATTGTATTTATACTCTTTAAGCTTAATTAACTGCTTTATTGGTAAAGGGTAATATTTATTAGTCTTTGTATTTTTAATGTATATATGACCATCTTCAGGAATAAATAAAGATAATGTATCTTTACTTTTCTTTACTATATTATACTGAAAAATAGGCTTATTATGATTAAACTGATATTCATATATCTCTATTTTGTAATAAGTGACAAGAGAAATAAATATGCTGTTTTGTTTTACTGATATTTCAAAATCACTACTTGGTAAATCTAATGTTAGTGTTGTATTTGTTTTATTTACTAACTCTATATATTGATTTATTATTTTTTCATCGACATATCTATTATTGAATTTTACTATTGGAACAAGATTACCAATATAGTTATTATATGGATTAATTCTAAAAATCCCATCTATATTGAAGCTATTAATAATATTTTTTACCAATTCATTAGGGGTAAAAATATAATCGCTATAAAATGAATAATAATCAACATTATAATACCCATCAGTTTCTGTTATGTACTTCTTTATATCTATATCAGTATATTCAATTATTTTATCTGTATTTCTTATTAAAATTGTAAAATTATCAAAAATATTTAGGCAATTAAAATTTAATGAAGAACATTCTAACCATACATCAATTAAAAAATTAATATTATTTTTGTTTTTTAAATTATATATACTGTGTGCTAAATACCACACATTATCATGTGCTAAATACCACACATTATCATTATTTTTTTCATTTATAAATTTATAAACCTTTTTAATCACATTATAATCAATATGATTATATAAAAGAGCGACATATACACAGTTAAACTTATTATAGTCTTTAAGATAAAAAATACGTCTTTTATCTAATGAATTTCCTAATAAAGTATCTTTTCCTAGATACATTGGTAAACACTTGCTTATCTTTTCCTTATATACTTTACTACTTCCATTAAAAGGGAAAGATAATACTTTATTAATTTCATCACATATTTCTTTAGAAGTATAATAGTCTCTATTATTATAATAGTAATAATCTATATTTTTAATTATATCCACACTTAAATCTTCTCTTTTTAAAATATTAATAATGTCATCAGAATAATTATATCTATATGCTTTTTCTATTATTTTTTCTACAGCTTTTCTCAAAATAAAAAACCTCACTATCATTTAGTATTTTCTAATATAATAGTGGGATTTTATTTTTTTTAATTAAGAATTCTTTTTTATTTTTTTTCAATCCGTAAAAATTGCAAACTACTTTTTAATTTCTTTTGATATTATATTACAACAAAATATCGTTTACAATTAAATACTGTTTTCAATATTATTATCCTTGACACCTTCTTTTTTGTTCAGGAAGATTAAGCCTGTCAATTTTTAATATTCTAGCTGGTATTTCATATGTATACCAATGATAATCACAATCTAAGCATTCTTCTACGTTTAATAAACATACTTATAGGTCTGCTGTCTGCAAACAACAATATTTTCTGAACCACATTTTTTGTATTTCATAATTTTTCCTTTCTTAAAGATTTACTATAAAATCATATTATAATTTTATTTCACATATTTGTTTTTTATTTGAGTAGTTTTTGTATAAGATTGTGCAATTTTTGATAGCATTTTTATTATTGATATTTTCAACATTTTCTATTTCAATAATAGATTTTCCTATGCTTGTATATATATATCCTAAATCATCGCTTTTAAGTTCAATGATATATGAATTATTGTGAGAAAAATCCTGATGTATAGATATTATCTCTGCATTAGTTTTTGTATTTAGCTTATAAGATATTCCTAGTGAATAAATAAAAACAACTATTGATAAAATAGATAGTGTTAGTGAAATTATTGATATTTTTTTACTAAACATATATTTTCCATCTATCGGTTTTTCATACATAATATAAAAAATAGTTATAATAAATACTGGTAAACTCACAAATATAACCAAAACAAAAATAGATTCAATAATTGTTAAAAATATTGAATTTGTTATTATGCTGTATAATATATCTTTCATCGCTTATAAAACCTTTCTTTTTTATTTTTTCTTATATTCAAACTATATTATTATTCTTTAAACTCAATTACCACTTTCTCTATTATTTTAGTATCTGAAAAATTCATATATTTTATAGTACAATCTATATCCTTCATATTTTTTATTTTGTCTTTATTAAACCCACTGATTTCTATGTTTCTTTTTTCTACTAAATAGCCTGTATTTCCTAATTTTTCACTTTCTATCGAAAGCAAATAATAATTATTTCTATTTTCGATAGTTTGTATATTTGTTATTTTTGCATTTGTTTCTTTTTCTAAACCAAGTAAAACTGATATAGCAATTATAAATAATGCTGTTCCAATTATTGAAAGAGATAAAAACAAATTTTTCTTTTTTTTATTTTCAGATATATATATATAAATAATAAATAATGGTATTGAAACTAATATAATAATTACTGAAGCAAATAATAATAATGGTAAAAATATTGAATTAGTCCCAATTTTTATAAAAAAATCAAACATAAAATCTCCTTTATTTTTAAATTGCTAAATTAATTAATTTTAATTCTTCGTTAATTCTTTGATAAGATTCTGATGATAATAATTCCTGCAATTGTTTTACAACTTCATTAAATTCAATTCCTTTAAACCATTCTGTATTAGGAATACGATAATCTTTAAATTTATCATGCATTATTTTTTCAATATTATATACATAAGTTTTAGGACTTACAAAATAATCTACAATTTTAGAACCTCCTCCATTA
>ENA-OOZQ01000041-OOZQ01000041.1-human-gut-metagenome-genome-assembly--contig:-NODE-41-length-110768-cov-16.392465_pt1 | contig 110768 bp, 143 predicted proteins | sample MGYA00241188_ERZ501399 | MGnify/ENA primary metagenome ERZ501399 (study PRJEB25962, sample SAMEA2042658) | human gut metagenome | biome: human gut; feature: human-associated habitat; material... | reverse complement strand
AGTGTTCAGACTTATAACAGTTGGGGTGTTTGGAGTACGGCTAATGATGCTCTTTCTTTACCAATTAGAGCAAATCAAATTTGGATAAAAATAAATGGTGCTTGGGTTGAAGGAAACTGCTATATTAAAAGTAATGGAACATGGTCAGAAGGAATGCCTTATGTTAAATCTAATGGTGCATGGAAAGAGAGCACTTAGTAAAGGAGTGATAATATGAAACAGTTAAAATTTCTAACAAATATTTCATTTGATGGAAAACCAGTATGGTTCAAAGACCATTCATATGAAGTTATGAGTGAAGGAAAAAATGGTCAAGGAAATTTTATGTATAAATTGATATGTGAAGATTTAAAAGTAAGAGGAATTGACACTGCTTTAGAAGATAGAATGTTTAAAGTAATAGAAATAAAAGATAAAGAAGAAGTTAAAGGAGATATTATAATAGAAGAAGTAAAAAATCCTATTGAAGAATTAAAAATAGAAGAAAAAATAGAAAATGTAAAACCTATAACTTCAAATAAAAATCATAATAAAAAAGGAAAAAAATCAAGTAAAAATTAAGCATTTAAATTGATTTTAAGACATTTTATTTTTTTAATATAACAAATTATATATATAAAATTAGAGAGAATATTAATTTATTCTCTCTTTTTTTTATCTTCTTCATCTAAATTAAAAAAGTCAATTATTTTTTGTTGCATTTCATTATCTTCTGGGAAGAATGGGTCTTTATCCAATGAACCTAAAAAGTTCACCATTAATTGACCAAATCGCCAGTCTGGAACTTTTTTCCATGCTTTTTCTAGTGTTTCTAAAAATGGTTTTATTCTATTTGGGTCTCTCATATTGTCCTCCTTAAAAACTTGGTTTGTTTCTCATTTTTTCTAGTTCCTCTTTGATTTTGTTCATTATGTTTTCATTATCTTCATATAAAAATAAATCTTTTTCTTTGAAGTCTTGCCAACTTTCTTTTAGTCCATAAGTAATTCCATCTTCTTCTAAGCTAATCCAACCTATAAAATCATCATAAAGACAAACTTCATCATTTTGTGTATAAACTCCCATTATATGGTCTCCTAAATTATATTTAGTTTCTATTTTCATTTTCATTCTCCTTTATAAAACATTCTCCTATGCAAATAGCATCTGTAATATCGTTTATTCCTTCATTAATATTATATTTGTTTTTTACATATTCCATAGCTTCTCTCTTTTTATCTTCTTTTTTTACCTTTGAGCTATTTGATAAACCTAGAACTTTTCTCCAATGAGTAGTTCTTATACTTGTGCATTTTATATTTTTTTGATAAGACAACATTTCAATCATGAATTGTAATCCCATTAAAGCTTTGGCTGTAGGAGCTGACATAGTTATTTGTATATTCTCTATTACCATATCATTTGGTTGATATTTACTTATGAGATTGTTTATTTCTTTCATTATGTTATCAACTCTTTCTAATACATTTTTGCTTTTTTGAACTATCGCACCACATTCTATAAGATTGTTGTTTTTAAATACTGCATATCCTGTACTAACTGTACTTTCATCTAATGCTATAATAACTCCCATTTTTATTCCTTTCCAAACATTTTTTCATATGTTTCATTTATGGATTTTATAACATCTTCACTTAATAAATTATTTTCATATAAAAGAGTAGTAGCAATAGCAGTTAAACAATTTGCTTGGTGAAGTGGATTTGTTATTTTGTAATCTGTCTCTAAATAATTAACAATATCTGCTTTAATTTGATTTTGTTCTTTACCTAATTCATTTAAACAGTCCATACATCCATATTTTCCATTTTGTAATTCAATCAAATTATCCTTTGAACCACATTGAACACATTTTTTTTCATTTTCCATGATTTTTTATTCCTTTCTCTAAAATTTAAGCTCTAAAATCGTTTCTAAGCTATTTTATTATTTATACTATATAACTTGCTCGTTATATACATAAAATTAAATCTGAGCTATTCTGTTAGCTCTGAGTGGTATATATTAAATATGGCACCAAAATTTTAGTCTCTGGTGCCAAATTTTTAAATTATTCCTTATTTTTTAATAAAAATTCTGGATTTATAACTTTAAAAGATATTCTTCTAACACTTGGGTCTGTTCTCCAAATTTTTCCTTCTCTTAATGTATCATATAATTGTGATTTACCTTTAGCATCTTCTACCATTTCATCAATACTATCTTTTAAAGGTATCATATATTCTAATATAGAAACAGTAGTTAATGATTTTGTGCTATCATTTTTAGTTAATATATCTTGAATTTCATCTGTATTATAATGTTTTCCATTAATTATTAAATTAAACACCATTAATTTATATCCATCTATATGATATTTATTTTGTTGTATTCCCGTACCTAATACTTCTCCTTGTAAAACTACTGTTTCTGCTTTAAATTGTTTCATTATAGATTTAAGTAAATTTTCCATATCGTATTTTTTTGCTACAGTCCAATAAGAAGAGTTGTTTGGATTTTTAAGTCTTAAATTTCTACTACAAACTCCAAAATCATATTTAGGAAATATGCCTAATATTTTATCTTTTTTTAAAAAGAATGTCCCACTTTAACCATCTACTTTTTCTGTTGTATAAAATCTCCATTTATTAGCTTTTGCCTCTTCAAATAGTTCTGGAAGTGTTTGTATTCTTTCTTCATCTGTTTTCTTAATCCAACTTGGAAAACCTTTTGTTTCACTTGGAATAATTTTTTTATATATAGTTCTATACCATTTATATTTCATAAAAAATTTATGAATTGGATTTTTATTATTATTCATTTGCTGTTCTGCTAATTTATTTTCGGCTTCAAGTTCTGGGTCGTATTTTGTTGCCCCTATTATAGAAGTAATATCTTCTCCTTCTTTAAGTTTAGAGATATTAACATTAAAATTCTTTTCTATTTCTTTTAAAGGAATAACCAAACCTTGAGAGACTTGACCTTTTAATTTAATTGTTTTAACTCTATATTTTCTATCTTTTAGAAATTCAAATATAGGTAATTCTGGAAGTTGTGTGTCTATTTCTATATATGCTACTAAATCTCCTATTTTGTGTCCTTCTGATTTACTAGCCACAACATGCCAACCTAATACAGTTAGCTTTTCTATTTTATCTGCTCCTTCTATTGGTTCTATATTAAGGATTTTTTGAATACTAACTAATTTTCTAGCCATTTATAGAACCTCCCATAATAGAGTTATTCAATTGGGTATTCATAGAGTTAGAAATAGCCTCAGCCAATTGGTCTGCTAAGCCTTGTGCGAATGCTTGATTTTCTTTTTGCTTATCTGTACTCCCAAATCCTCCATTTCTATCACCTTTAGCATTATCATTATCTTTTATTTCGTATTTCATAAATATACCTTGACCTAATTTTTCTCCTGCTTCTATTATTATTGTTTCATTTGAAATATTCATAAAAGCGAAAGCAATTTCTCCTTCATTGTCTGGATTGTTATAATAGTCTTTATCTATTATTCCAACTCCATTTATTAAAACTAGATTTTTCTTTTTAGGATTAGAACTTCTATTGCAAAGCATTAAAAATTCATTTTCTTCCATATCTGCTTTAATACCTGTTTTAACATAGTATATTTTATGTGGTTCTAATTCTATTTTTTCTGGATTTATGAAATCATATCCAGCACTAAACTTTGTACTTCTTTTTGGTAAATCAAAGTTTTCTGGTAAGTCAATATTTTCACAGTCTTCGCCACTTATTCTTTTTACAAATTCAAATTTTCTACTCATTCTATAATTTCCTTTCTATAATTTGTAGGAGACGCAATTTATATTATAAACAACTAATTAATTCATCGTTTCTATCCACTATTTAATAGTTTCATTTTTTCTTTTAATTTACTTTCTGTATTTGTTGGAGGCAACATTTATATTGCCAAATAAACTTAAAATTGATTATTAATTGTGATTAAAAAAATAAATTGTAAATATTAGTCTGACACTCGCCTAACATAACTGTGATTTTAAATAATTTTCTTTTTTTTACGATAAGATATGTTATAAGTATAAAAGTGTCTCCTATATATTAAATTTGTATCAATTGATACAAAGTTAATAACTATATAATAAAATAAAAGTTATCATCTATTTCAAATGTTTGAGAATTTAATTGACTTATTTCAAATTCGAGTTCTTTAATCTCTTCTTCTAGTCTTTCTTTTTCTTTCTTCATATGGTCTGAGTTAAAAGCTAATGTACTAGAAAGAAAATAAGAATTATTTACTTCTGTTATTCTTTCTTTTGAAGGTTTTAGTCTTAATAGAATATTGATTAAATCTATTACTTTCTTTTTATTTGAAATTTCTACTAAAGCAGCTTGAATAGTGCTTCCATTAGATAATAACAAAGAATTATTTTTTGTAAATAGAATTGCTTTTATAGCATTAATTTTTCTTAATTTTTCATTAAATTCTTTATATTTTTCCATAAAATCGCTATTATCTTTTAAATTCTGTTTATTTCCATCAAGTTCAATAGCATCTTCATTCATATTATTTCTTCTTAAATCTAAATATAATTCTTGAACTTCTTTTTCTAATTTTGAATTTTCTGACATTAAGTCAACTAAATTTGTTTTCATATAATTTCTCCTTTATAATAAAATTTTATGTAAGCCACCTATAAACCCAAATTCGGTGGATTTGACTTGCAATCGTCTTTTTTGCAGCCCCTGCTCCCATGGCGAGCATACTGCGGGAAGCAACTATTTAATCCCATAAACTCCAAAAATGTTTTGAAAATAAATCAAAAGCTTCTTTTTTCATTTTTTCTCTATAGTTCCATATTTCTTCTTGTCTATTTAGCCATTTCTCTCTTAGTTCTTTATATTCTTCTGTTTCATCTTTATTTATATTTTCTACAAATTCATTCCATTTAATGTTTCCGAATAGTTCATCTCTATATTCATTTTTCATAGAGCAACCATCTTCTGACATTTCTATAAAGCATTTTATCATTTTATCTAATTGGTTATCCCATTCTTCTTCTGTCATATCACATGGATAGCCATGTTTGGTTTCTTTTAATTGTTTTAACATTGGTACTATTACTTCTATAAACCAATAAGACATATCAAAAATATCATCATCTGAATATCCTCTATTCCCTCTTTGAATAAATCTTTTTATTCCATATAAAAAATTTTCAACAAAATATTTAATTCTATAAAAAATCCACATAATATTTCCTTTCTTTTTTTATAATTATTTGATTATGTATTTTTCACCCTAAAAAAGTATATTTATGAGGATAATACAGATAAGGTGGAACAAGTAAAGAAGTTACTTTACTTGGATTTGGGGATAAAGCATACAAGGATTTCTAATGAGTTAGGAAAGAAATTGTGTAGACTATTATCTCCACTAAATGGCGGCGTCAGTATGGACTTGAACCATAACAAACAGTTTTGGAGACTGTTGTGCTACCAATTACACTACTGACCCATATGTACAGGACACCTTATTAAAACTTGATAATACCCAAAATTATTGTTTTGATAAAAATATTTGCTGTATGTGTCCTTTTATAAACTATATATATTATACCATATTTCCTTGTAAATGTCAAGTGTTTTTTTTAAAAATATTATTTTTTTTAATATGTATGGTGCCTCGAATTGGAATTGAACCAATGACGCTAAGCTCTTCAGGCTTACGCTCTACCAACTGAGCTATCGAGGCAGGGCTTCCCTGTTGACCATTTCAACGGACACTACATGCATAATAGTGGGTCTCTAGTTTCATTTCCCTTTCATATATTGCTAGCATATATATTACTTAGAATATCCGTTCCAGGAATGGCGTCAAAGGTAGGATTTGAACCTACGGTAGGCTATTAACCTACTCCCGTTTTCAAGACGGGTGCATTAAACCAACTCTGCCACTTTGACAAATTTAATGGCTCTGGCTGTTATCTCTATTACAACTATAACTAAGATAGTTGCTGCCCATTATCAGTCGATTTCAACACTACTGGTATTTCCGAGTGTGCCATTATAATTAAATTGATTTAGATAAATCAAATCTGCTCATTAATCCAGATTTAATTAATTCTTTTTTTATAGCTTTCCAAGACTTTAAAGTTAATTTGTACATATCTTTATTAACTCCAATTAGTCTTAACCCTTTATCTAAAGAAAAAGCATTAACTTCATTAAATAAATCTACTTCTTTTTCTTCAACAAATCCATTTTCATATTGAATAGTATATTCATAAGGTTTCTTTGTTATTGGGTCAAAAGCTTTTTCTTTCTTTTCAACTATTTTTCTTGTTTGAATTTTCATATAATTACTCCTTTTCTCTTATAATATCTTTAATAATTTTTATTAATGTTTGAATTATTTTTCTTATTATATATAACATTGGTTTCTTAACTGGCTCTTTATTTTCATTATTACCTAATACTACTCCCCAAGCTTCTTCTATTGGGTATTTATAAGGAAGAATTGCAAATCCACGATTTCCCCAGTTGTCTCCCCAACTATTTTGTACAATAAAACCATCTTCATTCCAACCAACTATTAACATCATATGTCCTTCTTCACAATTTTCAATATTAGGAACCTGTATTTCATCTTCTACTAATTCCATATTATCTACTAATATAGAGACTGGCACAGCTGTTTGATTTATATAAAGAAATTCTTTTATCTCTTTAATATTATATAGTCTAGCATAAGATTGTATTTTATATTCTTGAGCATATTTAGTTAGCATATTTAAATCTTTATCGACCAACTCTTTTGCTTTATTCATTTCAACATTATAAGGAAAATCCTTATTCTCAACAGCTCCAATCTTTTGTAATGTTTTTAATGCTTCTCTTGGATACATTCCTATACCTTGATAGTAATCTTCTGGTCTATAGCCATATATCCAACCAGTAGAAAATATTTTATTATATTTTTCTAACATTGAAGATAAAGCATGTGCTACACAGCTACCAACATTACCTTGGTCTTTAATTTTAAATGATTTTGATAGATTAAGATAAAAATAATCTGGTAATTCTACTCCCTTAGATTTAGCTATTCTATAATCTCTTAAATCCTTAGGAGATAAAAGGCAACCTGTTTTTCTTTCCATTGTTATATACTCCTTTTATTTAATCTTTTAAACTTTCTTCAAGTTTTACTATTTTACTAATAGTTCTATGTCTTATAGCTTGTCGTTTTTCTACTTCTTTATCAAGTATTTCAAGTAATTCAACACAAGCTTCTCTATTTGCAAGAATTTCTTTTAATTCAGCTTCATCATATTTAAGCCATGCTCTAGCTAAAGATAATTTTTTACCTGTTTCTAAATCAAAATTGTCTTCAGGAGCACATTTTGCTTTTCCAGTAAATTTTCTATAATCTCCATATTCATCATCTACTTTAATAACTGAAACAACTGTTCTCTTTTCTTCATTTATATGAGTAAAAACTTCTCTTTTCATAATTTTCATTTCCTTTCTATAATATTCTTAAAAATTAAATTGGTGGAGATGAAGAGAATTGAACTCTTCTCAAATAAACAATTATACGAAGATTATCTTCGAGAAAGGAGGTTAATTCTACAATAAAATAATTATATAATCCTTGTAGAACAAATTATATAATGGTCTTCCATACTTGTATAATTTGTTTATTATCATTCCTATATCTCCATTTGGCGTTGTCGGTAGGATTTGAACCTACGAAGTCTTACGACTTGCACCCTTAGCAGGGGTGTGGTTTAAGCCAGCTCACCCACGACAACATATGCAAGAAAAAGATTTTTAACATTTTATTTGAGAACTTTTTCCGACAAACTCAAATTAGTATAAACATTGGTTTTTTGCAGTCTTGTGTTAAGAATAACCAATTAAACTTAACGGACTTCGCAGACATTATACTTGCCTTTAGTGCGTGGTGTAAACTCAAGGGGAACGGCGTACTCCCCATCTCTTGTAAGTCCTATGATATGACCTTCTTGCGTTACTATTTCTAAAAGTGTGAAAAAAACAAATATATTGATACTTCAAAGAAGATACAGAAATAGCCGAGTGAGGAACATTTTACATATATAGGAGTGATAGCTGCCACTTTCTATCCTTTGAGTTTATTGGCAGTGCCATGGGGAATTGAACCCCAATCTTCAGAGCGACAATCTGAAATAATAAACCATTATACGATGGCACTATGTAGGATAAGGATTTAACCTTATCTCTAATCAGAATAGAATGTATAACAAACTATTTGATTGGTATTTTTTCTTCTTTTTCTTCCATTTTTGGAACAGCTGTTTTATGTGCAATTGTTATATATAATAATCCATTTTTACATTCAGAAGTTATCTTATCTATATTATCTACATTTCCTAATGTAAATCTTGAATTAACTGAATAACTTTGTTCAGTAACTTCATCTTTAGTCTCTCCAGATATATATAATATCTTATGACCATTTTCTGTTTTTACTGTAACACTTAAATCATCTTTATTAATTCCCAAAATATTATGAACTAATATTGTTTTTCCTTTTTCTTTTTGTTTTATAATTGAATATGGTGCCATATCCTTTTCACTTCTTCTAAAAGTATAATATTTCCTATCAAAATCAAATAAACTATCAAATAAATCTAACATATAAATCACTCCTAATAATAAAAAATAATAAAATAATAGTACATTCTATTCTGAATTGGTGAGCCAGAGAGGATTTGAACCTCCGACCCCTTGATTAAAAGTCAAGTGTTCTACCAACTGAACTACTGGCTCATATATAGAAGGGAGACCTATAGGGTAGACATAATATCTCGACCTAGTTATTGGCTGTTCAGGTTCCTTCGGCTATATTAGTAAAGGAGAGAACAATTTCACCTACGTGAGAACACCTTCTATTTCTCAGAGAATTGAATTCTCGAGAGTTCTTTTTGGAATGAATAATAAATATTCTCCAAGGAAACCGTAATTAATTATTTTATAATTATATTATACCACAAATCCTTCCAAATGTCAAGTGTTTTTTAAATCTTTTTTAAATTTTTTCTTTAAAAGTTCGTATTTTATTTTATTAAGTACAGATATTCCGTATTCATCTATCTTTGTATCTTCTTCAATACAATATTGATTTTTGATAAAATTAATATTATTATCAATTCTATTTGCCATTTTTATGGCTTCTTCTACGGGAATTATTTTATTGCTTTCAACATACTTCCCTAATTTCAAGGCTAAAAGATATTCTCTGTTCTTTGATTTATAACAATCTTCTAAACTCACACCATTAACATATCGTGTAATAAATTCTTCTAATCTTGCCAAATGATGAAGTTGCTTTGGGTCATAGCCGTATTTGTTTATTTTATCTATTATCGTAGGATAAGGATGAGTTAAAGCTTTTCTTTTTTCCATTGCCATTCCAGATATGCATCTTAGAAATTGATTTTTATTAATGTTTACAATTTGGTCTCGGTTTTCTATTAATAATTTAACAATATCCTCGTATTCTGGATTTATAATCATAAATTTTGTGTATAATAGTTCTATATAACTTATATTTTCTTTTTTTAACATTTCGCACATAATTCTAATATCTTTAGTATCAATATGTTCATTGTTATCGAGTATATAAGTATAACTAAAAGGAGACCTGTTTTGTACAAAATCTTCAAAGGAAGGAAGAATAATGGCTTTGCTGTCTATGTCTGATTGATATTCTTCTGTATAAATATCCAAATCATAATTTTGAGAGCCTTGTAACATAAGAGCAACTACTTCATGTCCTTTTTCAATCAAATAATTATAATGTTCTTGTAATCTTGCCATTATCTTTTCTTCTCTGTTCATATTAATTCTCCTTTGATTTTTCTATAATTTCAATATATTTTTTAAGTGTGCTCATCATAACTCCCACTGGAGTAAAATGTTCTAAATCTAATAGATTTTCAAATATTGAAGTAGAAAATCCATTAATTATACATACATCTTCATCGAATTTTGTAACAGGAAAGCCCCTAACTCCTAAATTCCAGAATACTATCTGTGGTAGTTTATACCCAGCATCTTTAAATGCTTTTTTCCAACCTTCAAAGTTAGTACCATGCTCTGAATATACACCTCTATCAAATTCCATATCTGAAACTATAATTATATGACTTGGTATATCTTCTTGTGATAAAGCGTTTTCAACACAAGTTTCTAATAATAATTTAAATGCTTTGTCTATATCAGTATTATCTACTATACATTCTACATTTTGAACTTTATCAACAATGTCCACACCTTTTATTTTTTGCAATAATGGTCTACTTGAGAATGTCATATAATAGTCTTTAAAAATACCGTGATTTCTTTCTGCCATATAGATAGCTAATCCAATTGAAGTTTCAATAGCATTCTTTTCCCATGTCATACTGCCAGAAGTATCAGCCATAACTAGAATATTAGAATTGTTTCCAGCTAATATATCTTTTTGTTGTTCCCACATTGCATTATATAAATGTCTTTCTTCTTCTGTAAAATGGCTACGACAGTATATTTTATTTATAATATCATAACAATATAATCCTTTTGTATTTACTTTAGCTTCTCCTTTATCTGCTTTTTGTAGATAATCAGAGTATTTATCTTTACAATGATTGCTAAAAGCTTTTCTATATTTTAACATTGCTTTAGTTGGAACTTTTTCAAAATCTATATCATAATCTTTGTTTGATAAATTATGTTCTACAATTTTGATTTTATCTCTTAATATTTTTAAAAATTTTCTATAATTTGCTTCACTTCTAAATTCTAATTCTTTTACTAGTTGAACAGCTTTCATGTCTCTTTTCCCATGTCTTTTTATACTTGGAAGCCATTTTGCTAACAAAGAAGGATTTTCAGAAATCATATCTTCTTTTAATTGTTCATGTATTAAATTAAGCACATTCTCTTTTAAAGGAGTTTCTAATGCTTCTAATATATAATCATATCTTCCTAATTTAGAAATATTGTTTAATACAATAATAGCATATTCTTTATCTAATGAACAAAGTTCTTTAAATAAAGTTTTAAATACTTTTCTTTCTCCTTTGCCATTTCTAATATCTAAGAAATATAATAAATTGGCTGTGGCTAAATTTTTATCTTCATTAAAAGCATTCTTAAATACTTTTATCATTTTGTCAGTATCAGTGTATCTATTAACTCCACTGAATAAATCTAAATTGTCATTATAAGTAGAATTATAATATTCTCCACCTTTACTATTTAATACAGTTTGCTTTTTTAATATTCCTTCTATTAAATCCATGATAAATCCTTCTTTCTATAATATTTTTTTTGGTCGAGGAGGTAGGAGTTGAACCTACAACACAAGGTTCCCTAATGTTTTTTAAACTTTATTGCTGTATGTGTCTAATACAAGACACTAAAATTTTTACCTTTGCTCTACCGTTGAGCTACTCCTCGTTATGTACAGGACACTCTGGTTTAGCCAGATAACTTAACAGGTTATTGCCTTATTATTTGCTGTAAGTGTCCTTTATAAAAATGGAGGTTAAAGTAATGAAAAAAACAGGACACATTTGGACAATACATTTTTTTATTGGAAATAAATTCCTTTCATTTTCATTTATAAATCATCATTTTGTCTGTTTTGCTGTTAGTGTCCTTATCTTTTTTTTATTATACATATATTATATCATATTTCCCTCTGAATGTCAAGTGTTTTTTTAATTTTTTTATTATTTTTTTTATTAATATATGTTTTCTTAACTTAAATATATTATATCACATTTCCTTTCAAATGTCAAGTGTTTTTAAAAAATATTATTTTTTTTGGAGCTCTCAGTTGGACTTGAACCAACGATGACGGATTTGCAATCCGTTGCCTTACCAACTTGGCTATGAGAGCATATCTCAACCTTAAATATATTATATCACATTTAAGGTTGAATGTCAAGTATTTTTTTTAAATTTCTATAATTTTTGCATATTTTTCTTTTGGAAATTCTGTATTATACTCTATATCATCAAATAATTCAGGCATTTTTTCTTTAAAATATAAAAGTAAAGGTATCATTAATTGTTGGACACTTGGATGTGTCATTTTTGAAGCTCTTAATGATAAAATATGTCTCCATTCTCTTATATTTGCTGTCATAACAACTTCTGCTGCTGTACTATGTGGCAGTATCATTCTCATTTGGTCTGTGGTCGCACCTAATTCAGCCATTTTTAAATATCTTTGTTCAATCTCAGTACAAGCACTATACCATTCATTAAATAACTCTTTTTCATCTATATTACAAGGATCTATGAATTTAATTTCATTTCCAAATTTATCAGAATTATATCGACAGTACCTACTACTTTCGATTGAAAAGCTTGCATGTCTGTGTCTGGTTAAATCTTTATAGCCGCCCGTATATCACAACACATTCTAATTGTTATTTTCTCATGTTCTAAAACTGAATTACCACACCACACGGTCTTACCACAACGCCTAATATATAATGTATGATTTTTTGGTAATTCTGCACAATATACATACCCATTATATGGAACTTGTTTGATACTAGTCTTATCTTTAATATTTGGTTTTACAGACCTAGCTGCACCAATAGTTAAAACATATATAGGTTTTTCTCCAAATCTACCATTATTTATCTTAGCTTTACCGTTATTATTAATTGTGGCAAATCTACCCGACATAACACATAATATTTGAATTTGATTAGCCAAAATTTCACTTGTAGTTGTATATTCAATACTAGTCTTTAAAACACAACCATCGCTATTAATAAGACCATCTAAAATTGCATAACTTTGGTCTGCATTTATATTATACAATAATTCTTTGCTAATACATTTATCTTTACTATCTGTGTATATTGAATATTTATCAAATATACTACAATCATATATACGATATTTATTACCTGATACTCTAACATTTAATCCTAACTGATTACATAATGTTAATAGATATTTTTGTTTTCTTTCTTTTTTTATGTGAAATTCTAAACATTGTTTCTCTTTAATATAGTACCCATCGCCTATTGCAAAGCCATATAGCCTTAATTCTGCTAAACTTAATTCACAATTTGTATCATATGCAACATACTCACTACCTTTATAATATGAATGAGTATAGTTTATTAAATCTTTCATCTGATATAATTTATAAGAAGACAATTCTTTTTTTCTACCCTTTTTAGTAGTTGTAATACAACAATACATATTATGATTAGGAGTTACCATTAAATTCACACCATTTTTATTAATATGATATAAATTTCCTGTGTAGTTATACTTGAAAATTTGCACTGGTTGTAAATATTCTAAACCACCATCGATAGCTAGTGACAAAAATTTATCATTAATTGTTATATCTTTCCAATATTTCCAACCATCCTTTGTTAATACTTCCGTTTTATCATCATAACAACCGTGTCCTCTATTCAAACAGTTCTTTATCAAGTTTTTATAGCTTTCCTCTGTTATCAAGTTTTCACTCCTATAACAGGTTCTACATGCTTTTTCTATATTTTGCATTATGCTTTTCCCATCAATTTTTTCAATTTCAATCCATGGTTTTATTATTTTCAAAATAATCACTCCTATTCATATAATGGGTGAGCCTTACATAGCTCTCCAACTTTAATTTTTACAAATTCTTCATATTCTTTATAATAAGGCAATGCCATAATTCTAATTAAATCTGCAACTTTTTTCATATCTTCTTCTTTAAATCCTCTGGTTGTTAAAGCTGGAGTTCCTAGTCTTATTCCACTTGTAATTGTTTTCTTCTCAGTGTCGAATGGGACTGCATTCTTGTTGACTGTTATTCCAACATTATCCAATCTTTCTTCTAGCTCTTTTCCTGTAATTCCTTTATTCCTTAAATCTAATAAGATTAAATGGTTATCAGTTCCACCTGTTAATACATTAAAGCCATATTTTATTAATTCTTCAGCCAATACTTTAGCATTTTTTAAAACTTGTTCTTGATATTCTTTAAATTCTGGTTTTAGTGCTTCTCCAAAAGTAATAGCTTTTGCTGCAACAATATGTTGTAATCCTCCTCCTTGTATACCAGGAAATACTGCCTTGTTAATTTTTACTATTAGTTCTTCATTATTAGTTAATATAATTCCACCCCTTGTTCCCCTAAGTGTTTTATGCGTTGTACTGGTCACAACATCTGCATAAGGGAAAGGAGAAGGATGCAATCCTGTTGCTACTAATCCTGCAATATGAGCCATATCTACCATTAAATATGCTCCAACTTTATCTGCAATTTCTCTAAATCTTTTAAAATCAATAATTCTAGGATAAGCAGAAGCTCCAGCTATGATAAGCTTTGGTTTAATCTCAAGAGCAATTTTTTCAATTTTATCATAATCTATAAGGTAAGTTTCGGGGTCTACTTCATATTGAACTGAATTGAAATATCTTGCACTAAATGTAGGTTTAGCACCATGTGTAAGATGCCCACCTGAATTTAAACTCATACCTAAAATTGTATCTCCTTTATCTAATAATGCATATTGCACAGCCATATTTGCTTGACTGCCACTATGGGGTTGGACATTAGCAAATTTACAATTAAATAGTTTACATACTCTATCTATTGCCAATTGTTCGCTTTTGTCTACATTCATACAACCAGCATAATATCTTGCATTAGGATAACCTTCTGCATATTTATTAGTATGATAACTTCCTGCTGCTTCCATAACTGCTTTGCTAGTAAAATTTTCACTAGCAATAAGCTCTAAACAATTTTGTTGCCTTTCTTTTTCAGCCATTAGAATATCATAGATTTCTTTATCTTCATTTTTTATATGTTCAAATTCCAAAGTCATATCTCCTTTACATATTATAAATATCTTCATATATAATTATAAATTTTTCTTCTTGTTCCTCTGCAACATTCGCTAATTGCACTTTGACTATAGTTATAATGTCTAGCAGCTTCGCTTGCACTAGGAAATATTTTTATTAAATTCATATTTAAATCATATTGAGCTACTTTTTTAGATTTTAATTTCTTATTCATATTAGAAATTTTCTTCTTTTGATTTTCTCTTAATTTCATTTTATAAGAATGTATAGTATTCTCAGGTCGGGTATTCCATTCTAAGTTAGTTACATGATTATTATGTTTATCTCCATCTTTATGATTAACTTCTGGTTTACTTTCTGGATTTGGTATAAAAGCTTCTGCCACCAATCTATGAATAAGATGTGCCTTTTGAAAGTTACTTTTCCATAAATTAACAATTAAATAACCATTTCTTGTTATTATAGGAGTTAAAATTTTTTCTCTTATAATTCTAAATTTTCCGTTTTTACATCTTACTTTTCTTGTTAAAGATTTTACATTTCCATGATTGCTTATTTGGTATAATCCTTCATAATCTTTTATATCTTTCCAGATTTCATTCGTCATATAGAAATATCCTTTCACTTTTTAAAGATTTTTTACAATCTATAATTCTTTGATTTGCCGAGCCTCTTAATTGTAAGGTCACATCTCTTTTTTCTAATATAAACTTTCCATCTATTAAAATATCTATGTCTTTCAGTGTGTCTTTATATTTTTCTTTTATTTTTTCAAAGTCATATCCCGTCCAACAATAAATTAAAATATTGGGATATATCTTTTTTATATCTTTGATTAAATTCTTAACAAGAGAAATATTTTCTTCACATAAAGGCTCTCCTCCTAATATTGAGAAATTTCTTATTATTCCATTTGCTTTTATAGCTTCTAGTATTTCTTGAAGTAATTGATTATATTCTATTAGTATTCCACCATCTTTAGACCATGTTTCTGGGTTATGACAACCTTTACATTTATGTGGGCAATATTGTGTCCAGAAAGAGACATTAAATCCCTTTCCGTTCACAATATCATTTTTATCTAATCCTGCATATCTAACTAACATCTTATCTTCTCCAATCGGATAATTTTTTAGAATTCTTATATCTTAGTTCTACTTCCTGTTGTTTACCTTTATTAAAAGCTGTTTTATAATTTCCAGTTAAATATCCTGTAACTCTTCTTAATTGTTGAATGTTGTCACTTCCACATTCTGGACATTTTTCATTAAACTCATCGCAATATCCACATTCTAAACAAGTATCATTTGGAACATTTAAAGCAAAATATGGAATATCTTTATCCATTGCATAATTTACAAGAATTTCTAATACATCAAGATTATTTTTTACAGTTCCTTCCAATTCTACATAAGTAATACAACCCGCTGAGCTATATCCTGTTAGTTGACTTTCTATATCTATCTTATCAAATGGAGATATTTCTTTCCACACAGAAACATGCGTAGAATTTGTGAAAAAATCTTTATCAGATATGTTTTTTATTTTTCCATACTTATCTTGGAATTTTTTCATAGCTGTGTAACATAGGTTTTCTGCGGGTGTATAATATACTCCAAAATTTAATTTATACTCTTGTTTAAATTCTAAACATCTATCTTTGAATAGTTGCTCTATCCTTTTTGCAAGGTTCATTCCTTCTTCAGTAGTTTGGTCTTTGCCTATTAAAATTCTTAGGGTTTCTGCTAATCCTAATTGCCCTATTGCTAAAGTTCCATGTTTCATAGCACTTTCAATTGTTTTTCCATCATATCCAGCCATAAGATTATTCTCGTACATAAATTTTGCAGCCGAAGGATTTTGATTTATAATATAATTATATCTTTCTATTAACATATCTTTTGCTTCATGTATTTTTTTATCCAATAATTTCATAAATGGTTCTACTTTTTTACATGCTTCCATAGCTAAAGTTGGCATTATAATTGTAACTGGACAAATGTTTCCACGCCCATCTTTTAATTGACCAAATCCATTAATATCCCAGCCATTTGCTGTTCTACAACCCATAGTAGAGAAATAAGTTCTAGGGTCATTAATATCATATCCAGCATTTCCTGACCAGTCAACATTCGCATAATTTGGGTATAATCTTTGAGAGGTAGATTTCAGAGCTAATTTAAACAAATCATAATTTGGGTCTCCTTCTTTTCTATTTACCCCTTTCATGCATTGAAATATTCCACATGGAAATACTGGAGTTCTATGAACTTTTCCAACTCCTTTAATAGAACCTTCTAGTAATGCTTTTATTACCATTCTGCCTTCTGGTAAAGTACAAGTGCCATAGTTAATTGAAGTAAATGGCAATTGATTTCCTGACCTACTTTGTAGAGTATTCAAATTATGATACATTCCTTCAACAGCTTGTTGTAATTCTTTTGTGGTCTTATCCATAGCATAGTTATAAGCTTTAGGAAAATTCTTATAATAATCATCATTTATAGACATATCCATACTACTAGATACCTCATTAATATTTTCTATATATTTCATACCATCATTCCAATGTTTAAAAAATGATTTTCTGACATATGGAACCATAGTCCAATCTAAATGTGTAGCTGAAACCCCTCCAAATTGTTGTAATGATTGAAGTTGGAATATTACAGCTAATAATTGGAAAGCTGTATTTATACTATTCGCAGGTCTAACATCTGTTTGTCTAGTATTAAATCCATTAGCTAGTAAATCATCAAATGGAATGGATAAACAATTATGGTCTCCCAATGCATATGAGCTCAAGTCATGAATATATATTTCATTGTTCAAATGATTGTTCTTTGCCATGTCGGATATTATATAATTTAAAGCATAATCTTTAAGCAACTCATCCCTAGCCTCTCCTGCTCTCCCACCAAAAGAATTTTCATCTACATTTGCATTCTGGTTTTGAACATCTGAGGCAGTTATCTTTTTTGCAATATCTTTCATAAGTTGAGAATTTTTATTTCTTATTTTAGTTCTTTCTTCACGATATACTATATATTTTTTTGCAAGTTCAAATTTACCGAACTCCATTAATTTATTTTCTATAATATCTTGAATTTCCTCCACTGAAACTACTTCCATATCTAAAGATTTAACATATTTTATAATTTCTTTTCTTTCATTTGCTGTTGCTCGTTGTGTTCTTTTAACACTTTTATTCGCAGCTGAAATAGCATTTGCTATTTTATTAGAATTAAATTTTACAATATTTCCATCTCTCTTCTTTACTTGCATGTTTTCCACTCCTTATTAAAATTTCTGTCTATAAGAGATAATTCTCATTATATATATTATATCACAAATCCTTATAAATGTCAATAGTTTTTTAAAAAAAATATAAAATTATTGAGACAATTCTACATCAAAATTAAACTCTAAACACTTCCTTGAAGCAAGATAATCGCACTGATGTACAAATTTTTGCATACCTGTAGAAGGTTTTTGTAATACTTCTCTACTGCTTTTATAATCCTTCGTCCATCTCCCCATGTGAGTTTCTATATTTTTTGCTATAATTTCTCTCCATTCAGGATTAATAACTCCTTGCGATTTTCTTATAGCTTCAGCTGCTAAAATAGGGTGCTCTACAACTGTAAATCTTGAGCCATTATTTCCGTGTTTTCTACTATCATGTAAAATTAAACTAGCTAATATTAAATCTTGTTGGTCTTGGTTATATGGATACATTTCTGTTCTAAATAATTCATAAGCTATTCTAGTAGCTGCTTGGGTATGTCTTACCAATCCACCTTCTCCTAAAGCATAGCCAGGATGATATTTGCCTGTTGAACTTGCTGCTACTGTGAAAAAATATTCAGGTGTTTCATTTAAGCATACTTCAACAAACTTTCTTATTTCTATGTTTTTAATTAAACTTAATTCTTTTGAAAATATTTCTAATCTATTCATTTGAAATCTCCCATTTTTTAATATTATATTGACCATATAATCCATAAAAATTTGCGGCTTCTGATATACTATTCCATTCTCTAATAAATTCACCATTTAAGTCATATTGATATATGGCTACTTTGTATCTATTATTTTTCAACCCCATTTTTTCTGCATGTTGTACATTTTCACTAGGAGTACACCACTCCAAATTATCAACTCTGTTATTAGATTTATCTCCATCAATATGATTGACTTCAGGCTTATTATCTGGATTTACTATAAAATTTTCTGCAACTAATCTATGAATGAGTTTCGGAGTTTTTGTAGCTCTTTTTGATAATGACACATATTTATATCCTCCACTATCTGTTAAAGTTTTTAATACTTGAGACCTCTTTTCTCTATTATAATTTAAACTCATTACATTACCAAAATTACTTATTTGATATAATCCTTCATATCCTTTTATGTCTTTCCAAATTTCCATTATTACTTTTCTACCTCGTCTACATGTACCGCTATTAAATCAGCAAAATGCAACATCATAGCAAATGGATATTTACCATAAGCCGAACCTAAGGTATTCCAATCTTGTTGACCACTATAAGCACCCATATGCCATCTAATCGCCATTCTTTCATAAGGATAAAGCTTAATATATTCAGAAATCATTAAAACTGATTTTTCTCCATGTCCATAAGGTATTTTATCATCTACCGTGTAATAAGGAACTTGCTCCCATTGACCTGTCTCTTTGTTTTTAACATTTCTAGTATCCTCAGCATAAAAATAAGTTTTGCAAATATCGTGTAACAAAGGACATATAATATAACTTGTTTCGTCTTTAACATTCTCTAAAGGAAAAACTCTACTTTCTTTTAATTTAATAAATTCATTATAAACATTTAGGCTATGAACCAAAAGTCCTCCTTTATAAGCTCCGTGAAATCTTGTACTTGAAGGTGCTGTAAAAAAGTCTGACTTTTCTAAAAAATTAATTAACTCTTCTATTCCTTCTCTTTTAGTACTTCTTAGCAACTCAATAAATTGATTTTTTAGATTTTGAATATCTAAATCTGTTAATTCCATAATATTTCTCCTATCTTCTAAAATCATCATAAAATAGTCCCATATATTCAACCACTTCAACATTGTAATGCTCAAAAATTTCGTTCAAATCTCTTTCTTGTACAAATATAGCACCATTTTCTAATTCTAAATATTTTCCTTCTTCTATTTTGTCTTGTGCAGTATCTTTTAAAGCATTTGTAGTTTTCAAAGTTACTTTAAAAATCTTTTTCATAATTACTCCTTTCCCATTTATTATATATTAATTTATCTTTGCTCCACTCTTCTCCATAATAATTTTTAAGATATTGTTCTGCAAAATCTTCATATCTTAAACATTCTAATCCGTGGTCTTCTTCATAATGACAAATATCACAAGCTGTAAATATATTCATTGGTATCCCTAAACCACCTTGGCTTCTTTTTATAAAATGAGCATTTGCATTATCCATTGGTACATTCTTATGACAAAATATACATTGGTGATTATCTCTTTCCCAAACTATTTGTTTTACTCCTTGTTGAATATCAGTAGCCTTAGTTCTATCTTTTTTCTTTCCTTTAATAGGTTTAATTTCTTTATATCCTTTCAATTTACATTTGTCACAATCATCTTTATCTATCTCAGATTTAATATCAGGATGATTACAGTAAAAATACTTTTGGTATTTTTTAGACCTTATTCTTTGATATTTACAACTCATTTTTAACTCCCCATTCATTTTTCATAGTATTAATCTCTTCATCGGAAATCGTGTCAATTCCCATTTCTTTACATTCAGAAACAATTCCATCTATGAATACAGCCATTTCTTCTGTAGTATAGGTAGAAGAACCAAAATAGCATTGAAGTTGTATTCCAGATTTTCCATTAATTGTAACTTCTCCTAAATTTCTAACTAATCTCCATTCTTCTTCTATTCTACTAACAACATTTGGCTTTACAATAATATGAGTAAATACTCCATATCTTCCTAACATATCAATATATACCTCATCTTTACTTTTATTAAGATATTTACCCATCTGTTGCATTAAGTGCCAAGCATATGAATTAGCATCTTTGCTTCTTTTTTCAGATTTCTTTTTAATTTCTACAGCTAAGTCTCTATTTGATTTTATATAGTTATTTAAAGTATCTACAATATTCATATTTGTTGTTTCTAAAGTAATATTTAATTGATTTGAAAATTGGGAACTAATATTCTTAATTCGTGCAATAAAGTCCATACTTTTTTCTCCTTCATCTTTCTTTATTTAATTATACCATATTTATAATTAAATGTCAAGTATTTTTTGAAATATTTTTATAAATTGTACTACTTCTAATATCTTTCCATAAAATTTTATAGTTATCTAATTCAAGATAATGTCCAGTTGATTTAATGTATTTTCCTATTATAATTGTGTCATTTTTTAAAATACAATAAACTTTTTGACCTTTTCTAAAATTATGATGAACCATAATCTTCTCCCATTACGATATAATTAACTATAAAATCATCAAATTGGGTAGTAGACCTGTCCCATTTTTCTGTTTCTCTATCTAATGTCCATTTTCCTTCTCTTTCAAATGAAGGAATATTTAATATTCTACCTATTTCAAAAGGTTTGTTATCAAATATAGAGTTTTTAATTTTTACTTTTTTATTTTCTCCATTGTTTATTCTATATAAGTCTATCCATTTGCTTTTGCCTTTATCATTTATATCTACAACATACCACATTAGATTATTTTCTTTGCTATCTTTAATATCTATATATCCAAAATATTGTAATTGATATTGTATTTTATCTTTTAATGAAATATCTTCATTTGGTAATTTATTAATTAAATCGCTCAAGCATTTATAACTATCAAATCCAGAATATTGTTTATCTGTTTCTTTACTACAATATTCTTTTAAGTATAATTTTTTTACAGAATATTCTTTATCTTTCTTTAATGTTTTTTTGCCATATAGTTCATTATAAATATCCATAAAATGTAACAATTTACCTATATTCCCAAACTCTGCAAAATAATCCAATTTAATCAATGTTGTTATATCAGCTATTCCAATACTATTTTCTTTACAATCAATTAGTAAGTCTAAAAAGGTAGGATACTGTTTATCTTTAAGAAGATATAATTTATCTCCAACTGTCTTTGATAAGCCTTTTATACTAGATATACTTTTATAAATAGTGTTGGTTCTTTTATCACAAGTATATTTTCCAAATGAATATCTAAATTTTGGAGAAGATAATTTAATTTTAAAATAATTTAATTCTTGAGTTAAGCTATTTGTTCTAGCAAAATCTCCTTCATATGAATTTAAAGTAACCGTATAATATTCTAAAGGATAATGAGATTTTAAATAAGCTCCATATAAACTATCATAGGCATAAGCTAAAGAGTGGGAGCAGTTAGAAACAACCAATCCACTTTCACTTATAAAATTATGAGCAGGATTTTCCATTTCAATATCATACACCCTATCCTCTCTCAGATATTCTATTGATACAATTTTTTCAATTTTCGTTGGAATTCCTTTTTCCATAACTTTTTTTCTACCATTTTTATAATGTATTTTCTTATGGCAATTATTACATAACCACATTAAATTGGTTTCATCATTATTTGTCCTGTCATGGTCTTTATGGTGCAATTCAAATTTTGACCCATCAAAAGTTTTATTGCATATAACACATGAATTTTTATTTTGGATATTTTTCATATATATAACTTTAAATTTATGATATTCTCCATTTTCTTTAACTTGAAAACCTTTTTCTCCTTTCTTTGGGATATTCTTTTCAAAGTTACCATCTGTAAACCTATAAGTATCTGGATGTTTTTCGTATAATCCTTTAATATATAATTCATCTCCTATAGCTAATTCTTGTAATTTTTTCTTGCCTAAGGGAGTAGGAAAACTATGGTTTAAAGTACAATCGACATAACATCCTGAAGAAGTTTTTACTCTATAGATTTTTTGTTTGCCAGTAAAATATATATTCACTATTTTATTTTTATGAATTCTATTATCGTCAAACATAGATAATGCATTCCCGTATCCTTGAGAATTATATTTTTTATATAAAGAAAGATGATTTGTTCTTTTTGCATATTCATAGTCATTTTTTATTAGATACATTTCTTCCAAAGTTGGATAAAAAACATTCCTTTTTTGCCCCAATCTTTGAATTTTAGTATCTCCAGCTAAACAATTGAAAGAATATCTTGCAGCATCTTCTACTATTTGCCAACTTTCTTCAAAATGATTTTCTGTTCCAACTTGCTTTTTCCAACCTTCTAATAAATTGTTTTTTAATTCTACTAGTTCCTTTTCTTTAAATTTTTTCTTAGCAATTTTTTTAATAATGCCATAAGAATTATCTTCTGGAACTCCAAGCCATATCAAATATTTCATAATTAATTCTTGATATATCATTCTGTGCGAGCCATCTATCAACAGTTCATCTAACTTCTCTATTCCTGTAGTATAAGGTTTTCTATCAATAAAATCTTGCAATAGACTAGCACATCCTGGTCTTAAAATCGCCACAAAAGCTGACATTTCTGCTACAGACCTTGGTTTATATCTTTTAACAAGTCCAGTTGCATAATCACTATCCACCTGATTTATTGTAGCTGTTAATCCATTTGCATAAATATCCCAAGTTTTATCATCTAGCTTTTCTGTTAATTCTGCTATACTTGGAGTTTTTATTCCTGCTAATTTACATGTATCATTGATTAATGCCCATACTGAAACAGTTAATAAATCATTTTTTAAATATTTATAATTATCACTCTCATAACTTGTGATATTTGCACAAATTACATCTCCAGCTTTAACTAATCCTACTTCTTCACTAATTTTTTTATCCATCAAAAGTGTGCTGCAGGGATGCTGTGCAATACTTTCTATAACTCCGACAAAATGTTGACTATCGTCTATCAAATTTTTCCATTTTTCATTTTCATAATATTTGCTTTCAGTATAAGATTTTTTTACTTTAGAGAGTTCAGCTAAATCAATTGCTATGTCATTATATTCGTTTATATTTAATCCATTTGCTTTACACCATAGTCTAAATCCGCTAGATATTTGCAAAGGCTTATATGCTAACATCCACCAACATCCATCTTCTCCTAATAATTCTTTAGAAGCATCATAGAATGGCTGAGTATTAGCACAATTGAAATCTATATCTGGAAGAGAATGGCTTTCAAGTATCCTTGTTTTACTCATAAATCTACTTGGAAATAAAGTAATAGGAGCTGAAATTCTGTCTATGTTTGTAAAGCCTAATAATTTATTGATGTAAAAACTTGGAGCAGAACCTCTGCCTGTTTTAGTTATAACTCCATTATATTTTTCTACAGAATTTTTAATTATATAATAGTTTAATAAAAAATATTCTGCCATATTAGTATCTTCGACTATTTGTGTTTCTTCTCTAATTTCTTTTAAATATTTTTTCCATTCAGATTGAGGAATATTTTTTCTTTCTTCTAACCATGCATTATTTAGTATTAATTTTAATTCTTTTAAAGGACTATCTGAAATTATAGGCATTTTTATTTCTTTGTTTATGTTTAAATTTTCTGCCTTATCGAATATCAAAGTATTATTTAATGCTTCTTGTATTTGATTATCATTTAAAATTCCTTGTTCTTTATATCTTTTTATTATAGTATCACTATCAGGATAATCTAATATAAAATTATCTTCTTCTGGATAATTAATTCCTTTTGCTTTTAGAAACATATTTCTATATTTACTATCTTCTGGAAAAATATAATGACTATCATTTGCATGTATTATTGGAATATTATATTTCTCACTATATTTTAATATCATTTTATTGTAATCTGCTTGAATTTTGCAAGGATGGGATTGAACTTCTAAATAAAAATTATCTTTAAAATAATTTTTCATTTTGATAAGCCACTCATCTCTATTTTGTTCTTCTCTTAATCTTCCAGCAACACAAGCAGTAGTTACAATTATATTTTGAGGATTTACAGAAAATAAAAGTTCATCGTCTATTCTTGGTTTATAATAAAATCCAGAAATATTGCTTTCAGATAATAACCTATTTAAATCTTTATATCCATCTGTATTTAAAGCAATTAAAACAATATGATAATTTGATTTATCTTTTTCTTTTCTATTTGGAACATAATATGCTTCCATTCCAGAGACAACTTTTAAATCATATTTTTCAGCTAATGTTAAAGCTTCATAGATATTCCCATTATAACCATGTTCTGTTGTAAAATATATTTTATGTCCTAACTCCTGAGCTCTTTTCATATAGTCTTCTGGTTTTACTACAACATCTAAAGTAGTTATATTAGAATAATGAGAATGTTTATGATAATTTTCATATCTCACCTTTATTTCTCCTTTCTATTTTATAATTTTTGCTATATCCATATTTTTGTAGAGACAATGCTGAACACTTCAAGTCATTGCTTTTTATATAGTTTTTAATGCCACTTTGTCCAATTAAATCTTTACTTTTACTTCCATCTGGATATATGATATTGTAGACTTTATAATTCCTAAACTGGTTCATTCCACTTGTTTCATAAGACTTTATCACATTTTCTCTTTGAGTAATCCATTGTAAATTTTTAAAATAATTATTAAATCCATTTGTATCTTTATGGTCAACTACTAATCCTTTTTTATATCCTTCACAAAAATGTGTAGCAACCAAATGATGTATAGAAAACTCATATTGTATATTATTTTTACTCAAAAAAATGTATTCATATCTTTCATGCTTATTTCTGTTTTTCATAATATACCAACCATTATTTTCTTTTCTATTATTTTTATGGCTAAAAACTCTCCCATAATTACTAATCCAATAATCTGGAAACTCTTTTATTTGTTTAATTTCTTCATCATCTTTTAATAAAAATGGAAAACCATTTGGAATTTGACCTCTCATTATTTCTCCTTTTTATTTAATTTTTCTACGCTTTTAATTGCATCTTCCATTGTAAGTCCAGTTTTATAATTTGTTAAAATTAAATGTTCCATTTGTTCTTCTTTCATATCATTATCATCATCTATTATTATATAATTCTCTAAAGGACATTTTATTTCTTTTAAGTTATTTAAGAATTGTTCTATTTCAAATCCTCTTGCTTTTTCAAATCCAAAATATGGAATATATCCTATTATTCTGTCTGCATAACTTCCTAAAATCAAATTTAATCTTTCTCTTTTGTCTTTAGATAATCTCCAAGTACTAGAAACACAGATAAGAGCATTTGTTTTATCTATAATATATTTTAGAAACTTCAAACACTTTGGGTCAAATGGAATTCCTCCTTGTTGTAAATAAGTTTTAACATAAATTTCATGACCTAGTCTGTCATGTTCTTTAACTATATATTCTTCACTATTTAGAACTCCATCTACATCTAAAAATATCAATTTCATATTTATTTTTCTCCTTCAAACAAATCTGCATCTCCCCATCCAGCCGACACTATTTTAATATCTTCTACCTTATTATGAACTAAATTTTCTCCAAAGGTTCTTTTATAATATCCCAACTTAGTTTTTATGCTCCTATATCTGTTTATAACAAATTCAGTATCTTTTTGTTTAGGAATAGTAAGTTCTACAGCAACAGTTTGTGCATGTTCTCTTAAAGCTTCATTAAAAATCTCTTCTAATTCAGACATATTATTAATTTTTCTCAACATTCTTAAAATCCTCCCAATCAATTAAAATAATTGTATTAGTATCACAATAGTAAATATCTCTTCCGTTTTTCTCATTCCATTTATTAATAAAATCTCTTAATTCTTTATCTGGCTCAACACCACAACCATCTTCCATATCTATATTAATGTCTTCTATTACATTTTCTATATCAATTTCTAATCTTTCTTTAGTACTTCCAAAACAATATGTTGGATAAGGTGGTTCTGTTTCATTGACAATATGTTCTATATAATCTTCTAATTCCCAATAACATTCTTCTTGGTCTGTTATATCCCAAACAGGATAATCTGGATATTGTTTAATATATTCTTCATATGTCATTTTTTTTGCTTTATTATAAATATATTTTTTTTGGCATTCCTCACAACGCATAATATATTTAGGAGTTGGCTTTCCACATTCTTCACAATAATATTGTTTACAACATATTTCAGCCATATATTTATCCGTATATATCTTGCCACATTTATCACACATATAACCTTTCAAATTAACAACTTTCATTTTATTTCCTCCGTATTAATCCCTACATTCTTCTAAGCTTTCTCTCAAATCTTCCTTAGAACAAGTATAGACTTCTATAAGTCCAAAATCTTCATTAAAAGAAAAATCAGTGACAATGCTTTCTAATATTTCTTCTTTTAAATAACTTCCTAATATTTTCCATACAGTCCCTTTATTAAAAAAATCATACCAACTTATATCTATATAATCATCTTTTTTATATTCTTTTCCATAATGAATTCTAATAGCACAACCATCTTCAACTTCTTTTCCAGAAATAATAGATTTGCAACTCTCTCTTATATTAATAGTATAAATAAATTGTTTAAATGTTATAAATTCCATAATATATCTCCTTTCTATAAATATATTATAACATATATAAATTAAAATGTCAAGTATTTTTTAAATAAAATTTGATAAATCATCTTCTATTTTTTTATCTTCTTGTTCTTCTTCAAACATTTTTTGCATTTCTAGGTAATCTTGATAATATTGGCAAACATCACGAAAACCACATAAATTAGCACAATAAAATGAAGTATAAGGAGTTATCTCTTTAGGTTCCCACCAAGATTTATCTTTTTCAAATTGTTCTATCTCATTAATTTTAGCTTCTATAAATAATTGTGTTTCAATTTTTCTTTCTGGAGAAAAATCATAATAACAAATATAAGGAACTATTGTATATTTTTCTTTAATAGAAGAAGGCAAGTTGTCAAAAGAATTGTTTTCTGCAGCTTCATCTACCATCATTTCTATATCTAATTCGCTGTATTGCTTTAATGCTTTAAGTTCTTTTGTTATATCAGCTTTTAATTTTTCTAAAATAAAACCTCTCTCTGCTATAGTAGTTCGTACATTTCCATTTTTTAACTTATAACTTATTTCTACATATTTAAGCATTTCCCAAGCTAAATCTTTTACTTCATATCCCATTTGTTCCATAGCCAAACCATATAAAATTAATTGTCTACCCTTTTCTTGTAATTCTAAATTACTATATTTGCTGCTTGTTTTATAATCTCTAATTGAAATTGTTCCATCTTCATTATATATAACTAAATCTATAATTCCCTGTAAATAGCTTTCTCCTAATTGAAATAAAAACAATTTTTCTGTTTCCACTTTATTATAATTTGGTTTTTTATAAGTAGAAGCAAACTGAATTATATCTTTCTTCCATTTATTTTCTATATTTTCATTTGGAAATATAATGTCTAACATTTTAGCTTCTTCTAACATATTATCTATTTCTTGAGAAAAGTTAATTTGTTTTCCATTTTGAATTTCTTCTAAGCATTTATGAATTCTTGTACCAGTGAAGCTATATATATTGTCTTTTTGAGCCAAGTGTTCCATATATGTTTGCCAATATTCCCAGCCACAGTTATCTACAGTATTTAGTCTACTTATAGAATAAATAGGAATACCATTATCTCTTAATTCTTTAATTTTTTCTTTGACTTCCATTTAGACTTTCTTCCTTTCCTCTCAAATATAAAGGATTTCCATATTTTTTAAATCTAAGATAATGTTTATTACAATATCCTAATCCTTTATGTTTTCTACCACATATCTTACATACTTTTCTGTTTTTTTCTCTTTCTAATTTTGTATGACAGCTCCTACATAAGCACATAAGATTTTTTAAATCATTATTTTTCCAATTACCGTCTATATGGTGAATATCTAAATTAATGTTACTTCCACATAATTCGCATTTATTTTTTTGTAGAATTAATTCATTTATTTTTCTAGCGGTGGTGTGAGCATTTGAATAACTTTGATTATTTTTTCCTATTTTTAAATATGCTTTTCTCATACAGTCTCTGTTACAATATTTTCTCTTTAAAAATACATTAAAACTCTCTAATCTTTTATTAAATCTTTTTCTTTCTAATTTTTTCCCACAATATTGACAGTATTTTTCTGTTTTTTTAATATCTTTCCTCATATTTTTCCTCTAACACCTACATTATTGTTTCTTTATATAATCTATCTAATTTAAGTTGTTCTATCAACTCTACTTGTTCTGGTGTCATTTCTTCAACCATATTAAACCAATCCCACATTTCTTCTACCTAGTCTTCAAATTCATCTTCATTTGCAAATAAATCAAAATATTCATCAAATGCATCGCAGCCCCATACGCAAGTTCCTTCATAGTCAGTAAAAGGATAATGCTCATCGTTTATAATATCCATAAGAGCTTTAAATATTCTGTCTGGGTCACTCATATCTCCCACATATTTTCCATTTATCCACACTCTTTCAGCATGATTATCATCATTCCATCTTATAACACTTAATTTATTTTTCATTTTCTTCAATCCTTTCTATAAATCCTTTTTCTGTCATCTCATATATAATATCAAATCGTCTATTTCCACTACCATTTAAAGGTATTATGTGACCATTTTTAGATATTTTAAAATGTCCAGATTTTCTCCATTGTCCATTCATTTGATAAAATCCTTTTTCTAATAAGAAACTTTCTAATTCTATTTTATTGACATTATCTCTTATCTTAACCATTCTTCTCTCCTTCTTCTAATAGTTCTTGTAAACCTTCTATTTTATCATTCAACTTTTCTATTTTACATTGAGAATAATAATATTTTTTTTCTTCCTCTAATTCTTCTATCTTATCTTTTACTTCTTGAACTGGAATACAATTTCCTTGATATGTGTCTGCTAATTCTTTGTAGTATTTATATAATTCATATAAATTACCCTGTAACAATTCTTCTAATGTTTTATTTTTTCTTTTTAATTCTTCATTCTCTTGATATACTTCTTTTAAATCTACAAATTTTCCATTCTCTATTTCTACTATATATTTATTTGTATTTATTTCTATCAATCTCTCTTTTGGTATCAAATATGTGGTTTCCATTCCATATTTAGTTTCATGTCTTATTACTCTTAATTTATCATTTTCAATTCTTAATTTTTCTAACTGTTTTTTTAGATTTTGTTCTGTTTGATAACTTCCTTGTTCTAAATTATTCCATTCTTCCCAAGCTTCTGCATTTCCTTCTTGTAAAGCTCTGTTTTCACATTGTAATTTTTCTATTGAATTAATTAAAAAATCTACATCCATGTCATCTAGCCAACTTTGTTTATATTTATTTTTTATTTGTAAAAATTGTTCATTTTCTTCCTTTGTCATAAGCTAATTCTCCTTTGCTTTAATTTTAAATCATATCCATCTTTTATATATTTTCATTTTATCATATGGATATTTTTCATTATATTGTTTTTCTAAACATTTATTGTTATTTTTTTTAATTGTTTATTTTCTTTTTGTAGTTTTTCCATCAAATTTTGTAATCTATCAATTAGGTTTATAAAAATTCTTAAATCTTCTTGAGCTACATCTATATATTTACAGCCTTCATTTCCATACAATCTTGTTTTCAAATATTCAATGGCTTCCTTTTCTTCCTCACTCATATTTTTGTCTTTTACTTCATGTTTAGATATATAATTTGATTTTATATCTTTATTCCACTTATTAATTTGTCTTTGTACTTGTTTTTTTAATTGTTCATTCTCTTTTAATACTTCCTGATAAGCTGATAAAAGATGTTGTATAGCTTGATAGCTTATGTCTCCTACAATTTGTTCATTATATTCTGAGTAATCTACATCTGTTTTTAATATAAAATCTTCAATTATTTTTATATTTTCTTCTATAGAACTTCGTTCATTCTTAATACTATTTTCTTCTATTGTTTCATCTTGTAATTCTTTAATTTCTTCTTCAACTTCTGCTATTTCTTCTCTTATATCTAAATCATCAGCTCCTACTTCTAGTCTAGCTTGTTGTGTTCGATATAGTTCTTCTAATCTTTGTTCTAATTCTTCTATACTATTTTCTTTATCTATTTCCATTCTGTTTATTATGTCTTGTGCGTCTATGTTTTCTACTATTTCTTCGACTTTTTTTATATTTTTCTTAATTCTATTTATGTTCACTTAAAACACCTCCTAATTTTTCTTCTTGCTCCTTCTCTAACTTTTTCAACCATTTATTTCTAATTCTATTTTCAAATTCTTGTTGCCCCATTTTCATAAATTTATATTTCTTACCTTTTTTTTCTAACATTATTTCAGTTTCCTTTATTTTTTTCATAAAGTAATCAAATTTGTCTGGATATTGCTGCAATAAAAATGCCCATTCTTTCATTCTTGCCATAGGACATGCCATATTTTTTAATATTATAAAAAGCATATATAGACTATCTTTTCCCCCTGATACACTAGCATAATGTATTGGTCTTAATGCTATATTATTCTCTTTCATTTAACTCTCCCCTTTCCTTTAATGCTTCTATAAAATCTATCATATATTCACATTCTTCACACTTTTCATTACAAATAGTATATGTTTCTGGAGCTAGTGGACATATTATATATCCTTGTTCTTCTGCTAATGCGTCTCTCAACCATTGTTCCATATCTTATTTACTTCTCCCTTAAATCGTATTGTTCTATATTTTCTAAAGCTTCCTCAAAATTATATCCTAAACAAGGGTCAAAATAACTTTCCTCTTCATCTCCGCTACAAAAAGCCCAGCCGCCTTCATATCCGCTCATTTCTGCACTGCCCCTTATAGTCTCATACCACACTTCTACATTTTTATGCCCTAATTTTTCTAGCTCTTTTTTTAATTTTTTAGCTTTAGGTGTATTATTCACTTTTTTATCTGTATATCTTCCCATATCTTATTATCTCCTTAATAATATTTTATAAATTTATAATTTTTATTTTAAGAAATAAATAGTTGACTTCTCTGGTAAAGAATTTAATGCATAATCTATTTCTTCATTTTTTATATCATTTCCATAATCAGATTTGTATATAGCAAAAATAAAAGTATTATCAATATCATAATCATTAAAAGAATGCTGTGCACTTGCTGGTCTAAACCATTCAGGCATATCTCCACATGTTCTTTGTGGTCTAGTAATTTCTATATTGTCTACTATAATTAACATTCTTATAAAACCTTTATCTTCTATATATTCTTGTAAATCTTTCCTTCCTTGTTCACTTAGTTTTTTATATTCTGTATTTATCCATGCAAAAGGCACTGTATTATCGCTATTCCAAACTCTAGTGAAAAATCGTTTAATTTCAGTTGTTTCTTTTTTCATTTATTTTTCCTTTCTAAAACAATATTTATCTAATAATAATTCAAAATTTTCTTTACCATAGTCACTAGGAGAACCTTTGCTTCCCTTGGGAATTACTTTATTTTCATTGTCAAATAGACAATATATTTCCTTACTATTATTAAATATTCCACCCTTTAATTTATCGCATTGTGTTAATAAATGTTCTATATTTATTCCTTCATCTAATGCAAGTATAACTTTATTTACAGGCAATGATTTTATTATTCTAGCTTGAGTATCAGTAATATTACAGTTTCCAAGAGCCAAAGCATTATGATAACCATAACTATCAAGCTGCATCACAAATTTTTCACTTTCTCCAATTATAACACAATCACTCTCTTCAATTCCTTTTTTATTTTCATATATTCCATAAAGGAAATTTCCTTTAGAAAAATTCTCTATAGCTTTCCATTTTGGATTGTTCCCTAAATCATTAAAATTATATCTACCAGTAATTCCTACTAAATTACCTTTTTTATCAAACCAAGGAACAATTATTCGATTAGTCATAGGGTCATATTTAATATTAAATTTGAATTGAGTTTCTAAAGAAATATTATCTTTCAAAAATCTTGTATTAGGATAGTCAATGTATTTGTCTAATGTTTCTTTAGGATATATATAATTTTCATTTTTCTTTTTGCTTCTACATTTTTTATATAATCCATTAAAAATAATTGGTAAAGAAAGATTTTTTAAATCTTTAATATTCAAAATACTCATAATAGTATTTATGGTTTGACATAAACTCCAATTATTATGAATGGCTATTAAATTAATTAGTGTTCCCCCAATACCTTTACTGAATACATATGCTTGTAAAGTATCACAATTTATCCATACAGAAGTTGGATTTCCACCTTCATAATATGCACATCTGATTTCATTCTTTCCATTAGAAAAAGAGATAGAGTGAAAATCAGTTAATTCTAATATTTTAATTATATCTTCTGGTCTGTTTCTAAGATATTCATTTAATATTTCAACTGACATTCCCCTATCTCCTTCTATATTTTATTTTCTTCTCCTACTTTACAATTTCCAATTTCTTTCCATTTATTTACATTTGGAATAAATTCATATAATATAGTTTGACCATTTTCTCCATTTCTACTTTTGACATGAAAGAAAATTTTATAAAATTTCCCTTCTTGCCATACTATTGGGAAAGGAACTTTTTCTGAGCTTCTACCTTGACCATCTACTGTATTTGAAGTAGCTTCCAAATCTTTTTCACATGAAGTATATTCATCACTCCAAATATCTCTAAACATAAAAATTTCTTCATATATCTCTGAGATTTGTTTACTGTTAGAAAGTACACTTTCATTTAGCCATCTAACTTTGCCTTTAGTAGATAATGATAATTGTACAGGAGTAATAACTGCTACATTTTCTTTTGAAGCTATTTGAAATAGTTCTTTACTATCATTTAAAAATGATTGCCATACTGTATCCGTGGTAGCATCAACTTTAAATGTATCATATACAAATAAATCAAAATCTTGTTTTGCAAGTTTTTTTATTGTTCTTTTAATATTTTTCATTCCATAGTCATAAACCCTTTGAAAAAGAATATTTTCAAGATAATCTTCTTTGACAATTTTATCTGCTTTTTTAAAAGCTTCTTCATCTTGTTTAGTAAAATTTAAATTCTTTAATTTTCTTCTATCTATATTCCAATAATCTAATCTACTAGTTAATACATGCATATAAAGTAAATCTTTGAATATAATAGCATCTTGTTCATTGCTTATGATACAAATTTTTGTGCCTTGTTCTGCAAGTGGTATAACTATATTTTCAAATACAAAACTGGTTTTACCACCATTTGTATAACTAGCAAACATTGTTAATCCTTTTCTGGGTATTCCATTTGAAGAATAATTAAGTAAAGGACTATACTTACCAAATTGCAAACCTATACCTTGACCAGTCTTTTTAAATTCAATATCTTTGTCTGTCATATTCAAAGATTGCAATTGTTTATCATGCGTAAGATTTAATGCTAATGTATTAAGTTGAAAATCAAAATAATCAATAACTTCATCTGGTGTATTTAAATCATTTAATTTTTTAATATTACTATCTACATCAAATCCTTTATCTTTTAGTTTAATTAGTAAGTTGTTTTTTAATAGAGCATTATAATAAGCTTCTGTGTTTTCTGGTTCTAATAGACTTATTGCTTCTTCTATTGATTTCCAGCCACCACGATTTTCATATTCTGCTTTTAAGTTTGGAAAATCTTCTAAAAAGGTACTAATTGATATTTCATCAAAGTTCTTAAAACCTTTTTTTGCCATATTATAACCTAGATTGTAATAAAATTTTCCATCTGAAGAAAATAAATCCTTATCTGGGTCTATAGGGAAGTCATCAAAAAGCTCTAATGGATTAGTATATAATGATAAAACAAAATTACCTTCAAGTGGAATACGGTTTTTCAATAAGTTAGTTTCATTTCTTCCCATTTCATTATCACCTTTCTAATATTCATCGTCATCTAAATATATACTAAAATCTCTTCTTTTAGTTTTAGTAGTAACTATTACTTTGTTTGCTTCTTCATAGTTTATTTCTCTTTTTTCTAGTCCTTTATTTCTTTGTTCTCTTTTTTCTCTTTCTTTAAGAGTATTGTTTAAATTATTTTTTATTATAGCACATAAATAAGATATTTTTTGTACTTCATTATTAAATTCTTTATTAGAGTTTGCATAATCCATATTATTTAAACATTTCTTTGCTGTAGCTAATATTATACTATAACTATATGCATAACTCATAGCTTCAATTTTTTTATATAGAAATGTATTAAATTTTTGACCTGGACTATAATTTAAATATCTCTTACTTAATAAATCTATAACTTCAAAACGAGCTTTATTTTCAGGAGAAGAGAAGTTTATTTCTTCTATGTTTTTAGTAACCTTTTTTTGTGAATTGGTAACTTTTTCCATTTGTTGTAAATCTAATTCATTGTTAGCTATTAATTCTTTCTTTATTTTGTCAAACATATATAATGTAATATTCAATTTCTTAGCAATATCTTTTCTTTTCTTTCCATTTTCTAACATTTCTTTTACATTATTTTTTAATTCTTCTTCCATTTTGAAGTCTCCTTAATAAAAAATAGGGAGAAATTCCCTATTTTTGTGCATTATTTTCTTCTTGTAATTCAGCAGGAATTTCTACTTTTAATAATTCAGCTAAAGATAATATATCTTGTTTGTTTTGTGCTTTTGTAATATCAGCAAATGTTGCATATCCTAGAGATTTCATAAGTGTGCCTGTTTCTTTCTTTATGTCATCATCTGACTTTTTAAAAGCTTCTTTACAATCATTTATGATTTTTTCTAAAGCTGTTTTTTCAGTTTTTGCTTTCTTTTTCTTTTCAAATTCTGCACTATCAAACATATCAGCCTCAACTATATCAAAAGCATTCATATATAAATATCTTCTCAAATAAGTTTCAGCACCACCTAGAGCTTGAATTGCATTCGCTCCCTTTAATTCTAATTCTTTTAGTGGACTTTCATATTGAACAATACGATATTCACTTGGAGTTCCTTCTTGAACTACTTCTGCATTACAATCTACAATATTTAATATTCCTTTATCTTCTGTAAATGTAATTTGTGTAAATAATCCATATTTTGCACATAATTCAATAATTGAAGGTAAAAAGTCTCCTAATTCATAATATTTAAATCCTGAAAATTTATTTTCTCCAGATTTTTTTAATTCTCTTTCAGATAATTCTTTTTTTACTGCTTGTATTTTTTGATAAATATTCATATTTCTAAGCATTGTAATTTCATCTATTTTATCCATAATAATAGTCTCCTTTTAATTAAATGGGTTTTGTTTGGCATCATCATTTGCCAATTTATCAATTGTTTCTTCTCCTATAATATCTGTTTGATAAATATTACTTTTAAATTCATTTTCTGTACAATTTAACTTTGTATATACAGAGCCATCTTTAGACAATGTATTGTCAGGTCTTGTAAGGCAAATAATTTCTTTTGCTTCTGATACAATATTTTGCATATATTCTTTTATATCTCTTCCTGCATTTTTTATTTCAAATTGTATATCTTTTGGTAATGTTTCTAAAGGTGGTAATATCAATTGTGCACCTCTAACATATTGAGCATCCCATTTTGCCTTTACAAAACCCAACTCTTTTGGTGGCAACATATTTTCTTTTCTGTGTCTTATTATTTCTACATCTGTTGGATTTTTAAAGTCAAATCTATTAGTATTAAACTCTACTTGAATAGGAATATATTTATTAGATTTAAGACTATAAATATATTGCTCTATATAAGCATTAAGTATAAATCTATTTCTTTTGTCGCTTTCATCCAATCCTTCATGATTATAGAATAAATCTAAATGCATTTTAAATTCAGGAATTGTTTCATTTGTAGTTTTAATGCTTCTTATGTTGAAATTATTATAGAATTTGCCATTATATTCTGTAATAGTAAAATCTCCTTCTACTTTAAATAAAGTATTTTTATCATACATATCTAAAGCCGTGTCGATATATTCCATAAAATCTTGATTGTATATAAATTCCTTATTTTCTCCATTAAGAGTATTTAAGTTTGTAACTACTTTTGAAACATATGAAACACTTGACAATATATTTGGATTAAATCTTTCTTCATATGGAACATATTGTCTGCCACCTTTGTTATGCAACATAACTGGGATACTTCCACTATATATATTATTTCCAGTTAATTGAACATATGCTGAGTTTGTTTCATTTTGTCTTACAATTAGTTTCATTATTTTATTTCCAGTAGGTAGTTTCTTAATAAATTGACCTTCTTTAGGTTTTATAATATTTCCAATAAATTCAAATGTATTCATATAAATTCCCTTTCTATAATTTTATTTCCATATTATTTGTTTTTTTCAGCCATTTCTTCCATTGCTTCTTCTGCTGCTTTTCTATTTTCTTCTTCTCTTTTTGCAGTTTCTTGTTTTGCTTTTATTAACCCTTCTAATTGAGCAATAAATCCTAACATATTAGTTGCACAACCATTTAAATTAACATATTTTTGTGTTTGTTTTGCTGGGTCTAATTTATCAATAGCCTCATACATTCTCTTTTTTTGTTTTTTAAAAAATTCTAAATCATCAATTTCTTTTATTTCAAATTCTCCCATTTTAATATCTCCTTTTTATATTTTATATTATAATTATATCATATTTCCTTTTGAATGTCAAGAGTTCTTATTCACTTTTTTCTTTTTTAGGTGTATAAAAATCCACATAATCTTTGCAACATACAGTAATAGTACGACCACATTTAGGGCAAGAATTGATTAAAGCTCTTTTAATAACTCTGTCATTTCCATATTTTTCTTTGCTTTCTTCTGCATAGTGCTTACACTCTTTTAATAATTCTTTGTCTTTTGGAATTTCAACAAAAGCATATGGCAATTCATATTCCATTCCATTGTCTAATGTCATTTTTTCTTTTTCTTTGCAATGTAAACATTTCGTCATAAATAACTTTTTTGTCTTTTTTGTTTTTTCTGTAGAATTGTCTACTTCTGTAAATTTAACATCTGGCATTTTAATTTCCTCCTTTTAATTTATATAAATAAGAAACATTGGCAATTAAACAATTTAATAACTTTTGAACACTTGCCCAGTCGGTGTTATATCCTAAAGTTATTCTCAATGTTCCATTAATAAAATCTTCTGGTACATTCATAGCTTGTAGAACATAAGAAGGTTCTGATTGAGAAGCATGACAAGCTGAACCAATCGAAACATCTATTCCATTATCTATTAAAAACAATTGTATAGTTTGAGCATCTAAGTATTTAAAAGATACATTTATATTATTACATACTTTTTTCTTAATATCTCCATTAAATCTTACTAAATCTCCAAACTCTTTTTTCAAGCTGTCCGTTATTTTATCTCTTAGAACTTTAATATTATTGCCTTTTTCTTCCCATTCTTCAACAAAATCATTTAAACATAAAGCCAACATAAGATTTCCAAATACATTTTCTGTGCCTGACCTATAAGAATTCTCCTGTCCTCCGCCATAAATCAATGGAGAAATAGGAATATTTTTCTTTTTATATAGAATTCCTGTTCCTTTAAAAGCACCAAATTTATGTCCTGATAAGGATAACAAATCATATTTCTTAACATTTATAGGATTAACTCCAACTGATTGAACACCATCAGTATGAAATACAACATTATTTGTCTTAGCTAACTTACTAATTTCATTTATTGGTTGAATTATACCTGTTTCATTATTTACAGACATAATAGATATTAATCTTGTTTGGGGAGTAATAGCATTTTTTAATTGTTCTAATTTAACAACTCCATCTTCATCTACATCAATATATTTAACTATAAATCCTCTTTCTTGAAGTTCTTTTGCTGCATTTAATATAGCAGGGTGTTCTATTTTACTCACAATAAGCTCATTTTTGCCTTCATATTTCTTATCCCTAGAGTACATAATTCCAAACAATGCCATATTATCACTCTCTGAACCACCACTTGTAAATATTATTTCTTCTGGTGCACATTTTAATACATTTGAAACCATTTCTCTGGCTGAATTTAATATTTTTTTAGCTCTAATTCCAAAATTATGAACAGAAGAAGGATTTCCAAATATATCATAAAAATCATTTGTCTCATAAATTTCTTTGAATATTTTCATGTTTAATGGAGAAGTCCCAGCATAATCAAAATATTCCATAATATTATCTCCTTTTCTTATTCTTTTGAGTTAAAGGGCAAGATACTATTGTTGCTCTATAACTTTGTTTACAATTATTAGAACATTCTATGCATTTATCATTATAGCAAATCTCTCCCTTTTTGTTTTTATAAAAAATATTCATATCATTCATATAAATTCTCCTTATTCTAAAATCTTCAGATATACAGTTCTTCTACCAAATTTAAGTGCTTCTTGATGTGTATTAAAGAAAATATCTATTCTATTTTCTGTAATTGCTCCACCTCTATCTTGAACTATATAAGTTCCCATTCCTTTAATTTCTATTTTTGTTCCAAATTTATACCTACTAGACATTGCAACAGTAGTTCCTGCTTTAGCTTTAGCTCCACTTGCTGTAATTCCATTTGTTTTTCCACAACATTGTTTACAAGGACAATAAGCAGTTGCAACAAATTTGATATATCCCTTTGTAGAAGTATTTTTATTTGAAGTGGTTTTATTTTTAGGAGTAGATTTTTTTACAGTATCTTTGCTTCTTGTTGTAATCTCTTCTTTTTTTATTTCTTCTTTATTAGGCTGTGTAGGTAGAGAATTTTCAATGATATTTTCTTCTTTTATGTCATTTACAACTTCAATATTATTTTGTATTTTTAATATATCTTTTTGAGTTTCCATAAATCTTAAAAATCTAGGCATAATACAAATTACAAAAATCAATATCAAGATTTGTAGTATTCTTATTATTTTATTTTTCATAAATTTCTCCTTAATTTAATTTAGAAACAGAATAACTGTCTAATATTTTGTTTGCTCTTTCTTCTTCATCTCTAATATATATTTGAGTAGTAGAAATACTAGCATGACCTAATACATCTTTTATTCCATTTATATCTACACCTTGATTATATAATGCTGTAGCTATACTTCTTCTAAGACTATGGGCAGAAATATTTTTATTTATTCCAGCTCTTTTAGTAATTTTTTTTACTGTTCTATGAATACTTTCAGGCATCATTGGTGTACCTTTGTCTGATATAAATATATTATTATAAATAGATTGTTTTCTAGCATTATCTATATAATCTTTTATAGCTTCAAAAGTTTCTTTATTTAATACCATCTTTTGTATTTTATTACCTTTTCTTCTAACATTTATAAAATATGCTTCCTTATTTGTTTCAGGAATTACTACTTTATAACAATCTGACAATTGTAAACTTATAACTTCGCTAATTCTAAGACCTGTATTAAGAAATAAAGTAAACATTGCTATTTCTCTTTTTGATTTACAATTATCCAAGAATATTCTTTGTTCTTCTGGTGTTAAAAATGTTCTCTTTGATGGATTTTTTTGTGGTTTTAATTTTTTTAATACATACATAGCTGGATTATTATTAATATTATATTTTCTATCTTCCATTAAATAAATATAAAAACTATTTAATGCTTGACATTTTGGTTTAATTGAGTTATCAAGATTATTTTTTTCATTTCTTAAATAATTTACCCAATCAATAATATCACTAATTCCTAATTCTCCTAATTTATTTACATTTTCTATATGTGAATAAGTTAAAAAATCTTCTATCCAAGTTCTATAATTTTTCTTTGTTTTCTCTGAACTTAAAGAGTTAATAAATAAATCTAATTCTTTCATAATAACCTCTCCTTTTTCTATTATGTACTTATTATAGCACACTTCTTATAAAAAGTCAAGTGTTTTTATTAAAAAAATTAAAAAATTTTATCTTTGTTATCTTCTATACTTATAAATAACATATTATCTTTTAAAGAATTTAATTGATTTCTATTATAATCTTCATCTGACATATCTACAAAACAGCTTTTACTTTCGCCATTTTCATAGATTAAATTAATATAAGATATGCTAGTATCATCTGGTTCGTATTCTTCTATTTTATCCATTCCAATGCTTTTGATATTATGATAATCATCAATAACAAGTAATAGACTTTCTAATAAAGGTGTTAATTTTTGTGAATTATTTTCTTCAAATAAACTAAAATCTACAAAATCTTGCTTTATTGCCATATCAAATTCAACTATATTCTCTTTATTTATTCTATAACAAGTTCCATCTACAGTCATAAATTCAAAATATTTTAATTCCATATTGCTCACCTACTTTTACCAGTTTTATTTTTAGGCTCAAAATTATATATTACACTTAATATTATTGGGGTAAATATGCCTATTAAATATGGAGCTACAAAACCTGTATATATAGTTGATACAAATATAGCAGCAAATACACTTACCAATGTTATTAGCATTACTAAAACCATTTTTAATTTCATTCTATAATCTCTCCTTTCAATAATCTTTTCCTTTGTTTTTAGTTCTTCAAATGCTCTATCTAATTCTTTTAATGCTTGGTCTAATTCTTCTTTTTTTATTCCCTTCATTTCTTTTAAAGTTTTTTGTATATCTTTTGGATTATTAACCATACTATTCCTACTTTCTATAAATTGTAGGTTGGGATTTGCACCCAACATGCACGTATCTTTGCTCGACTACATACTTCCTGCAGAAAGTTGATGTATTATTAAATCTAGCGTCTACTATTATTTTTCCCTTTAGCTCGGTACTTAATTTTACCAATTAGCATTGTCTATTCCGCCACTACAATATTATTTAATTATATCTTAAAATGGTAAATCATCTGAGGTAATTTCAAATTCACTACCTTTTGTTGTTGAACCAGAAGCTCCAGCTGTTGTAAATTCTGTAACTATAATTTTCCATGAAGTTGTTTCTTTTGTAGCACCCTTTGGTGTATATTTATCAAAAGATAAAAATCCTTTTGTAATATTGATTGTAGTTTTATTATCTACTTCAACACCTTTCTTGAATTGAACTGGAATATAAGTACTTTGATATGTTCCATCTACCATTTTCTTTGACATACTTGTGCTATAAAATCCTTTGTCATTTTTAAAAATCATTGTTTCTCCTGTAATATTTGTATTTATCATAATTATCTTCCTTTCTTGCTTTCAAAAAAGCTATCTAAATATTTTTCTTTAATTTCTTTTAAACTGATTGGAGTGTAATTAATTCTTTCTACACTCACACATAAATGATTATTAGGGTTCATATCTGGAAATTCACTATTAAGTGGAGTATCGTGTATATGTCCATGAATATTAAAATCTTCATTGTTAATATATAATGGTTCGTGAGATAAGTATATTTTTCTTAGTTCATTATCTTTGTCGGCATAAATAAATTCAATTCTACCATCTAATACTTCATCAAAACCAATATTTTTCCAAGAGACTTCTCCCCTATCCCTATCATGATTTCCTCTTATAATAATCTTATACCCATTTAATCTTGAAGTTATATCTTTTAATTTTGGAGCTGAAGAAAATCCAAAATCTCCTAAGAAATAAACCGTATCTTCATTTGTAACAACTTTATTCCAATTTTCTATTAGTTTTTCATTCATATCATCAACAGATAAAAATGGTCTTTGACAATATGGAATAATAGCAGTATGATAAAAATGAGTGTCTGATATAAAATAAACCATTATTCTTAATCTTCTCCTTTATCTTTTTTTAATTTGTCTATTTTTAGGTTATCTTTTGCTATTATTACTAATCTTTCGTATAATTCAGGATTTACATATTTAAATAATTCTGTAATTTCCTTCAATATTTTCTCAGCATCGTTATAATTTCTTTCAACTATTGAATTGTCATAAGTATCAAGTTTAATTCTTTTACTTATTATATTAAGTATAGAAGAATATATTTCGTCTGGTTTATTAGTTGAATGAGAGAATATCCACTTTAATTCTAATAATTCCTCATATTCTTTTAAAGATATGGAAATCATTTGGTTTTCTTTATCTATCATTTTCTCACCACCTTATCATTTTATACATTATATTATAACATATTTCCAATTAAATGTCAAGTAATTTTCTAAATTTTTTTAAAAAAATATATTCCATTTTTAATTTCGCTCTTATACTTGTATTGATTTTGATTTAAAAAATCTAATATTTCTCTTGCTTGTTGATTATTAAAAACATAGCCCGTAATATCATTTTTTATATTATCTATACATTTTTCTATAATATCTTTTTCATAACTTTCTATACTTAAATCATAAGTATCAACATAAGGTTGAACTTCATTATCTTCTATTAATTCACTATATTTAAAACTTTCATTATAAATTCCATTATTTATTACAATGAAATCATTTGTTATTTGTTTTACTTTTCCTTTAATAATTTTAGAAAATCTATTTCCATCTTCATCATACCAAAATATTTTAATTTCAGTTTCTTTCCCAACTTCAAAATTTTCTTTATTCATAATATTTATTCCTCCACTTCATAATTTGAATAACTATTTAAAAAATATTCTAAGAATTTACTATCTTCAGATGCTTCTAAAACTCTTATTATAAAATTTAATTCTTCTAATTCTCCTTCATAGTAATCTCTACTATTAAAAAGAGTTAATCCTTGTTCTTCTAAAATACTTCTTACATTTTCTCTTTTTCTTTTAAAAGCTTTAATTATTTTTTCTAATTTTTCTTTTTCCATAAAGTTCTCCTTTAATCATATTCTATATCTGTCTCAATGTGCAAAATTCTATTGCACAACCATTCTTGTTCAAAACCATTTTTACAATCTTCCATTATCCATAATTCATTATTAATTATATCTTCAATGTCTTCTATATTAAGCGTAGCAGTAGCATTTATATTAAAGTTTACAGTTCTAAGTTCTTTGTTACAATTTATTAACTCAGCTTTTACTTTTAAATTTTCAAATCTTTCTGGTCTACTATCAAAACCTTTTAATTTTATCAAATCTTTTTTATCTTTAAACATATCCGTTTTCCTTTCATATTACTCCTCTTTGTATAGGAAACTAAAATCCAATTCTTTTTTATGTTGTAAGTAATAATCCCCTGCTTTATCTGGACTATTAAATAATAAATATGGATTTGTATTTATTATTTTCCCATTTACATAAATAGCTGCAAGTATCATTATTATATTGTTTACACTTTGAAAATTATTATATTCAACTAGATATACCTTTTGTGGATTTTTATAATCTGTAGGAAGATAATAATATTTACCAATTTCTTTTGGAATTACTAATTGGGTATCTACTTCACACGGTTCTTTTGTTCCTATACTTACTTTCATTTTGTAAGTGTTTTTATTTTCTTTTTTTAATCTTCTGATTTCATCTTCTAATTGTTCTATATGTTTTAAATAAAATTCTTTGTCTGTAATATCTTTATTAACCATTTTCTAATTTCCTTTCTTTTTTTATATTATAATATAAATCTTATCATTTGTCAATACTTTTTAATAAAGTTTTTTTATAATATTCATAATCCCCATCATGTTTGGTAGTAATACAATATGAGCTCAAATGTATTTTATCTGTATTTAAAAACTTTCTCAAGTATTTGACTTTTTTCATAATATTATCTGGGACTGTTTTATATGCTTCTGCAAAATACTTATTACAATCTTTGCCCCTACATTCAACTTTTATTATTTTATTAAACCACACTCTGTTTAGAACATATTCTACAAATTTTAATCCTTGATACATAGCTCTACTCTCTTTCTTTCTTGCACTAGTATCAAAAACTTTAACATTATATCCTAGAGCTAAATCTAATAAAAAATTATAATCTAAATCACTAATTAATTTATCCCATAAATGTCTCTCACATGTGCAACTTTGTATTCTTACAAATTTAACTTGACTAATATTTAAATCTAATCTTTCTAAAAATTCAATTCCATTAGTAAGATTTAAATATATCTTTTCATTATTTGGATAATCTGTATAATATTGACAACCTTTTTTGCTTCCTTCTTCTGAGCCCTTATTATAACAAACAAACATACCCATAATCTTTCTCCTTTCTCTTAACTTAATAATATTATATCACAAATTTAAAATTTTGTCAATACTTTTTATAAAAATCTTTCTATATATTCTCTTTCTTGTGTAAATATTGGTATTTCTTTATCTATAATCCATTTCCCATTTTCTTTTATTACACATATCCCTCTTTTAAATGTAGCAGGAAAATCATTAAAATTAATTTCTTTTTCCTGAAATAACATTTCTTGTATTTGATTACAAGTTTTTCCTTGTAATTGATTGTGTGAAAAATTTGATTGTCCTACTAATTGAATAGCATTTCTAGTAGCATCTTGTTGTCTCCAAATAAAATAATTGCATACTTCTTCTTTGGGTAAATTGAAAGCTCTACTATCAAATAATGCTTTCATAGTTTTTTCTTCCCAAATGGTATCTTCCCCACATAATGCTAACAATAAAAGATTTTTATTAAATTCTAATGTGGCAATACTAGCTGTGACCGATATTATTTTAGATAAATTGTTTTGAAACCAAGCTTGTGTATCTATATTTTCCCAATCTGTAATCAATAAAGATATTTCATCTGACTGAGTATATCCCATTTTGCAGCCATCAACTTCTTTGCATAATTTTAAAGTTGTATCTTGCATTAGCCTCATTAGTTGCTTATCATAAGGTTTTTCAAGTCCTTTTGTAAAAGTATGGAAAGCTTTTCCGTCTATTCTAACTATAACTGGAGTTTTACAAGTTAGATAATTTCTTGTAACAAACTCATATCTTTTCATTCTTTCTCCTAAATTCATTTCTATCTTTCCTTTCTAAATAAACAATTTTTACATAGATAATGAGTACATTCATCTTCATCTACTCTATTATCAAATGACCAATACTTTCCATATTTCTCCAAATCTTCTTTGTTTTTTAATTCACAAGAATAGTAATCAAAACCATCAGCTTCTTCTACACAATCGCCATTGTATTCAACACAATATTCGCATTTTTCTATTCTCTTATCCATTTTCTTTTTCCTTTCTGTTTCTTATATTTACTATTAAATAAATTATGTTTAATATTATATTCTTTATACATAGTAAAGGAAGACTAATAACCCAACTTAATCCTAAAATCAATCCTTCGCATATATCATTTAAAAACATATCAAGTGTAAATCCTTCTAAATCATATTCTTCTATCAATCTAAAATCTGTATATATATTTATTATTGTTGTACAAATACTAGATATTGTAGCAATTATAAAATATTCTTTCATTTCTATTTTTCTCCTTTTATATATTTTCAAATTGAACACTATTAAATTCTATTGTTGGAAACTCTTCAAGAATAATATCAGTTCTCCAACCACCTATATATACGTTCTTTATTGTATAAGTTTCATTTATTTTTAAATATTTTCTTGCTGTTTCTTTATCATAGGTCGTTCCATTTTCTGGAAATGAAAATCTTACTTTTGAGCCTATTTTAGTATTTATATCCATTGTATTATCTTCTGGAAAATCAAGCATTCTCTTCTCCTCCTTTATAGATAGGCAAGTTTGCAATATTTTTTAATTGTCTTTCAGTATAACATCTCATTTTATATTTTCTATTATCTAATTGTTTCTTTCTATCTTTTAAAATTTTATCTGTATCCATACTTTTGCTATTAAATTTTAATTGTAGGGCTATATTATTTAATAAGTTGACAGTATCTTCCGCTGTTCTCCTTTTAAGTCTAACTTCTTTTAACTCTTTCATTAATCTATATGCTGCAACACTATTTAAATTATTAAATTCCAAATAATGTAAAATATCTTGCTGTTTTTTATCTTGTTCGCTAAAATCTTCAGAGTATTTATTTAATATCTTTTTATATTCTCCTTCTATATTCTTTAAATTTGAAACTAGAACTGAGACATCTTCTTCTAAATTCATATTCTCTACTAGTTTACTATCCATCATATAACCTCCTCCATTTTTCAATTTAATGGGGGTATTTTTCGACCCCATTTTGTAATTCCAAAAACTACTTTTACTTTTGTTAAAATTACTTTTATTTTCATTTTATTGTTTTTCTTTATAATTCTGTTCTATCCAATTGTAATAATCTACATTTATCTGGTCATTCTTCTTGATTATCATTTCAATTGTTTCATTGTTCATTTTATTTAAATATTCTTTTTGACAATATTCACATAATATTGTGTCCACAAAACAATAAATTTGTTGTCTGAAACTTAAATTTTTATTATTTTCTTTCCTATATAAAGCTCCATTATAATTACCTTTTATAAATTTATGTTTAAAAATTTTTTTATTATTATCCTTTATCCATATAACAATTGGAAAACATAATATTCTTAAATTAGACAAATAATTTTTAGATTTAATTGATTTGTCAGAAGCTTTTTCAAGCCCAGCTTTGTAAAAAACTTCTTTGATTTCTACATTAAAAACCTCTTTATAGTATGTTTTTATTCTCATTTCTTGAGTAATAAATTTCCTTTTGTCTAAATTATTCTCCATTTCTTCTAATTTATCTTTAATAAATTTCATTTTTCTTTTCTCCTTTCTTATTTTAACACATTTTATCATATTGTGTTAAATTTGTCAATAGTTTTTTTAAAAATAATATACATTTTTTAAGAGTTTTGATATACATTTTTTAATATTGTGCATTTTTAACCGTTTTCCTGGGTATTTTTTGAGTTTCTTGTTACATAGCTCTCGTGATTTTTCATTTTTTATGTTACATAGCCTGGTGATTTTTTATTTTTTATGTTACATTCTTTCTTTTCTTATTATATTTTTCAACCAGAACCTATGTTTTATAGAAACTTTGTTTACTATATTTCTGCCCTACTTTTAATATACTTTTTAAATGCCTCTAGGAACGACAGAAATAGGGTAAATTTTAATTTTTATATATTCGTAGTGTAATTATATGTCTAAAATGTAAAATTGCTTAAAAACGATTTTATGGCTTAATATTTTTAGTTTTAAAGCTATAAATATTTATAGACATATATTTATACCTTTATTATATAAAAATGTCTTAAAACAAGTTCTGTTGTATTCTGTTGCTATTCTATTTTAAATGTACTTTTATATGTAAACAAAAAATCGACTATAACAATTATATGTTATAGTCGACTTGCTATTTTCCAATTTTAAGTTTTGGCAAACTGTATGTAATTAAATTTTAAATTCTCCAATTGTTTTAATGTTTTGGGAATATTTGCATTTTTTCTTAAAATCATTTAAAAGATAAAGACTAGTGAATTGTTTTATAAATTTTTCATTTGTTTTTAAGTTTAAAATAATTAGTTCATACATTTTATCACCTCCAAACTATAAATGTATTATAGCATATAAAAGTGATAATGTCAACAGTTTTTTGGAAAATTTTTTAAAAAAAATAAAGGACTTTTAAAAGTCCTTTTTATTATTTCAATTTTTTAATTATATTTTGATACAATACTACATTATCTTTATTTTTTCTAATAATTATTTCATTTCCTTTTTGTAAAGTATTTATAATTTCTTGCTGCCATTTTTCAACTAAATCTTTTAACTGCTTAAGTTCTTCCAATTCTATATACCTCCCTTTTTAAACATTCCCAAACTAATTTTTAGACTTTTATTTATTTTTTCTATGATTTCTTTATCTTCTATTTTTCCAATTTTGTCAATAATTCTACTTTTATCTATTGTAAATAACTGTTCTAATAGTATGATAGAGTTTTCACTTAAATTATTTACATTATCTTTTTTTATTTCTATATGTAATGGAAGATAAAGAGATTTTTGTTTTGTAGTTAAGGGTGCTACTATTGTTGTTGGGCTATATTTATTGCCTTTGTCATTTTGTAAAATTATGGCTGGTCTTACTCCTGCTTGTTCACACCCTTTTGTATTTTCTCCAAAGTTTACATAATAAATTTCATTTCTCTTTATCATTTTTACTCCTCTTGCATTTCAGTAATAATATTTCCTATTTCTTCGTCTATTTCTTGCCATAAATTATCATTAAACATTATACTATCTACCATTTCGTTAATTTGCTCTTCTGTAATTCCAATTTCTTCCTCTTCTTTCATAAGTAAACGCTCTATAATAACACATTTCCAATAATCATTTCCATTTCTAATAACAAATTCGTTATATAATTCTTCTAATTCTTCCCTATTCATATTCAAAATTCCTTTCTATTTTATAATATTCTATCATAATTCAAATTATTTGGAAAGTGTTTTATTGAAATCTTTTTAAAATTTCTTCTCTTTCTTTCTTCATTGTATTAACATTAAAATCTTCTATTTTCTGTTTTTCTTCTAATAACTTATTGTTTATTTCTGTCATTTTGTCAAATATTTGCTGCAACTCTTCTCTGTTGTGTGGTAAATCGTATAAGTGTATTTTATTATACTCCTCTTCAAATTGTTTTTTTAAATTATATTTGTTTTCTCCTAAAGATTTTACATAATTTGTAAATTCGCCACCGTTTAAATTATAATCTGCAAGTATAATGTCTATTGATTTTCTAAACCCTAAAAACTGTAAACTTGCATTGTCTTTATAAATATATAAATCGTATCTATTTTCTGTATAATCTTTTTTTGATTTTATTACAAATCTATCTTGTAAAAATATCTAATACTTTATTATATTTACTATCTCTTCTTATTTTGTATGTGATATGAATGTCATAATCTCCTGCTTTATTTGTTTCAGTAATTGTTGGGGTTGTTGTAACCCAATATCTCGAACCATTTAAAATTATTTCAATATCATTTTCATTATCTACTTTTATATTTCCATTTTCTACCAATTGAATATGTATATCTGCATTGGTAAACCCTAAAGTTTTAAAACCTTTTAAAATTTCTTCTTTGCTAATATTTATATTTTTCATTCTTCTTGTTCCTCCTGCATTTTCTGGTCAATGTTGTCAAGTATATCTTCTTTTAACGTTTCTAAGTCCTCTTTTGAGATATTTTCTAAGTTTCCATAAACATTTATTCTAAATAAAATGTTATTTGAAATTTTGGTATCTCCTAAAAAATAATATAATCTCTCTAAACCATTTTCAAGTTCGTATTTTGCTCTTTCTTCTGCTGTTTCATAATCTACAAATTCCTCAAATAAATAATCTAAATCAAAGTTTTGTGTTTCGTTCATATAATCAATACAAGCATTATATAACTCCCTATAACATTTGTCATAATTGTATGTAATTTCAATTTTTTCGATTTTATCTTTTAATTCTTTTAAATCCATTTTTATTCCTCCTCATACTCTTTAATTATATTTTCTATTTTATAATTTTCTTCTGCTGCATACTCGCCCCACTCTAAATCATTATCAAATCTTAATTTTGAAATCTCGTTTGCCATTTCTAAAATCATTTTTTCATATTTGTTTTGTATAGTATGTTCTGTTTTATATACTATAAATTCTTTAAATTGATATATTATGTCATAATCTAATTTTAAATGATAATAATCTTCTTGCAAGATAATTTCTACTTTTTCGTTTTCTATAAATGAAATCTCTTTTACTAATTCTTTAAAATGATTTATTATTCTTTTTTTATATAAATAATCTTCATTATCTATAATTCCTAAATATTCTTCAATTTCTTTTAAATTCATATCTTTTTGCATTTTCTTCTTTCCTCCCTATTTTTTCAACTATATATTATTATTTCTAAATTCAAATTTGCTTTTTGAAAAGTTACTTTTGGGGGTGGGTTTTCTACTAAATATAAAATTCCCAAATTCCAATTTTGCTTTTCAAAAAACTACTATTATTTTCATTTTAATTTATTATTAAAACTAAATTTATTTTAAAATTATGTAAAATCTGCACTGCCTATATGTTTTTATAATCTTCTATAATTTTGTTTATTCTCTCTGTGCTTAATTCTGCATTTGATAAGTCATTTAAGTATAAGTTAGCTTGATTTTCATTAAATTTTTTGTCGTTTCCGTCAAAGTAAAAAATTAAATCTAAAACATAATCATTATCACTTTTCATTTTTTTTTAACTCCTCCTTTCTAATTCTACTATTAGTATATACCAAAGCTGCAATTTTGTCAAGCTATTTTTAGAACTTTTTTATAAAATTATTCCGTTTTCTATAAAGTATTTTAAATCTCCATAAGAACCAAAAACATTTACAAATTCTTGTTTGCTATTGTATAATTCATAAGTGTTAAATTCTATTGCACAAGTTCCATATTTTTCAGCTTTAATAATTTTATAATACCAAATTCCAAATTGCTTTTTACATTTTAATTTTTTCATTTTCAAAATTCCTTTCTTAAAAGCTATTATTAGTATATATTATTCTTTTGCTTTTGTCAATAACTTTTTTAAAAAAATATTAAAGTTTTTTATTTTAAATTTATTTTTTATATTTTATAAACTTTAATTTATTTGATTTCAGCCCATGATTTTTTAGTTTTCTTGTTACATTTTCGCTCTTCTTCTCCCAAATCGTGGGCAATTTTTGACTTTCCTTGTTACATGTTGGCTCTTTCCCTGCTAACATTGTTACCAAACTAGTGTTTGTATTGTATATTTCTATCAAAACAATTGTTTTACAAACTAGTGTTTTTTATATATATTAGTTGCAAACTTATGTTTTGTTTTGTTTATATATCTTTTTTTTTGGGTATTTTTTCAATTGCCTTTAGTTATCAATATTTTAGTTTGTGCCGTGTTTTTTATTTTCAAAGTATAATATCATTGTTTTATTTTTTTTGTTGCTTATTTATTATATTTTTATAATTGTTTTGTATTTGTTTTTTTGTTGTTTTAATTTTCATTTTTTTCTACCTCCATATTTTTTTAATATTTTAATATATTTCTATTTATATGTAAAATTTTTTCTAAAATACCAATAAAATTAAAATTATATCAATATAAACTAAAGATATACCTAACAACATTTTTATTAAAAATATTGTAATATTTTTAATTAGTATTCTTTTTTGTTTTTTTGTTAGTTCCATATTTTTGACACCTCTCTTTCTTTATATTATATGTAAATTTTTGTAAAATATTCTTTTTTTGTTGGAATATTTTTTTTGTTTTGCTACGCTCATTATATACATAATTTTTATAAAATGCAAGTGTTTTTTGAAAATGTAATAAAATTGTAAAATTTGTAATATTTTTGTAATATTCCCAATTTTATTTTCATTTTTAGTATAAGTGTTCGCATATCTCATTCGCCACCATTTGACTTGTATTCAATTTTTGTTTTTTAATATATAAGTTGTTATTTGTTAAAATAAAATGCCTTAAAACTCAATATATTAAGTCGCTTATTTTATTATATTTATTTATTATGTAAACTGTTTTGCCTTGTAATATATATAACTTTTTTATATTAAAAGTCCTATTTTTTTATTTTTGCTATTTTGACAATATATGTATATTGTGCTATATTTTTTATATCTACTTTTAATACTATTATTTTTGTTCTTATGTAAACTTGTGCGAACTGTATCTATTGTATTTTATAGTGAATATATTATGTAAACTTATATAGCTTTTATATTATATTAAAATTTTATGTTATTTGTTTATTGTTTATATATTATGTTGACTTAATAGGTTGTTTAGCTGCTTATGTTATGTAAACAATGAGAAAAAAGAAGAAGAGTAAAGAACAAAGTTTTGTTTTTTTATTCCTTTATTTTTAAAAGTTAGTTACCCTTTAAAATTAAGGTTAAAAATTTTTATGGTAAAATTTTAAAATATAAAATAGTAACATATTATGTAAACTATTTTAAAATATTGTCAAAAAAGCAATATTTTAATAAAATTGTCAATATTATAAACATAATATTGACAATTTTCTCTAGGGTACTACAAAGTTATGTAAACTAAAGGGAGGTTATTTATCAACTTTTTATGTAAATTATTTTAAAAAACACCCCTTAGCTCATCCACTCCCACGATAAAAAATCAAAAACTCGAAAAACTCTACTCTCTCATAGCTTTCCAACAACAAAAATAACAATTTTTACCAATTCGTTAAAATAAAACATTAAATTAACTCTAACCCAGTATTATCAACCACTTCAAGGATTGTACGACATATTAATTAGTTGGAAATAGGAAAACAAAGTCAATAAAAATAGTAAATAAAAAATCTGAGAATTTCTTGAAATATAGGCAAAATTTGATAAAATAGCTGCGAAATTCGCAGATATTCGTAAAAATATGTAAATATTTCCAAGAAGGATAAAATTGATAAAGGGTGGGGTAATTAAAAAGTGGGGAAGAATTATTTCCAGTAAAGGTAAAATAAGAAGTACAACCAATGCCAACTAATTCTTCTTGAAAAGGTACGGGAAGGGGGGAGTAGGTAAAAAATTGAGAGTAGGATAAAAATGGGGGAAGGGTGTAACGCCTACCCCCATATAAGGAAATAATAAAAAACAATCATTGGAGAAAAAAGTTAGATAAAAAAAGGTTAAGAATAAAATTCAAACTTTTTTTTCTCTTTATATATTATTTATATATTATTTATATATTTATATATAGGAAAAATTCGAGACTGGGAGACATACTCTCCCAACGGATACCAGTGTTGTCTTTTTGACACTATAGGCTTTTTTGTACATCGACTATAGGCTTTTTTGTACACCCACTATAGGCTTTTTTGTACACTTTTTAAAAAAATCTGACAAAAAAGTTTGAAAACCATAGGCTTTTTTGTACACTTTTTTAAGAAATTTTAAAAAAAGTATTGACATTGGAAAGGAAATATGTTATACTTAATATAATGAATAAAAGAAGTAGGTGATTGAAGTGTGAGCAGGGACAGAAAAATGGTAATGTTCCCAAGTAGTAAAGAATTCATAGAGAACAAGAAAATATCAGATAGAACATATGCATGGTGTTTGTTAAATGGTTCATATAATGAAAGTGGTATATATATAGATAAGAATTATAACAGTGGAGCAAGAGATTTGGGAATAGACAGAAGAACATTCAAGAAAAGACTACAAATTCTTATTGAAAATGGGTATATTGAAGAAAGAGAAAACTGTTATGTAATACCTAGAAAAGAGCTTCAATATAAAAGATATATATATAGAGACATAGCTGAAGGATTATATAATTCTGGAATGGAGAACATTATAAAATTATTTATTGTTTTAAGTACTTATCATGACAGATATAAAGGAAATCAAAATGAAGATTTTTCATATAGATTATTATTAAAAAGGATAGGGCTTCCATATGAGAATAATGATAAGAAAGAAAACAATAAGATTAAGAATATGTTAGATAAATTAGTTGAGCTTGGTTTATTAGAATATGAAAGAAGTCCAAGATATAATTCAGACAACTTTGGAGCAAAACAATTTGTAGTAACAAGAATAGGAGATTAAAATGTGTTATTATTGTAGAGAAGGATATGACATATTAGACAAAGAAAAAGAGAAGCTGGTATTTATGGGGAGAGAGCTACCAGTAAAAATATCTGATTTTTCAGGAAAAGAATATGAAAAGTTAAAATGTATGTTATATAGAAAAGAAGACAATGGAGTTATATTATCAATGAGTGATTATAAAGGTTGCCAATATATAGAGATTAATTACTGTCCAATGTGTGGAAGGAAGGTTTAGAATGGAAAAATTGTTTAATAAGATAGAAGAATGGGAAAATTACAATGAAGAAATTTACAATAACCAAGAAAAATATATAATTATACCATTATCGGAATATAATGAATTAAAAGATAAAGAAATCAAATTTAAGGAACTAATAAAATATATAAAGGAGAATATTATATGAGAATTTTAGGAGATATAAATAAATCTACTTATCTTGATTATCTAATTGAAAGTTATGAAGATAAGATTAAAGAAGTAGATAAACTTAAAAAAGAATTATTAAAAGATATTAACAGGATTAACATAGCAGAGTTTGAAAATATGAAAGAGAACAAAATATTAAAAGAGTGGGTAGATAAAATGGCTGAATTTTTATTTAACGAATATTATCAAATGACATATGTTAGTGAGGAACAATTTAATGAAAGGAAAAAGGATATAGTAAAATGGATATGTGAAGGGAGAGAAAGATAATGTTTTTATCAAAGATAAGGAATAGTATAAGTAATTTAGAGTATGCTTTAGGGAGACATTTAGAATATGGAAACAAAGGTAATGAAACTGAAATTTTAAAGCTTAAAGAGAAAATTTTAGATTTAGATTACAAGATTGATTTACTTAGGTTAGAAAGTGTGCGTTTGTCAGATATGAAAGTAATATTTGAAGAGTTAGCTAGAAAAGAGTTATCAGATATAAATTCTAACCTTGATAGAGCTTCTATATTCTATGAAACTAAAAATGAAGAAGGAACAACTTATCATGACTTTTATTTAGCAATTAATAATACAGATATAGAAATTTATTCAGATTTAAAGCTAATGAAAGAATATGAATTTTCAGAAGTAAGTAGTCAAGCATTGAAAAGTGAAGTTATAAGAAAAGCATTTGTACTATATCTAGCAACAAAGATATTAAAAGATAGAGTAGGATTAATAAAGGACTTAATTGGGATAAAATGCAATAGTGCTTATATGAGTATTGAAGACAAAAAAATGGAGATATTAGAAAGGATTGGTAAATAATGGAAGAATATGTACATTTATCTTTAGAAACTTACAATAAGCTAATGGAAGATAATAAAGTTTTAAAAGCTTTTTCTCAAGATACTGAATATTATGATAAAAATGGAAAGAAAATTGAAAGTTGTTTTATTAGTGAGTATGAAAGAAAAGAAAAAGTTGTAGAAATAGATATTAGTGAGCTTAGTAAAATATTTGATATTGATAGAATAGTTCTTAAAAATATTAATAATAAGGTGGTAGAATGGATTTAGTTGAGATTAAAGACCTTTTAAAGACAGAAAAGATAAAAGGAGATATGTATAAATGTGATTATATAGGAAAACCTTTATTTATTGAAGAAGGTGACTATATTAGAACAAAAGAACATGGTTGGCAACAAGTGAAGAAGGTGGTTAAAAAAGATAATGAAGTTCATTATTGTATCAAAGTGAACAAGATTGGTTTTATAGATATTTATCCATTAGAAATTATAGAATTTGAAAAGATAGTAGGTGATTGAATGGTGTTATTATTTGGAATATTAGATATTTTAGATATGCTAATATGCTGCTTTTGTATATGTACTGGAATAGCATATGTTCCTTATAGCTTTATAAGGTGCATTAGATATATATATTATAAGATAAAAAGGAGAATAGCAAATGAAAATAATTAAAGAAGGAAAGATAAAGATAAAAGAAAGATATAAAAAATGTCATATATGTCAATGTGAATTTATATATGACTGTATAAAAGATAGAGAATATGGAACAATAGATGGGTATGAGATACATGATTGTGTTAAATGTCCAACATGTGGAGTTCTTATGCCAATGTCTATATTTGATAAAAGAGTAAAGGAGAAAAATACAAAATACAACATTAATAAAAATAAAGATTGTAATATTTCTATTAATGAGAATGGGGGAAAAGAAAATAATGGAATTAGATAGTGGTAGAATTGAAGATTTATTATGGGGATATGAAATGAGTGTAAATACTAGAGAGTATGGAAATATTGAAGTTATTAGTGTAGAGGATTTAATGGATGATATTATACCTGGAATTATTGATATGATAAATGAAGGAATTGATAATAAAATTGAATTAATTTAAAAAAAAGTATTGACATTTGAGAAGATTTGTGATATAATGTAAGCATAGAAAGAAAAAGGAGGTAGAAAAAATAAAATGAAAGAAAATATTAAAATATTATGTGAAAGTGGAGAAGTAGTAAATAAGAACATTGACAGTGAACTTGGGTTTTCCATTAGGAAACTTTTAATGGAAAATTCAGTAGAAAGTGTAAGGGAGCTAATTAAAATATTCAATGACTTTGGAGTAGAGTTAGACAATGTAAGGGGAGTAGAATTCTCTAAAGGAGAAGAAAATGGATAATATATTTAATTTCTTTATGTCAATGTTTGGAAGTATAATTAGCTTCATAGTTATAGTATTACTTATTGGTGGTGTTCTTTTATTACCTTTACTTTTCAATGGTGGTTGGATTATGTATATTCCATTGGGTTTATTTATTATAGGTTCAATAGTATGTATATTTGAAGACAAAGATAAAAAAGACAAGTAACGGGGTGAAAAGAATGTGTGAAGTTGGAATTAATAGGGGTTGTAAGAACTGTCCTTATCTATATAATGAAGAGTTTTGTCTAATGGAAGATACTTATATAGATAATAATAGGGAAGTTATAGAAATGGAGATTGAAAATGAAACAATTAAAATTAATAGAGTTTATAAAAGACCATAACAACTGGGAAGAACTTTTACAGCAAGAGCCATATTGTTTAAAAATTAAAAGAGACAATAATTATATAATATTTAATTACAATCAAATTATGTCTGACTTCTCAAATTCAATAGTTAAGGAAGCTAGGGGAATTATTTTAGAAGACAAAACATATAGAGTAGTATGTTTTCCATTTATGAAATTCTTTAATGTACAGGAGCCAAATGCTTCTCAAATTGATTGGGAGAGTGCTAGAGTTCAAGAAAAAATTGATGGGTCTTTAATTAAAATATGGTGGGATAATGGTTGTTGGAATGTATCCACTAATGGTTGTATAAATGCATTTGATTGTGAATTACCTAATAATTTAATTTATAAAAACTTTGGAGAATTGTTTTTTGCAGCTCTCCCTGATAGAGAAATATTTTTCTCTGGAAATCATGATTATACTTATATGTTTGAATTAGTATCACCATATAATAAAATAGTTATTGATTATCCTGAGCCAAAGATATATCATATAGGAACGAGAGATAATAGAACATTTGAAGAATTAGAGATAGATATAGGAATTGAAAAACCAAAACAATATGATTTAAAAACAGAGCAAGAAGTTAAGGAAGCAGCTGAAAAATTACCCTATAATGAAGAAGGTTATGTAGTAGTAGACAAATATTGGAACAGAGTAAAAATTAAATCTCCTTCATATGTAAATGCACATAGATTAGTAAATAATCATGTTGTAAATAAGGAAAAAGTGTTAGACTTAATAAGAGCGAATGAACAGGGAGAATTTTTATCTTATTTCCCAGAGTATAAAGAAATTTTTAATAAAGTTGAAAAAGAACTTAAAATCTGGAAAGAATATTTAAAGTTAATAGAATATTTTGTAAATGAAGTTAAAAATAAGTTAGATAGAAAAGAATTTGCTTTAATTATACAAGATATTTTCTCTTATGATAAAACATTTGCTTTTCAATTATATAATGGAATAGTGAATAATTCAGGAGAATATATAGAAAAGCTAACAAACAAAAAGATTATAGAAAGGATAGAGTTATATGACTAATTTTTATATGTTAGTAGGATTACCAGGTTCTGGAAAATCTAACATAGCTAAAAAAATGAAAGAAGAAAATCCTAAGATACAGATTTTTTCTTCTGATGAATTAAGAAAAGAATTATGGGGAAATGAAAATACACAAGGAAATAATTCTGTATTATTTAAAGAATTGCACAATAGAATAAAATTCTGTTTAGAAAATGGTGTTGACTGTATATATGATGCAACAAATATTTCTTCAAAAAGAAGAATAGCATTTCTAAATGAACTTAAAAAATTTAATGATTTAAATAAAACTTGCATATTTGTTTTAACTAGTATTGAGAAATGTTTTAAGAACAATAAAAATAGAGAAAGAAAAATTCCTGAAGAAGTAATTAGAAATATGTATCTTAGATTTGAAATACCACAGTATAGAGAAGGCTGGGATAATATTATAATAAAAAGGCAATTTGACAGACAAAGGGATTATCTAAAGAATATGGATAAGTTAAGGAAAATACCACATGACAACCCACACCATTTATTATCTATTGGAGACCATATGTGTGCATGTACTGAATATGTAAATAAAAATTATGCACTTAAAATAAATACTTATATGTTAAGAATTCTGTTTGAAGCAGCTTTCTTTCATGATATAGGAAAACCATTTACTAAAGCATTCAAAGATAGTCAAGGTAATGATACAGATATAGCTCATTATTATGGACATGAAAATGTATCTGCCTATTTGTATTTGCTATATTGTTCTAGTAAAGAATTAAGAGAAGAACAAGAAATAACTTTATATGTGGCTGATTTAATTGGTTTGCATATGAGAATGTTCAACATAGTGAAAGAAATGGAATTAGGAAACTATCAACCAAAAGAAAAATTAATTAAGTTGATAGGGAAAGAAAAGTATAATGCTTTAGTTTTATTAAATCAAGCTGATATTGCTTGTAGTTAGGAGAGAGTATGAATAAGATTATAGGTTTATTTGGATTATTATGTGGAGTTTTATTTGTTATTGCATTTGCTATGGGATTTAATGGATTAATAGCATGGGGAGTTGGTAATGGAATTATATATTTATTTGGATTATCTGCTACCTGGACATATTGGCAAGGTTGTGTGACAGGAATGATATTATATGGAATTGGTTGGCTATTTGGACTATTAAAAAATGATAAGAAAGGAGATAATTAATGGAAACACTTATGAAATGTGGGCATGTAGCTATGGCACATGATATTAAAGGCAATCCTTATTGTATAATTTGTGATTGTAAAGAAGTAGCTGAAGAATTACCTTCATTAGAAGGAAGGATGGCTACATGTTCTTATTGTGGACATGAAAAAAAATCAAGTTTTGATTTGCCATTTTTTGAGTATCGTAAAGATAAAAAAACAGATGAATATTATTGTGGATGTAAAGGATGGGATTAAATTAAAATAAGGAGATGATTGAATGCCAAAAATTATTTTAATATCTGGGAAAGCCAGAAGTGGTAAGGATACATTTGCAATGTATTTTAGTGCAGAAGCTAAACTACATAGTAAAAGAGTACTTACTATAAAATATGGAGATATTTTAAAATTTATATGCAAAGAATATTTTGATTGGGATGGTATAAAAGATGAAAAGGGAAGAACCCTACTACAACAAATAGGAACAAATCTATGTAGAGAAAACAATCCTGATATATGGGTAAATTGTGTAATTGAAATAATTAAAGGACTTCAAAGTAATTATGAATATGTATTAATACCAGATGCTAGATTTCCTAATGAAATAAGAAAATGGTGGCAAACAGATTTTGATAGTATTACAGTCAGAATTGAGAGAATGAATAAAGATGATACAGAATATGATAATGGATTAAGTGAAGAACAAAAACAACATCCTAGTGAGACTGAATTAGATGATTGGATTTTTAATTATCATGTTTACAACAAATATGTAACAGACTTACAAAATGCCGCACGAGGAATTTTTAAAGAAATGGAGAAGATGTAATATGAAAAAAATATTTGTTTCTTCTCCTTTAGCAGGGGACTATGAAAATAATATAAAAAATGCACAGAAATATTGTAGAGAAGTGTTGCTTCAAGGATATATGCCATTAGCACCACATGTTTATTATACTAACTTTCTTGAAGAGAATAATGAAGTAGAAAGGCAATTAGGAATGGATATGGGATTAAGATGGCTTGCTGAATGTGATGAAATATGGGTATTCAATCAAAAGGGAATTTCTAAAGGTATGCAAGTGGAAATTGATATGGCTACTAAATTAAATATACCAATTAAATATATGGAGGATAATAAAAATGGATAAAACATATAAAGATATATGGTATGACATAAAAGAAGAGCTTATTGATATTGCAAGGTGGACACCTACAGTTAGTTTGCCTAAACTTATAGATAAAATGGAAGTTTATGAAAAGTTAGTAAAAAATGACAATAACCGAGAATAGGGGGTTAATTAATGAAAAATAAAACTGGTAAAAAATTACTTGAGAAGAGATATGGTAAAGGTTGTTTTATGGAAAGAGCTGGAATTAGAGAAATAACTCCAGAGCAAGAAGCTGAATATAAAAGAACTATTCGTGGATTTAAGAAACTAGATAGAACAATAACTTATCACCATATAAGAGAAAAAAGAAATGGTGGAAAAGTATCTATTGAAAACGGAGCTAATTTAGCTGCTTATAATCACCAATGGTTTAATACTCAACCACCAGAAGTTCAAGCTAAAATTAATAATCAATTACAACAATTTAAATTTAAAATTGATATGGTAAGAATGGCTGTAGGAGATGATGGATTAGAGTTTGATAAGATAAATGTAGATGTTGATATGAGTGATACAATTGAAATACCAGTTTATGATAACTCTGTTCTTGAAGAAAAAGAATTTAAAAGACCTAAATTTAATAGAGCACAAGTAAAGAGACAAACTCAAAGACTAATTGAAGAAGATATTGAAGATTGGGAAAGGTGATTAACTAATGCAAAAATTACAGCAATTTTATGTATTAAAGTTTAATTCTGGTAGATTAAAAAAAGATAATTATAATATTAATATCAATATGAAAAATGCAAGAAAGAATGATGAGCTAATAGCATTAGGAGATAATCAAGTTTTAAGAGCTATTAGAAAGATAAAAGGCAAAAATATAGATTTTGATTTTATAAATGAACTTTTCAAAGAAAGAAGAAGACTTACTAGAAGAAGAAATTGTATTGAAAACAAAAATAAGATTTTACAAATTGATAAAGATATAGATAATCTCTTATTTATTCCTGAATATGTGTCTGTTGTTATAGAAAAGCATAGTCATTACAAACATATAATAAAACATAAATTGGTAATAAATGGTAAAAATTATGTAAGACTTCTTTGTGGAGCTGGTAATGCTCGTAGAAACACAGTGTTTTTTGTTCAAGAAGATATTTATGAAGAACTAGATAAAATATTGAGAAATGGACATAAGGATTTAAAAATAACAGAAAGTAAATATAATGCTTATTATGCATTGTCTAATAGTGCTACTTATAGTGTTAGTGAACCAAGAGTATGTGTTGTTCCTGATTTAGAAATCAAAATGACTAAAAAAGTAGATTGGGTTACAGAACAAGAACCAGATGATACCATTGAAGAGCTTGATAAGGAGCTTACATTTAATTTATGGGATGGAATGGGAATATGTTCTCCAGAACTTGCTAAAAAATGGTCTGAAGATTTAGATTTAGATTATATTCCTTGTTCATTTTGTATAAGAAATTATTTTGTTAAAGGTATGGTTTGTGTATTTGATTTTCATAAGTTTTCAAGAGAAGTGGCTGGAAAACATACTATAATAGATTTATATGGCAATGAAGTAGATACTGATAATATAGATATGATTATTACTGAAAGTCAATTTAAATTATGGAAAGGTTATGACAGTTGGCAACATTATTTGGATTGTTGCAAAGAGAATGATGGAAGGTGGGGAGTTACTAAATTTACTCCTAAAGAAGATAAGACAGCTGTATTTACTAATTATCAATTTTTGCAAGTATTGAATTTAGATACTCCAGAAAAAATTGAAGAATTATGTAAACCAACTGTCAAATGGTTAGATTATATAACAAGTCAAAATGCAGATTATACATTGCTTTATCTTATGGGAAGTGTATGTGACAGGGATTTAACATTATTAAGTAAAGAAGACCTTTTGGATTTGTTTAATTCTTTAGACCCTATTGTAAGAGCTTTAATATTAAATAGAGATTTGATAAATGATACTTATATTAAGACAAAGGTGGCTCGTTATTTAAATGCTAAAATTAATGAGAGTTATATTGGCAAACTATTAGTCAATGGAAATTTTCAAACCATGTTAAGTGACCCTTATGGACTTTGTGAACATATATACGGAATGGAAGTTAAGGGATTATTAAAAGAAGGAGAACATTATAGTCAGTATTGGAATAAAAGAAATATAAGTACTGTGGTAGCTATGAGAGCTCCATTAACGTGGAGAAGCGAGGTAAATATATTACATTTACAAGATAATGAAAAAACACATGAATGGTATAGATACTTATACAGTGGAATTATATATAATGTTTTTGGAAAAGATTGTATGTTACATGCAGATAGTGATTTTGACGGTGACATAGTGTTTACTTCGGATAATAAAATTATGATTGACAATACTTTTGGTGGAAATCCTATCACATATCAAAAAAAGCCAACTGAAAAGAAATATATAGATACAAAAGATTTATATAAAGCTGATTTATTATCTTTTGATAGTAAGATTGGTTATATAACAAATTGTAGTACTACACTTTACAGTATGCTTCCTTTATTTGAAGAAGGAAGTAAAGAACATAATACTATAATGCATAGATTGAAAGAGTGTAGAGTTGCACAAGGAAATGAAATCGATTAATTGCTAGTCGCCTAGTATAGTAATATACTAGTGAAAATCAGGTGAACCTAGAAATCTAGGGTGTCAGAGAAATCTGGCTAACGATGAAAGTCTAAGAAAGGATTTTTATGAAAGAAATTTGGAAAGATATAAAAGATTATGAAGGATTATATCAAGTAAGCAATTATGGAAATGTAAAAAGTTTAGAAAGATATATAAAAAACAAGAATGATAAAATGCAATTTTATAATGAAAAAATATTAATACCTAATGATAGCAAAGGATATTTAAAAGTTACATTATCTAAAAATAATAAACAAAAAACTTTTAGAATTCATATATTAGTAGCCAAAGCTTTTGTACAAAATCCAGAAAATAAACCAGAAGTTAATCATAAAGATGGGAATAAGCATAATAATCATGCAACTAACTTAGAGTGGAATACTAGAAGTGAAAATGAAAATCATGCATATAAAAATGGTTTAGCTAAACCTTCTCAAAAACAAAAAAATGCTGTTGCTAAGTATGCAAAAGAAAATTATTCTAAAAAAGTAATTCAATATGATTTGAATGGTAAATTTATAAAAGAATGGAATAGTATGGCAGATGTTTGGAGAGAGTTAGGAATAAGAGCTTCTTTGATATGCAGATGTTGCAAAGGATTAAGAACCCAAACTTATGGTTATATATGGAAATATAAATAAAGATAATATCGTGCCAAGCCCGTAAGGGAAGGTGTAACGACTAAGGGTGATGAGTGTAGCCCTGTAGCATTAAGGTGAAACTCCTTATTGCGAAGTGCCTGACAACCTATAAGGTTGAAGAGATAGTCTAAACCCACTATAAAATAGTGTTAAAGTACCAGGTAACTGGGGGTATATTTGAAAGCAAAAGGTTTGATTGTTAAAGATTTTCCACATCATTGGACTAATTGGATAAATCCAGACAAACCAAATGAAACTTTTACAAAAGAAGAAATAGAATTTAATAATAAATTAATAATAGAAAAAAGACCATATTTTATGAAATATTTATATCCTACTTATAAAATGAAGTTTAGTGAGCATTATAATAAATATGAGTATCTATGTTATAGAACATTTGGTATTCACATTGAAGAATTATTAAATATAGAAAACAAGACAGAGGAGCAAAAGCAATTAGCCAATAATTATAATAGATTTAATCCTTTATTAGAAACTGATTGTGTTATGAATAATATTTGTAGATATATGGAAAAAGAAATAAAAGAAATTAAGATAAATGTGAAGAAGGCTAGTCCAGATTATATTTTCAATATATTATACAATCCAAAGATAGATTTTACAGAAGAACAGATGAAAGAAATGCTAAAGGTATATAAGAAATATAAAGCTAGTAAGTCAACTCAGTCTAATATAGATATGTATGGAGAGGAAGAAAATAGGAATTATAGTAAAGAAGAAATTTATGCTCTTGATTTTGATTATATTAGTGATGATATACAAAGATTGGCTAATATAGCTATCTATATTAATTATGTATTATATCCAAAGTCTCCTAAAAATTTTTGTTGGGATTTATTTGGAGAAGGTATTCTATTAAATATATATGATAATTCAAATAAGGGATTTTCTATTCCTATGTTGAACGAAAATGGAAAAATAGAATATATGGGTAAAAAATATAATAATGAAAGGGTTGATATAGAATGGCAATAATATTTGATGAATATAAACATGTGGAAAAAATTCTAAACAAAGGTCTTGAAACTAAAAAAAATAATAAGTTTGAATTGCAACTTATAGCAACATATTTTAGAGAGATGGGGCAGTCTGATAGTGAAATAGCTGAAAATTTACATTTATTTTGCAAAAAGTATGTGTTAAATTATAATAGAGTTAAATTTTATAAAATAATAGATGAAAAGGTAAGAAAAAGTAATAAATATAAATTAAAAAAACCTATTGCTATAAATATAACTCAAAATGAGTTAGATACTATACTAACAGAAGAAAATCTAAAATGTCAAAAACTTATGTTTGTATATCTAGTATTGGCAAAATATTATATGAGTATAAATAAAGCAGATAAATATTATGTAGGGTGCAAAGATAATGATATATTTAAATTATGTGATATGTATGTAAAAAAACAAGACAAATTAGATTTTATGCATTATTTAACAAAAAAAGGATATATAACACCTACTTTAAGTATGAGTTCTGTGGTAAATTATGTAGATGAAACTGGAGAAGTTGTATTAACATTTGTTCCTGATAGAGATATGGTTTATTATTTTGAACAATATTTAGGTGGTTATTTCACAAAATGTGCTTGTTGTGGATTACTAACAAAAAGAAAAAGTAATAGAACAAAATATTGTCCAGAATGTTTGGATAAAATCAAAAATGGAGAGTTAGATAGAAAGTAATAAAAATAAAATCGTAATTCATTAGAAAAATCGTGTAAGCCTTAGGACACTAAGGCTATACGAAATACCACTCAATCACCTTCTATGGATAGAATATATAGCGGGGTAGAGAAGTGGTTATCTCGATTGGCTCATAACCAATAGAACAGTGGTTCAAATCCACTCCTACGCTACCAAAACTGAATATGGTGTTTAATGGTAGCACACGCCCTTTGGGAGGGTGAAGAGTTAGTTCAAGTCTAGCTATTCAGACCAAGATAAAGGAAAGTTTTTCTTTGGAAACTTTGAGGATGAAGACCCCTTTTAAATTGGTCGCCAGAAAACTTTAGAAGCTCTGGTGCATTTGCTCCCTTAGTTCAGATGGTAAAACAACTGACTTGTAATCAGTAGTCGTTTGTTCAAATCAAACAGGGAGCTCCATATGATTATAGAAAGGAAATTTATATGAATAATAAATATTTAAGAAAAGAAAATGAAGATGATTTAGATTATGCAATGAGACTAATAGATATAAAGAAAGAAGAAAGACCAGATGATTTAGAATGGTCTGATATATGTGATTTATTAGGATTGGATTTGAATAGGGATAGTTTAAGAAAGTCTCAAGATACTGAATTTGGTGGAATAGCTGTTTACAAGAAAATGAAAAACAGACTAATTGAAAAAGAACCTGTAGATTATCAAAAAGAAATTCAAATTCAATTACAAGAATTAAAAAAAGAAAGAATAAAGGTTGCAGATGAGAGAGCTTCTTTAAACAGAAGACTAAGAGAACAGGCTAGAGAAGAGGACATTTTTGAATTAGCTACCAAATGTGCTTCTCAAATTGCATTAGAACATCCTTTAAAGCATTTTGATAAATCAAAATATGCTATTGGAGATACAAAAACTGCTATTTTAACACTAAGTGATTTTCATTATGGATTAAATATAGAAGAATTTAATAATGAATATAATCCAACAATATTTTTAGATAGAATAATGTACTTATATGATAAAGTATATGATTATATAAAATTAAACAATGTAGATAAGATATATATATTAGGGCTAGGAGATTATTTAAGTGGTATTATCCACACTACAATTAGGATAGAGAATAGAGAAAATATAGTAGAACAAGTTATGAATGTGTCTGAGACATTAGCTAGTTTTATGAATACATTGTCAGAAATTTGTGAAATATATTATTATGATGTAAGTGATAATCATGGAAGAGTTTTTGAAAATAAAGACATAAGTTTAAATGGTGAAAATTTTTCAATATTTATTAAATGGTTTTTAAAAGCTAGATTTGAGAATAGTGAGAATATTCATATAATGGAAAACGAAATAAATGAAGAAATTGGAACTATTCAAATTTATGGTAGAAACTATGGATTTACACATGGACATAGAGACAAGATAAGTGATGTAGTTCAAAATTTAAGCTTAATGACTAAAAGATTTTATGATGCTATTTTCATAGCACATTCACATCATTTTGAAGCAAATGAAATACAAGGGACATATGTATATATGAATGGTACTTTTTCAGGAACTGATACTTATGCTAACAACCTAAGAAAAACAAGCAATCCATCACAAAATTTATTTATATTAAATAGAAAAGATGGAATAGAATGTCAATATTTAATTAAGTTGTAAGAATTTAAGGAGTGATTTTTGTGAACAACAAAATAATAGATAGAGCTAGAAAAATTTTAGCAATATCTATGTGTACTGTATTATTAGGATTTAACATTCTAATTTTTACAAATAATACTAAAAAAAGTGATAACAATAGTTTTACTATAAGTGTATGTCAAAGTGAAGAAAGCGAGGATATACCCAGTAAGGAATTAAGTACAAGAGAAAATATAAAAGTAAGTACAAGAGGAAATTATAATAGATATTCAGCTAGATATGTCGTATATAAAGTTATAGCTAATGAGAATGAAGTTTTAATTTTTAATAATGAAGAAAAAGCTGAGAAATTTAAAAATCAAGTTTTAGAAAAAACTGAAAAGTTAGATATTTATATTAAAACAGAAACTCAGTATAATAATTCTAATATTTCCACTGAAGATGAAGTAAAAGAAATAAAAAGTAATTTAATAAAAAAATATAAAAAAATAGTAACTTTTTATCCTACTAAAAGTAGATATATAAGTTCATATTATGGAAATAGGTCTATGGGTTGGCACTTAGGAATAGATTTGGCTGGAAGTTATAAAGACCCAATATATGCATATAAAAGTGGAAAGGTTATTGAAGCTAAATATGCTGGAAGTTATGGAAATATGATTTTAATAGAACATGAAGATGGAATGAGAACTAGATATGGACATATGAGTTCTATTTTAGTTAAAAAAGGAGATTATGTAGAAGGTGGACAAAAGATTGGACTTATGGGTTCAACTGGAAATTCTACTGGTAATCATTTACATTTTGAAGTAATAAAAAATGGTAAAACTGTAAATCCTTATGGATATATATTTTAATTAATTTTTTAGGAGAGTAAGTGTTCCTGAAGGTCATTTACTCTAGGAAAACCATATGGTTTGCGGAGCTATGTTCTTTGAGCATGGCTCTATTTTCATTATTGAAAGGTGATTATATGAATATATTATATGGAATTATTATAGGTATTGTTGCAGAAAAATTTGTTTTTCCTCTTATAGATAGTTTAACTGAATTGGTCACATTATGGATTGAAGAAAAAAGAAATAGAATTGTTTATCAAATAAATTCATTAAATGAACAAGATGAAGAATTGAATGTTAAGAGACCAATTGGATTTAGACAAAATGAAAAGGGAGATGAGAAATAATGGCAACAACTACTGGAAGTAGAAAAAGAAAAAGAAAAAATAAGAAAAATACTGATATTGTTCAATGTAGTGCTTGTGGAAAATTTAAAGCCAAGACAGAGTTTTTTATAAGTTATAATGAAATGCATGCTGCTAATGGAGTTTTGCCATATTGTAAAACTTGTATAAGAAGTATGTGTACGGATGCAAATGGAGAAATTAGCAGACCTAAAACTTTACAAATGTTAAGAACTATAGATAGACCTTATATTGAAGAATTATGGATTAAAGCAATTAACAGAGAAAGTAAAAATAAAATAGGAAATTATTTAAGGTTAATCAATTTACAACAATATAGATGTCTTAAATGGAAAGATGGAGATTTAGATGTTTTAGAAAGACCATTAGATATTAAACCTACTTTAACAGATTTAAATAAAGTAGAACCAATAAAGACAGAAATAGAAAAATTCAAGGATTTTAAAGTTAATGATGAAATTATAAGATTATTTGGAAATGGATTTACAGATGAAGAATATTTTCATATGTGGAATAAATATAATTTCTTAAAAGCATATTATCCTGAACAGACAAGTATGCACACAGAAGCTTTGATAACCTATGTTAGATATAAGGTTAAAGAAGAAATGGCTGTTGCTAATGATAGGTCTACTGATGCTAAGACATGGGGAGAGTTAGCTATGAAACAAGCTGAAAGGGCTAAAATAAATCCTAACCAATTTAGCAAAGCAGATTTACAAGGTGGTCTTAGTACAATAGGAGAAATTGCTCAAGCTGTTGAACAAGAACAAGATATAATAAAGATATTACCAAAATTCAGATTTAGACCAAATGATGCAATAGATTTCTGTATTTGGAACTATATAAATTATGCAAGAGAACTTGAAGGGAAACCAACTGTAGAATACAGTGATGTTTATAAATTTTATGATAAAATGAAAGAAAGTTATATGGCTGAAACTGGTGATAGTTATGGAATATTTAAAGATGACCCAACTGAAGAGAACAGACCAAAAATAGAAAAATTCATTGAACTTCCTGAAGAATATAATGAGGAGGGTCAAGAATAATGGCATATATTAAGAATTTTGAAAAACCAGAAACAAAACACCAGAGAATGTCTCAAGTGCCAACTTCAAATTATGACCCTTGGGACAATCCAACTGTAAAACCTTCAAGTAAAAATCAAAATGATTTTTTTCATGAGCATATAAAACAATATGCTGATTTAATATCATGGGCTAGGTGAGAAAAAAAGAATAGAAGGAATTATTGAATATGTATAAAATTAATGAAAATTATTTTGAGAATATAGATAACAAAAATAAAGCCTATTGGTTAGGGTTTATTGCTGCTGACGGAAATGTATATGGAAATAAATTATCTATAGAATTGAATAGTAAAGACGAAGGTCATTTAAAAAATTTTTTAGAAGATTTAGAAAGTCCAAGACCATTAAGATATAGGGAAAGAAATGGACATAAATATGTAATATTAGAAATAAGGAATTCTAAATTAGTTGAAGATTTAAAGAGATATGAAATTATACCTAATAAAACTAATAACTTAAATTTTCCATTAAAGTTAGATAAAAAGTACTATAAAGATTATATTAGAGGATTTTTTGATGGGGATGGTACTTATGTTTTCTGTTCTAAATATGCATATAGAAAAGAAAGAAAAAAATATTACAATAGAATAAGTTGCGAAATATCTTGTGTTTGCAAATCTAAAAAATTTATAGATAAAATCTCTGAGATATTGAACATGGATAATGTAGATAATAAAATTTATTATTGTAAAAGAGATAAATTATATTATTTAAGAATGACTGGAATAAAGAAATCAAAAAAATTTATAAATTATATATATTATGATGATTGCTTAATGTTATCTCGTAAGAAAGAAAAAATGCTAGAAATAGAAAAATATCGCCTCGCATAATAGTAATATTATGTTGTAATCCAATGAACTGTATTACTCACAGGTGTTATTCAAACGAAAAGTATCGCTAGGAAATGAGTGTTAATTGAATAGCTAACAGGGAAGCCTAAGTAAAAATATAAGGTAATCCTGTGCCAAGCCTTGTTTGAACAAGGAAGGTCAATCGACTATCCCATAGCTGGGAGTACATTAGAGGATGAGTTACTAATGGAAGTGTTGGACACCCTTCATAGGGTGAAGATATAGTCAGTACCATATGAAAGTATGGAATAATATGGGTACCCAGATTTGTTTTTAGACTTACTTAAACCAGAGACAGGTGGAATAAATTTACATTTTGACCAAAGAGTGTTTTTAAGGTGTATATGTAGATTTTATAGTATATATGGAGTATTCCCTAGAGGTTGGGGAAAATGTGTGAGTGGAGACACCTATCTATTTACAAATAATGGAATGGTTAAAATAAAGGATTTTTTTAATTGTGAAGAAAATGGGATAGAAGATTACACTTCAAAATTAGATTTAAGAATAGTTAATAAAAATAATATTCATGAAGAAGTAGACCGTGGTGTATATAATGGTTATAAAGATACTAAAAAAATAAAAACTAATTATGGATTTGAATTAGAATGTAGTAATAATCACCCTATTTTAGTTGAAAAATCTACAGGTGAAATAGATTATATTTTAGCCAGTGATTTAAAAATAGGAGATAATGTTTTAATTTCTACCAAAAATAATATTTGGGGAAATAAAACAAACTTAAATATAGATAAAAGTAAAATAAGAGGAAAAAAGGAAATAAACTTGCCTACAGAATTAACTGAGAAATTGGCTTTAATTATAGGTTATATAATAGGTGATGGCTGTGTTTCTCGTAAAGATAAATTAATTTTTTCTAACATAGATAAAGATATATTAGAAAATTATTCTAAATATATTAATAAATTGGGTTTAGTTTTAAAGAAAGAAAATAAGTGTGATTATGTTTGCTATGGATTAGGAATAAGAGATTTATTTTATCAATTAGGGTTTGATTATATTAAATCTGACAAGAAAAAGATACCTGATTGTATAATGAGAGCTCCTAAAAACATTGTAAGAAAGACACTACAAGGAATTTTTGATACTGATGGTTATGTAGAAACAGGGGGAAATAAAATAGGAATAACAAGTAAGTCTAAAGATTTAATTGAACAAATACATTTGTTGCTATTAAACTTTGGAATTATAAGTAGTGTAAAGAGCATCGTAGATAAAAAATATAATCATACTTTTTATGTTTTGAGAATTTATGGTCAAAATATAGACAAGTTTAATCAAGAAGTAGGATTTAGTTGCAACAGAAAACAGGAAATTTTAAATAAGATATGTGGTGGTTTGAGATTAGTCAATTCAAATAAATATAAAGAAAATTATTTTTTAGATAACATAGTAAATATAGAAAATGGCAAATCTCATGTTTATGATATTAGTGTACCAGATACTCATTCTTTTGTATCTAATGGTTTTATAAGTCATAATACTTGGGGTGAAGTAATTTCTATGTTTATAATTGCTATTTTATATCCAGGAATTACTATGTCTTTGACTGCACAAACAAAAGCCAATGCTGCAGAATTATTGAAAGATAAATATGATGAAATAACGAGACAATTTCCATTACTAAAGAATGAAATGTATAAACCTAGGGTAGCAAAAGATGATTTTGAATTGAATTTTGTTAATGGTTCTAGGATAGATGTATTAGCAAACGCACAGACAAGTAAAGGACAAAGAAGAAATAGAATACAAATAGAAGAAAGTGCTTTAGTAGATGCTGAAACATTTGATGATGCATTAAAACCAATTGTTGAAATTGGAAGAACCACAAAAGGTAAGTTAGGAATTATTGACCCATTAGAATTAAATCAACAAATAAACTTCTTTACTACGAGCGGATTTAGAGGCAGCGATGAGTGGCAAAGAAGCGTGCAAATGTATAGAGATATGTTGGACTGTAAAGGAGAAATAGTCCTTGGTTCAGGATGGATGCTTGCTTGTTGGATGGGTAGAGGTTCACGTAAAGACCAGATAATAAAAAAGAAAAAACAGATGAGTTCTGTATCTTTTGCAAGAAACTATGAGGAAAAATGGGTAGGAGCTGTGGACAATCAATTAGTAGACATAAAGAGTTTGCTAAAAACTAGAAATTTAACAGAACCTATTTCAAACAATCCAGATGGCAAAAGAGAAATAGTATTAGGTGTCGATGTTGCAAGGTCTGCAAATCAAAATAATAACAAAACTATTATTAGTGTATTGGAAATTCACCATGCAAATAATGGTTTAATTAAGCAATTAGACCTTGGAAATATGTTTTTAGTAACAAATCAATTAAACTTCACTGCACAAGCTTGTTTTGTAAAACAAGTTCAAGCTCAATATAAAGCTAAATGTGTAGTAGTTGATACTAATGGTTTAGGAAAAGGTCTATTAGATGAATTATTAAAACCAAATGTAGATGTCCAAACAGGAGAAACATATCCAGCTTGGGATACTGTCAATGGAGATATTAAATCAGAGTATAGAGAAGCTGAAGAATTAGTATTTGCATTAAATTCTCAAGAGAGAGATAGTAAAACAGGTGGAAGGATAAATAATAGTGTTATAGTAAATTTTATTGGTTGCGTTGAAGGTTTAAAGTTGAGATTGTTAGAAGAAAGAAAAGATAATGAATTTGATGTGACTGATATAAATGAATATATGAAATTTGCTCCTTATGAACAGACCAATGCATTAGTTGAAGAAATTGCTAATTTAAAAATAAAACATTTAACTAATGGAGAAGTTACTGTAGAAAGGGTTTTAAATAAAATAGATAAAGATAGATATTCTAGTCTAGCTTATGCTATATGGTGGGCTATGACTTATGATAATACATTAGAAGTAGATAATAAGGATTTGGTAATGACTATTGCTAACATGAATAGAATAGCTTCTGGCAATATGGGAACATTATCAAGTATATTTCAATAATAAGGGGGTATAATAGGTGAGTTCAAAAAAGAAAAATAGTAGTAAACCAAAAATGGCTACCCCAGAGCAATTACAAACTATTGATGATTTTGTAAAGATATATTCTGCTGATTTAAGCAAGCAATTAAGACAATTGGATTTAATTACTCAAATATCAAGTAATAAAGGAATGTACAATCCTATATTATCTGAACAATATATAAACAATATTAATTTTAATCCAAGTAAAGCAAGTTCAAATGAGATTGCAAAATGGTTAATGTCTCCCCAAGAATATGATATGAACATTAGACATTTAAGTCAATATCTTGAAAATGCTGTAGGACAATATGGAAGAGCCATATGGTTTTTAAATACTGAAAAATCTTTTAATTATTTGTTGAAACCAGCTGATACTAATATTAAAGATATAATTAACACAAAGGAATATATTAATAGTTATAATACTTGTTTAAATACATTAAGGAAAATGAATATTAAATATCAATTCCAAAAAATGGATTTACAAGTAATGGAAGATGGAGTAGGATTTTATCTAATTCAAGAAACAGATGATACAATAACATTCTTACAATTGCCAACAGATTACTGTTATATAACAGCACCATGGACATATGGTTGGTTGTTTGCAATAGATTTAACATTTTTTGATAGAATGTTAGGATTACCAGATGTATTACCTGAATTAACAGATGCATATAGATTATTCTTAAAAAAAAGAGAAGAAGGATTTACAGGAAAAGAATTGGCACCTTTCCAATATTTTAATATGCCACCAGAAAAATCTTTCTGTCTAACGTTTAATCCAAATAGAGCTGATAAAATTCCACCACTTACAGGTGCAATGGGAGCTTCTTTGGATGTATTAAGCTATAGAGATTTATTAAAGAAAAAATCTGTATTAGATTTGTGGAAATTAATTGCAATGAAAATTCCAATTGATAAAAACACAAATAAAATGCAAATAGATTATAATGTTGCAGCTGAATTGATTGCTATGATGAAACAACAAATGCCAGAAAATATAGTTGCATTTGCAACACCATTTGATGCTCAAGAAGTTGCTGCAAATCAAGTTAATACAATGGATAAATTAGTTGACTTAGGAGATAACAATGTATTTAGTGCTTTAGGTATGGGTTCTGCTATGTTTGGAAAAGATAATAAAAATGCAGGACAATTAAAAATATCTACTCAAATATCATTTGATTATGGTGCTACACATATGTATACTCAATTTGCTAATTTGGTAAATTGGATATTGGCTCAAAAAACAAGAACTTATAAATGGAAAGTATCGTTCTTTGGAAATAAATTAGACAAAGATAAAGAAATAGACAATGCTATAAAATTAACTACTACTACTAATATGCCAGTAGAATATTTAATGGCAAATATTGGTTTTGAACCATTTGAAGTAGAAGGATTTATTAATTTAGCAGATAAATTAGATATTAAATCTAAAATGAGACCACTTCAATCTATGAATACAATGTCTAATAAACCTGGCAGTTTAAATGAAGGTGGAAGACCTTTAAAAGATGTTGGAGATATGCAAGAAAGTGGAGAAAAGAGCAGAGAGTATAAAGAGAATAGGGTAGGTGAAAAGTAAAATGTTTATAGAGAATATTAATGAACTAGAAAATGTTCAAAAATATATATGCGGTTCACCAAATCTTTGCAAATTTATAGAGCAAAATGGAATACAACCTATTTACTCTTATCAATTAGGTAAAGAAAGAAATAACCGTACTATGTGGGTGTTTTTAATGACAGAGGATTTATCTAAATTATTAACACAATGGACAAATAATAAACCAAAAAATAAAATCAAATAGGAGGAAGGTAAATGTTAATATCTGAAGAAACAATAGAGAAAATAAATCTATTAATTCAAGCTATGTTTAATCACAATAGAACTTTAGATAGGTTCTTAGGGTATGCAGATGCTGAATGGAGCTTTGTTAATTTTAACAAGGTTTTTCATAAAGGATATGCTCATTTAATGCCATTATTAGCAGATGAGTTTTCTGATATACTTTTAAGATACAATATTGCTCCTAAATATTATGAAACAAAAAAAGATATAAGAACATATACTACAATGTTAGACTTCTTTAATACAAATCTTAATGAACATATAGAAACATATGAATTAATTAAGTCTGCTATCAATGTAGCTACTCTTAATGGAGACTTAAATGTTGAAAGTGATTTAAAAAGAATGTTAAGAATTTGGAATAAATTTATGAGCCAAGCTATCTTATTAAGAGATAAAGCTCAAGTTTATGGAGAAGATAATAAGGCAATGTTCGATGGATTTTGTGAGCAATTTTATATATTGCAAGATGAATATAATTTATTAAATGGGGTAAGCGAAGATAACGATAATGATTAAGGGAAAGGAGTGTAAAGCGAATGGAAGAAACAGTTAATTTACAATTTAGCCTTGAACCTGATAATTTTAAATTATTAGAAAATGATGGCTATTGTAGTATTGCAGAAATTGATTTTTTACATGTAGGTGTAAACAGAAATAAATGTAATATTACAAAAGAATGTGTTGAAAAATCTTTACAATCTTTTTATAATAAACCATTATTATGTATATTGGATAATTCAATTATCCCTTCATTATCTACTGACTTTAAAGAACATGCTTATAATGAAGAAGAAAAGAAAAAGTTTATAGCATTTGGAACAATTCCTGAAAGTTCAACTTTTTCATTTGTAGAAAGAGATAATGGAAGAATATATTTAAATGCAAAGGTAGTAATTTGGAAAAATTATTTTCCAGTTATTATGAATATTTTAAAAAAAAGGAACGGAAATGTTAAAGTTAGTATTGAATTAGCAGTTATTGAAGGAGAACAAGATAAAATTACTGGAATACTAAATATTGAAAAATTCCGTTTATTAAGTTGTGTTTTACTTGGAGAAAATATTATGGAAGGAATAGAAGGTAGTCATTTAGATATTCTTAGATTTTCATATAATGAAGATGAAATTAAGAAGGCTAATGAACATTATATTACCTTTTCTTCAAAAAATACTATATATGAGATACCTGAAGAAGTTAAGAATTCAATTAATGAAGGATTAAATTCATATAAAACTATAGGCAAAGGTTGTACAAATCAAGAATTAGCAATGGCTAAGCAACTATATGAAGATACTAGTATAAACAAAATACAAGTTAATAAACTTGACCAATATATTCAACAAGTAAAGAATAAGAAAAAATCTTTAGGATATGATTTAATTGGTGGCTCTATTATGGAGAATTGGTTAAATGATATTAAAGAAGAAAGGATAGGTGGTATTCTAGTGAATAGTCTAAGCAATAACGAGCTACAAGAACAAATCTGGAGTGAATTAAGCAAATATAAATATCACGATGGAGAATGGGAAGGTAGAAAATACTATGTTGAAGAAATTTATAGTGATGAAAAAATTGCTATAATTAGAGACAACGAAACTGCTACAAGCTATAAAGTTCCTTATGAAGTTAAAGATGGTAAAGTTTCAGTAAAAATAGAAGACAAAAAAGAAGTTCATAGAACTTATGAAGAGACAGCAGAACACAAAGAAGAATTTAGTGCTATAGTATTTGCAAAGAAAGATTATGGAACAGGAGAAAGTATTACTGTTGACAAATCTAAAGAAGCTATGTCTGAAAGTAGCTGGGGTTCTGTAAATAAAACAGAATTAAGAAAGAAAGTTTTAGATGCTAAAAATTATAAAACTTTGGTTAAAGAAGTTTATGCTTTAGTTGAAGAAGGTTGGGAGGATGCTCCTAGTTCAAAACTTAAATATCCAATTATGGAAATAAAAGATGGTAAGGCTGTATACAATAGATATGGTTTAGCAAGTGCATTAGCATATGCTCAAAAAGAGGGCGAAACCTCTGTTATTAATAAGGTGAAAAGTTTATATAAAAAACTTGACATAGATAATGATAATGAAGGTGGTGAAAAAGAAATGGCAAAAGATAATGAAGAAGAAATCAAAAACAAATTAGACAAAGACAACAAAGACATTGAAAAAATAAAAGATGATGCAGAAGCTCAAGAAGATGATGTAAAAGAAGAAAAGAAAAATTCTTCACATGTATGCGAAGACATTGGTTTCTCTGATAGCGAAGAAGAGAAAGAAGAAGACGAGGAAGAAGAGAAAAAAGTTAAAAACAAAATAGAGAAGGACGACAAAGGTGAAGAAGGACTTCAAGATGATGTTGATGCAGATAAAGATTACTGGAAGAAAAAAGCAAATGCATTAGAAATAGAAAATGCTGAAATGAAAGAAGAATTAAATTCTTTTAGAAGAGCAGAAGAAGAAAGAAAAATGGCAGCAGAAATTGATAAATTTGCTCATTGTATGTCAGAAGACGAAGCCACTGAATTAAAAAATTCTATAAAAGAAATGTCAATGGATGAAATGAAAGAAAAAATCAATAATAAAGTTGCTGATTTTGCATTAAAAATGAAAAAAGCAGAAGAAGAGAAAAAAGAGGTTAAATATTCTATTAACCCAATATTTTCAGCTATGGATACAGTTAAATTTTCTTCAACAGAAGCAAAAAGTTTAGCTGATATTATAGAAAATAGCCATGTAAAAATAAATGGCAAAAAATAATAAAAAGGAGTGAAAAAAATTATGGCAAAACATTATGTATCAAGAACAGTTACAGAAAATCCAGGATATATGCAAGCTCAAATTAGAGTTCCAGCTAATGATACACTACATGCAGGTCAAGTAGTTGTTGCTGAAACATTAGATGCTGCATTAGGAAATGGAAATTATAGTGTATATGCACCAACTAAAGTTGCAAATGCAGCTAAAGAAGATGTTGCATTAATATTAGATGGAGGATTTGAAACATTAGCAGATGGAAGAAGACCAGATGGTCAACCAGACTACACACAATACACATTTGGAGAAGGTGAAGTAGTTACTGCTTTCAGATTAAATACACCAAACCCAAGATTTGAAATCTCTGTAGATGCTTGTGATAGCACAGTAGGAGCAGCTCTTACTGCTGGAACATTAGTTGTAGGAGATAACTTAATACCAAAAGCTGGACAATATGAATTAACATATTCAGCAAAAGCTACAGCTGTTACAGCTAAAAACTACTTAACAATTGAAGCATTAAAATTCTTTAGATTAGGTGGAGCTTCAGGAAGTCAATTTGCACAAACACTAGTTGTTAGAGCAAAAACTACTGATGCTACAGCATAATTAGGATAAAGGAAGGTGAGAAAGATAATGAACGAAGAAGTTAATGTAATAAAAAACTTTTCAGCTATAGATGAAAAAGCTGAATTAATCAAAAATAGCCTAGTTAAAGTTGCAAAATTTGCTATGTATAATGATAGCAAATATGGAAAAATGGCTGATAAAACATTTTCAACAACAAATGTTGAAAATTATGACAAAGAGAACCAAGAAGCAAAACTTGCATTATTAGCTTTCTGTGCTGATAAAGCAGGAATAAATACTTTAGAAACTAAAGCAGATGTTATCAATGCATTTGAAAATGTAAACTTTAGAACAGTATTTAACTCAATTATAGTTGATGTATTACAAAGTATTATATTAAGAAGCAAACCAGAACAAATCTGGAGACTTGCAAATGTTGATGAAGTAGATGTTGGTGATAGCCAAACATATGAAATTGAGACAAAAGGATTACCAATTGCTCAAAGAACTTCTTACACAACAAACGTAACATTCTTAGATAGCTATTCAAGAATGTCATTAACTGTTACTCCAAAGCCATATAGCATTGGAACAACTATGGATTATATTAGAATTTTAGCTAACAATTATGATATGGGTAGAGAATTAGCAAGAGTTGCTTTTGCTTTATTATATGCTCAATTAAGACTAATTGTTGATGAAATTTATTCTGTAACTCCAATAACAGGAACACCATTCTATCAAGCTAACTGGGATGCATCTAAATATATCCAAATGATAGAAGACATTAAAATGTTAAATGGTGGTTCTGATGTAACAGCTTATGGTACATTACCAGCATTTAATAAAATGGGAGTATTAGCTACAACTAACTATGGTTTCCAAAGCCAAGATGAAATGATTAGAGAAGGTTTCTTAGGAAGAGCATATGGTATAGACAATGTTGTAATAGACCAATTTACAGATTTAAGTCAACCATTCACAAATACAAGTGCTGCTTCATTAAGAGCTATTCCTAATGATAGAGTTTTATTACTATCTAGCGTTGGTGATAAACCAGTTAAATTAGTAAGAGAGAACTTTGTTCATGTTAAAGTAAAAGAACCAACAGATGGTTCACAATACAGATATAACTATGAATATTTCATGAGCTTTGATGCAGCTATAATTACACAAGCTAACTATGGTATTCAAGCAGTTAATCAATAATTAAATAAGTTGCTTATTTAATAAGTATGGTACCGACATTTGTGTCGGTATCATGCTATTTTATTATAGATTATTATTGAAAGGAGCTATTAAAATGGCTAAACAAACAAAAAAAGAAATTAAAACAGAAAAAGTTGAAAAGGTAAATGAAGATATAAATGAAAATATTGTACAAACAGAAGAAACCCCATCTGAGGTAGAAATGTTAAGAGCACAATTAGAAGAAATGAAAAAAGCTATGGCAGAAATGATGAGTAAAGCTAGTGCACCTTCTCAAAGTGTTGTATTAAAGGAAGCAGAAGATGAAGTTGAAGTTGGATGTAGAATGTTACAAGGAATTGGTTTAAATTCAGAAGATGGAACTGTAAGTGTTGATATATCATTTAATGATACTCAAAGCTTAACTATCAGTGAAGTTAAAAAATTATTTAGAAGAGCTCATATCAAAAAATTATTTGAAGATGGAGTTTGCTATTTTGAAGATGAAACTAATTATCAAGCATTTAATATCAGAAACCACAAAGATTTATCTGATGAAAGTTTGATTTCTTTATTAACATTAAATAATGTAAATGACATTATTAGAGAATTAGATATTCTTACAGAAAACAAAAGAAATAGTAATGTTCTAAATTGTGTTATCTACAGAATTTGTAATATGATAAGAAAAGGTCAATTAAAAGACTGGGATTATTATATTAGAAAAGGTATAGAAAGCTATTTTGGAACAGAATTTGACAGAGGAATTTCTGTGTTAAATTCATTAGATGCTTTAAGACAATAAAAGCATAATGTAAGGGAGGTGGAAAAATGGCAACAAGTTTTGAAGAAATTTACTGTTTAAATGCAGTAATAAAAAATGACCAAAGATTATACAACAAACCTTTATATGCAATTTATTCTTTGAATTGGAAATATTTGCAAATGGCAATATCTTTATTTCAATATGACTGCAGAAAGAATTTGTATGATAATGTTCCATTTTCTCTTACAGAATATTCTTTTACTGGAGATGGAGTAAACAATATTTTTAAATTAGACCCAACTCCAAAAGATATAGATACTATAGATTTTTATATATCTAAACAAATAGATTGTAATTCACCAGAAGTTCAAATAAAAAACTTTATATGGGATGAAATAAACTCAACAATTACATTGATAGACATAACTCCAGAGATAGGTTCTATAATTAAGATTAATACTTATGAAGTAGGACAATTTAATCAAGACTTAGATTATGATGAGAAGAGAATATTAGCTGAAGCTATGAATATTTTCTATTATGAAGAGTATATGACTAATACAAAAGTATTAAACTTTGCTACTTATGGTGGAAGCGTAAAAATGCATTCACAAGCAGAGCAAGAAAAAGTTGTACTTGAGGCTTATAGGACAGCAAAAAGAGAAGTAGAAGGTGATATTAATAGATATACTTTTAAAACAGCACCACATCTACTTTATGGATTGGGGGCGAGAACATCATGCTATCACCAACTAGTGTCACAGAGAAACAACCATGTATCAGAGCCATAAATGATTTACTACATGGAAGTGCTAGTATAAACAATTCAGAGGCTATGTCTGAGCTAACAAAAGATACTTTTTTTGAAAATACTGATTATAGAGTTGTATATAAAAATTTTGATTATAATACTCCTTATGATAGTTGGATTTATGAAGGAAATGATGAAGATAAAATTGTTGGTTATAAATATTTTCAATCTTATCCTTATGATGAGGTTAAATTTAAGATTGGAGATTATATTCATTGGAATTTTAACCATAAAGAATTATCTACTTGGTTACTAACTTCCTTAGATACACAATATTTATATAATGTTAAAGGAAGAATGTTACAATGTAATAATTCATTAAGATGGGAAGATGAAAATGGAGAAAGACATTGTTATCCATGTGTAATAAAAGATGCAATGACATATACTAACTTTAAGTGGGGAAACAAAGGTGTAGTTCAATCAGGTGGAGATATTGTAGTATTAGTACAAAGAAATGAAAATACTTCAAAAATAAATGTTAATGATAGATTTTTATTTAATGAAGTTGCATTTAGAGTAAAACAATTATTTGATGAATTAAATCCAAATTATGTAGAGCTTTATATGATGAAAGCACCTGAATTACAAGATGATAATTATAAAGATAATGTTGCTATAAATGAAAATCCTTCTGATACTACAGAAAATAATGGTATCATATTATTACCAAATGTAAAAAGAATAACAGTGGGAGAAACTGAGAATTTTACTGTTTATAATTATATAAATAAAATACAACAAACTGATACATTTACAATAAATGTGTCAAATGTTCCTAAATCATATTATGAACTTAATATAATTGATGGGAATAATTTTAGTATAAAAAATTTAAAACAATATAAAACAAATCCTTTGAATTTGGAATGTATTGATAATAAAACAGGGAATAAAATAAATACAATAATTTGGTTAGGGGGTAATTGGTAATATGATTTCACCTAATGATGAGCAATCATTTAACAAAACTGCTTATAATAATTATTTATTGGCAAGAGATTTGCCTAAGCTTATTGTAGATTATTTATTTGATAATTCCCCAGAATTTTGGAAACTATTAAAATATTCACAAAACCCATTTGAACAAAATGAATTAACAGATAAAGAAAAGAAGGATATGATTTGTAAATCTTCTTTTAATACAGAAAAATATAACATATTATTCCAAAAATATACACCTGATGCTTTATTAGAAGCAAAATCTCAAGTAAGAATATATGTAGATGATATAACTTCTTATGGAAGAACTAATGCTTTGGCTAGGGTTATATTTCAAATTATTGTTAATAATCATGAAATGATATTGCCAGATACTCCATATTCTTCAATAGATAAAAGAGATGTTGCTATTATGCAAACTATAGTAGAGACTTTGAATGGAGTTAAATTAGAAAAGACAATGTCTCAAATGTTTATTAATTTTGAAGTAGATAGGTTTTCAGGAGCTAAACAAGTAAGTTATAATTCTGAATATTCTGGATTTCAATTAACTATGGGTGTTTGGATTTAATGAATATAAGTTATGAAAACACGATGAATTTGGCTTTTGACAAGCCTTTAGAGTATAAAACTCTTTCCTTATATCCTGCAAAGCTATTTTATTATTCTATCTTTTCGTCTGCCGATGAATGTTTAGATGTATCACGATTGGATGAAAGAGATTTAAGGCTTATGAGATTGCCTTATTTGGAATATATGTATGAAAAATCTTTGATAAATGAAGATTTTAAAAACAGATGGAATATGTTGATATGTATATTAAGTATAGTTTTACAAGAACAATCCTTTGACATAATCAGAGAAAATGGTAGGTTATATTTGAAGGTTTATCAAAGGTCAAAAGATTATGAATTATTGAATAAACAATATAAAGCATTACAAGATAAAATTATTGAGGAGTATTCTGAGAGTAAAAAAATAGATGATATTAAAGAATATGCAACAAAAATGGAAGAAATTAAAGACAAAATGTTTAATATAATAACAATTAGCTCGGAAGAATTTGATGAAATGAGACAGCTGATAATGTTACAAAATGATATAAAACCTCAACATTTTAATGCTGAAACTGAAAAATTATTATATGAAATGAAAATAAAATTAAAAAGTACAAGAAAAGATAATTCTTATACTACAATGGAAGATTTAATTACAATAGTCTCTTATAGTATGCATATATCAAATGAAGAAATGGAAAACTTAACTATAAGGAGATTTAATAGATATTTAGATATAGCACTTTCTAAGGATGATTACTATATGTATAAGTCATTAGAATTAAGTGGTGCTATAAAAATGAAGTCTGAAATACCACATTGGATAAAACATTATGAACCAAAAGGTAAATTTGATGATGTTTTAGTCGATGGGGGAAATTTATTAACATCACTTGGTGATGGAAAAATTTAAAGAAAAGGAGAAAAAGATATGGGAATAATTAATAAAGGATTAGCATTAGTTTCAGTAGCAGATGTATTATTCTTTGACCCAGTTACAGATAAATATATGGGTGAAGGTCTTGCATTAACAAATTCTACTATTACTCAAGAAGTTCAAAGCATTGAGCAAAGAGGTGGATATTTAAATGCATTACTATTCGATATTAAACATAGCAAAAATGTAACTGTTGAGTTAGAGAGTGCTACTTTTAAAATGGAATATTTAGTTTTCCAAACAGGTAGCCCAATGTTAACAGCAATGGCGGGAGTTTATAAATTTGATGAATGTGTATCATTCACAAATGGTGTGGGTGCTACACAAGAAATCCCATTGGGAAATGTATATGTTCGTATGCCAAATGGAATAGTTAAAACAATTGCTCCAACAGGAAAAAATATTGATATTGGATTAAATACATTCTCAGGTTCTTTACAAGTTGTATATAAATACAATGAAGATAAAGTTGACCAAGTTACAATTGACACGAAAACACAACCATTAACAGTTAAAGCTGTAATGAGAGTACATGTATTAACACAAGATGGTGTTGAAGGATATATTGAGATAACAATACCAAGATTAAAATTCAACGGAAGTATTACTTTAAACTTAACTTCTGACACAGTTTCAACTTTCGGATTAGGTGGAACAGCACAAGAAGTAGCTACAGATTGTGGAGAAAGTTATTATGCAGATGTTAAATATATAGCAAAAGCTGATGAAGGAGTTACTCCAGTAGAGGCTATAGTTGCATCTCCAAATGTTTTAACATTCTCTTTAGCAGGTGTTAAAGAAGCTACAGCTAATATCATAGGTGTAAGAAGCTTACCTTATTCAAATGTAACATTAGATAATACAAAAGTTACATTCCAATCTGCTGAAGAAGGAAAAGTAAGCGTAACTCCAGATGGTGTAATTAAAGGATTGGCTGAAACAGAAGGAAATCCAGTAGCTGTAACTGTATCTTATGAAGGATTACAAGATACAATTAATGTAACAGTTGGTGCATAGTTATGTGTACGGAATATCCTTTATGCAAGTATGCATATTACGAAAAACAACCTAATAAATTAGTTGTATTAAAATGCAGTAAAAGTAATGAACTTTGTGCATATTCACGATATTGCTCTATGCTTCTAAAGGTTATCCACACAAGTGCTTATGAAAACTGTGCAGCAAAAAAGAAATAGTGAATAGCAAAGATTGGTTCTTACTAGTCTTTGCTATTTTTTTTACATTAAGAAGGAGAGTGTAAACACATGGATGTGGCAGTGATAACGGGTTTGGTTAAACTTGTAGGAGATGGTCTTTTTGCTGTAATAATTACACTTTTATATATAATGGATAAGAAAAAGAGAGATAAAGAATATAAACAGGAAAGAGAAATCTTACAAAATGACTATGAAACAATGAAAAAAAACAGAGAAGAAGAATATAAAACTATCTCTGAAAATTATAATAATATGGTAATGGATATTATAAACGGAATAAATGCACATCATTTGACACCCGAAGAAGGTAAGAGTATTGCACAGGTAGAAAAGCAAATAAATGATACTGTTAAAATCATGTTAAAAGATACTAATGCTTCTAGGGTTGGTATAGTTAAATACCACAATGGAATGAAAGACATGACGGGGACATCATTTTTAAAAATGAGTATGACAAATGAGGCTGTAAAGATAGGAGTTACTCCACTTATGCCAGATTTTCAAAATCATTTTCGCTCATTATTAGCATATTGGTGCCATGAGATAGATATTAATGAAGAATGTGTGATTGCTGATACTAGAGATTTAATAGATGAAGATGCTACTATGTATGAATATTTAACTACAAGAAACATAGAAGCGAGTTATGGAATGGCATTGAAAGATACTAGGGGAAATATAATTGGTTTTATATGTGTGGAGTACTTAGATAAATATGATTTCAAAGAAGATATAGTAAAAGAAGTTATAAAATCAAATAAAATAAAATTAGAAACTTTAATAGATTTAAATGGAGGTGTTAATTATGAGTTGCAATAATAATACTGTACCTTTAGTAGAAAGTAGTTCAAATAATATTAATTGTAATAATGGTTGCTCTCCTAAAGATATAAATATTGTTTGTAGACAAATAATTATACCTTATGGACAAGAAAATATAGGAGTGCAAGGAGATAATAATTCTACAACTAGAACATTTATACTTCCAGATACTACGGAAACAGGAATTGATTTAAAAGATAAAACTTTTAGTATATTGGCTGAAAATTCAAACAAACAACAATGGAAAACTGTTGTTGATAAAAATGATGTGGAAATATTAGATAATTATATAAAAATTAAATGGAACATAGGAAGTAATGAGACTGCTGTAAGTGGAATATTAAAAATTTCTATCGAAGCCGTAGGAGATAACTTTACATGGCAAACTTATAGTGCTAATTTTAATGTAAAACAATCTTTAATTACTTCTGAAGGAGAAATTGTTCCACCTTTAAATTTACAAGAGAAGACTATAATTCCAGAAGTTGTTGCCAAAATAGTAATTCCAGATAATGGATATAATGGATTGTCTAAGGTAAAAATTTTAGGCGATGAAAATTTAATTCCAGCCAATATAAAAAAAGGCGTAACAATATTTGGAGTGGTTGGAGAATATGAATAATTTATAAAATAAGGAGTGATAGTATGGACACTATTAGTATTGCGGTAATAGTAGTTGTTGGATTGATAGTTTTAGCTATTTTAGGATTAAAATTATACAGTTCAATAAAACTAAAAGGATTAAGACAAACAGCTATAGATTTAATAGTTTATGCTGAGGAAGCCTTTGATAAAGGCATGAATAATGAAAAGTTTCAAATGGTAGTTCAAGGTATAATAAGTTGTTTACCACCAGTTGCAACTGTATTTATTAATGAAACTACAATAAAAATGTTTGTGCAAGCTGTATTTGACAGTATAAAATCAGCATTAGATGCACAACCTAAGCTTCCAGAAGTAGAAGAAAAAACTAAAGAAGTATCTGAAGAAATAGAAAAAGATATGAAAGAAGAGGAATAGAATATGGAAGAGAATAAAGATTTAAATGAATTTGTATTAGGAAATGGCGAAGCACAAAGAAGCCAAAAAGATTTTGAATAAAAAGGGTGATATAAATGAGCTTTAAAGGAATAGATGTTTCTGGATTTCAAGGAAATATTGATTGGGAAAAAGTAAAAAATGATGGTATTCAATTTGCTATTTTAAGAGCAACATATGGTGTTGGTGGTACAGATAGTAAATTTAAGAGAAATGCAGATGAATGTACTAGATTAGGTATCCCATTTGGAGTATATGTTTATTCTTATGCTTTGTCTGTCCAAGGGGCTATAAATGAAGCAAATTATTTATTAAATACTATTAAAGGATATAAACTATCTTATCCAGTTATTATTGATATGGAAGATGCAGATAAATATAAAAAAAGAAATGGAATGCCTTCAAATTCAACACTTGTAGATATTTGTGCTAAAGAATGTGAAATGTTTGAAGCAGCTGGATATTATGCTATGATTTATGCAAGTAAATCTTGGTTTGACAGCAAATTAAAATCTAGTAAATTAGACAGATATGATAAGTGGATGGCTTGGTGGTATGATGGAGCTAAATTTGATACTAATAAATATGGAATTTGGCAATATACTTCAGATGGTTCTGTAAACGGAATTTCAGGAAGAGTAGATATGGATATATCTTATAAAAATTATCCAGAAATCATAAATGGTGGAAGTAAACCAGAACCAAAACCAGAAGAGATAGAAGTTAAATATGTTGATGCTGACCCTTATTTGAATGTTAGAAATGGGGCTGGTACTAATTATAAAGTAGTAGGTAAACTATATACTGGAGAGAAGGTTACTGTATATGAAAAAGCAAATGGATTTGGAAGAATAGGAACTAATAAATGGGTTAGCTTGACTTATTTAGTAAACGAAAAACCTAAAACTTCTAAATATGTACTTGGAAGATATAAAGTAAATACTCCAGAAGGTCTAAATGTAAGAGAAAAACCAAATACAAAATCTCGTATTAAGAAAGCTTATAAAAATGGAACTGTATTTGATACTTATGAGATAAAAGGTAGTTGGGGAAGAACACCTAGTGGTTGGGTATGCTTAGACTATTGTAAATTAATTTATGAATATTAATAAAGAGGTGAGATATGGAACACTATATATGTAGAACTGTAACAGAATTGCCAGGATATATGTTTGCATTGATAAAGGTTCCAGAAGGAGATAGTATGGCAGCTGGAGAAGTATATAAAGCTGAGACATTAGATACTACAATATCTGGAAATACAACTGTATATGTAGCTGAATATGTTACTGACAAGAATGATTTACCAGTTATAGCTTTAAATGATAGCTTTGAAACATTATTAGACGGAAGAAGACCAGATGGTCAGCCTGATTATACACAATATGTTTACAATGAAGGCGAAGTAATAAATTCTGTTAGATTAGATAAAAATGTTAAATTAGAGCTAGGAACAGATACGTTGAGTAATCAATTAGATATGAAAGATATAGATGATACAAACTTAAAAGATACTTGGCTTTATATAAATAATGAAGGCAGATTAACTTGGTCTAATAGCTTTGCTAATGTTTCAAGTAGAGTATATTTTGTTATCGAAGCTGTTAAATATTTTAGATTAGGTGGACAATCTGGAATGGAATTTGCTAGAACATTAGTTGTGAGAGTAAAACACCAAAATGTGAAAAGTAATCCAGGAGACCCAGATATAACAAAAATAAATGCTAATTTAACGCCAAATTTAAAAATAGGAGAAGAGAATGTAGCTAGTGGAGCTGTTATAGCAACTCTAAGTGTTGAAGGTGGAACTGCACCTGTAACATATGCATTTAAAACAAATCCTACTGTAGGTGCTGATAATGATAAATTTGTTATTGATGGAGATGATATAAAAGTTGGGGCTAATGCTTTAACTGAAGCTAAAACATATATGTTATATGTTGAAGCAACTGATACTAAAGGAAAGGTATTTGATGAAGGATTTGATATTCCAGTATCAGAATAATTTATAGAAGTTATAAACGACAAAGAAATTTGTTATAAGTGAGAAAGAGTAGCTTCTAGCTATTCTTTCTTATTTTTTACCAAAATATAAATAAAGGTGGTAGAATTATGGAAGAAAAAGTTAAAATTAAATTAAACAAAAGTAAAAAAAAAGAAGCTGAATTAAATGGTATAAAAATAAAAGTAGATACACTTATTTCTATTGAAAATTATGAGACTATATTAAATGACATAAAAGCAAATGTATTTTATAATACAGAAATAACTGATAAAGTTCATGTACTTGATTTAAGACTAATAAGAGATACATTAGAACTTTGCAGCAATGTTGATGTAGAAAGTCTTGATAGCGAAGATTTATTTTCAGGTGAATTAAGAGATTTCTTAATGGAAAATATTGACAATTTTTGGACTGTATCAGATAACATATTAAAAGAATATGACAGATATGTTATAGAAAATTGTTTTGGAATATTGGCAAATAAAATGCCAAGTGCAGCAGATATGGAAAAAAGTGTAGAACATATAACTAAAATGGTAGAAGAATTACCACAAGATAAATTAGAATTAATAGGAAAAAGTATAGTATGGAACAATGCACCAGCCGTTGGTGGATTAGTGGCTCCTGCTCAACATGTTAAAATAGAAAATACTATAGTAGAGGAATAGAATATGGCTATTAAAACAGATGAGGATTTACTTACTGTATTTGTTCCTATTATGGAAGAAGTTGTAGAAGCTATTATGGAAAGAGCCAAAAAATTATTACAACAACATATCAATGCTGATACCTATGGAATTGGTAGAAATAATATGGGAAAACCTAGTATAAATGATTATTATTTAAATGGAACAGGTACTCCTAGTTATGAATTTAGAGATTTAGCTTGGGATATTAAACAAGTTAAACATATGGTAGACACAGCAATTTCTAGTATATTTTACAATGGTGATAATTTAAGTCATCCTTCTCAAACTTTTCCATATTTGCATGGTAATTATAATAAAGATATAGACAGAACTGATAGTTTGGCTTCTATATTGAATGTTAGTGGTGTGGCTGGCGATGCTGATTTTATAACACATAAAAAGAGAGAACCATTTTGGGATAATTTTGAAAAAGAATTTGGAGAAAAAATCGGAGGCTGGCTATATACAGAATTTAACAATAGAGGAATTAATATACCTGCATTAAAAATTTATAAAGCAGGAATGTAATTATAGACTTCCTTAATCTTATATGGAAAGGAAGGTGGAAAGTTAAATGGCGAGTAAATTTGAAATATTATTACAAGCTAGATTAGACAAGTCAAGTTCAACAGAACAAATAAGGGCTGATATAAAAACATTAGAAAAGAATTTAGCTTTAAATATTCCAATTAATGTAAATACTAAATCGACTAATGAATTAAAAAACTCATTGAAAGAGGTCGAAAGTGCTGCTAAAGGAGCTAAAGAGCATACACAGGGATTGAGCGATATTGCAAGTAAATTTAGTAGATGGCAAATAATTGGAGATGTAATCCATGGAGTAAAAAATGGAATACAGGATATGGTTGAACAAGTGTTTGAATTAGATGCTAGTTTAACTGAATTTAGAAAAGTTACTGACTTAACAGAAGACCAGATGGATAGTTTTATAAATAAATCATATGAAGTAGCTGAAAGTGTTGCCAGAACTGGTCGTGAGGCAATAGATGCGGCGACTGAATTTTCAAAAGCTGGTTATAAAGAAGAGGCTTCAGATTTAGCCAAAATAGCATTGTTATATCAAAATATAGCAGATGAACAAGTTTCTACTTCAGATGCTACGGCATTAATAGTATCACAAATGAAGGCTTTTAATGTTGAAGGTAAAGATGCTATAAAAGTAATAGACCAAATAAATAGTGTTAGCAATAATTTTGCTGTTTCTTCTGCACAACTTGCTACTGCAATTCCAAAAGTAAGTGCTACTATGGCTCAGGCTGGAAATAGTATGTCAGAAACTATTGCACTTGTAACAGCTGGTTCGGAAATTATGACAGGTCAATCATCTAGGGTCGCAAGAGGTTTAAGAAGTATAACTTTAAATTTACAAGGTATGGATGATGAAGGTAATGAAAATCTTGAACTAGTTGCAGCCATGGAAAAGGATTTTAATAAATTAGGTATAACATTGTATGATACGGATGGACAATTAAGGTCTACATTTAATATATTTAAAGACCTAGCTAAAGTATATCCTAATTTAGACCAGAATACTAAAAACTATTATGCATCTTTGATTGGTGGTAAAACACAAGTCGATGTTGTAAACTCGATATTGAGCAATTTTAACACTGCATTAAAAGCAAATGAAACAGCCATGGATAGTTCTGGAAGTGCCATGAAAGAAAATGAAACCTATGTAAATTCATTAGCAGGTAAATTAGGTACTTTAAATAGTGCATGGGAGCAACTTTCTCAAAAAACAATAAATAGCAATATGATAAAAATATTATTAGGAATTGCTACCGCATTTTTACAAATAAGTAATGCTATAGGTGGATTACAAGTATTGTTTCCAACTATTGCTTCTTTTGTTGCTCTTTGGCAATTTGATAAGGTTACTTCTGGAATTAATGCTCTTAAAACTTCTATAAAAGGAATAGGTGCATATCTTTCTACATTAAAAGAGTTAAGTAAAGAAACTGGCAAAAGTATGATTTCTGTTTTTACTCAAACTATGACTTCTGCTACAAAATTAAAACTTAGCATAGTTGGAATTGGTTTAGCTTTATCTGCTGCTGTGGCTGTTTATAATATTTGGAGCCAAGCACAAGAGAATGCTAAACAAAAAACACAAGAGGAAATAGATACTATTGAAAATGCTGCTAATGGATTAGAGGACATAAAAAAAGAATATAATGAGATAAAAAATAGCCAGGATACAGAGGAAGAACAAAAATCTAAAATAATTAAGTTGCAAGAGAGATTAAATGAATTATATAAAAATAATAATTTAAATTTATATAAAGAAGATTTAGAGACTGTAAATAAAGAATTAGAGAAGTTAAAAGAATATAAGGCGAATGAATTAAGAAGTAAAATCAGTGGTCAAATATCTGATATTTCAGATGATGTAAAGAAAGGTTATTCATCTGTATGGGGATTTATTACTGGATTATTTAGTGGTGGAACATATGCTTTATCGGATTTAATAAAAACTGGAAAGATAACAGGAGATAACTTTTTTGAACAATATGATAGTCTTAATAAAAGAATACAAGAGAATGGAAAACAAATACAAGAAGCTATTAAAAATGGAGATACAGATTTACAAAAAAGAGCGGAAGAATATGCTAAGTATTTGAATAAAGCAAAAGTACAAATGGAAACTAATGGAGCTGACCTTATTCAAGCATATAAAAATTTATATGATAGCCGTAATAGTGGAATTGTTTTAACTGAAAAAGAAGTTAAGGAGTTAGAACAATTAGGTTATAATATGGATGACTATAGAGAAAAGGTGGGTATGGTTTCTAAAGAAACAGAAATAAATACTGAGAGAACAAAAGAACAACAGAAAGCTATTGATGAGGTTAGAGAAGCAGAAGAAGCAGAAGGAGCAGAAGCAGAAAAGAGAATTTCTTCTCTTCAATATTCTAGTGATAGCATAAAAAGTTTGAATGAAGAAATAGATAATATGCAATCTGCATATGGAACTCTTACTTCCGCAATAGATGAATATAATTCTAGTGGTTCTCTTTCGATGGAAACACTTCAATCTCTTTTAGCTTTAGATGGAGATTATCTAAACTCTTTAGAACTGGTTAATGGTAAACTTCAAATAAATAAGCAAGTTCAAGAAGAACATGCTAAAAAAGTTCAACAAGATACTTTAGCATTAATAGAAAATGCAGCTATTGAGGATTTGAAAGCTATGGCTGCTGCTAAGTCTGGAGAAGCATCTAAATCCGCTGCCGAACAAATAGATAGGGCGGGTAAAGATGCAAAAAAAGCTGGAGAATATGCTGCTGAAGGAGCAAGTGGATTTTTGAAACTAGCTTCGGCTCAAGCTATGGTTAGTGGAAAGGCTTTAAGTCAAGAAGATACTGAAGCATGGGCAAAAAAATGGGCTAAAATGGCTGAAACAGCAACAAAAATAACATCAGGGATAAGTTTAGGAAGTAGTAAATTTACTGGTGGTTCTAAAACTTCTGGTTCCAAATCAAAGTCTTCAAAAGAAGTTTATAAACCAGAAATTGATGCACTTTACAAATATGAAAATGCTTTGGACAATGCTAAAGATGCTGTTGATAGACTAAATGATGCTCTTAAAAATACAGACAACTTTAATGAGAGAGAAAAATATTTAAATCAATTAATAAAAGCAACAAAAGACCAAATAAAAGCAACAAATAATTTAAAAAATGCACAAGTAGGACAAATAAATAATTATATAAAACAACTAAAGAAACAAGGATTTCAAATAAGTTATAATTCTAAAACAAATCAATTAAATATTAACAATATGGAAAGACTTGGTAAATTTACTGGAGATACTGCGAAAAACATTGAGAAAATGATAAAGAAAATCCAAGACTTAAATAAAGATAATAGAAGTCTTGATAGTTCTATAAGAGATTTAAATGCTGACATTTCAGACTTCAATGACCAAATAAAAGCATTACCAGAAGAAAAGTTAAAGAAGTTTAATGAGTTAATGGAAGAATTCCAACAAAGTAGGTTAGACCAAATTCAAAATGAAATAGAAGATATTCAACATGAAATGGAAAATGACCCAAGACTTAAAATGTTGGAAGAACAAATTGCAGCATTAGAAAAACAAAATGATGAATTAGATAGTCAAAAAGAACTTGAAGAAAAATTGTTAGCTGTAGAAGAAGCTAAAATCAAGTTACAAAATGCACAAAGACAAAAGACGCTTCAGGTGTATCGTGAAGGTCAAGGATTTGTTTATGAAGCAGACCCAGATGCAATAAAAGAGGCAGCTGACGAGTTACAACAAGCACAAAATGATTTAAGTGACAAAGTAAAACAAGACCAGTTAGACCAACTTAATGCAGAAAAAGAAGCATTAGAGAATAGTTACCAAAGTAGAATTGATGCATTACAAGATTTCTTAACTGAACAAAATTATCTAATTGATAAAGCTAATAGAGAAGGAATACAAACATTTGAAGAATTACAAAAGAAAATGGCTGAATTTGGATTAGATAATGCTGAGAATTTAAAAACTGCAACTGATTGGCTTAATAACTATAACAAATCTTTGTCAGATTTAAATAAGACAGTAGGAAGCATATTATCTAGTAGTACGACTGCTACGGATGGATTGATTTATAGTTCTCAAACACAAGATAAAATAAATAGTGCATTATCTAGTATTATGCCAAAAATAGATAGTAATACAGGATTAACTTTAAGCAATGTAAGAGCTGAAACTACAGATAAAGATAGTAATACAGGCTCTATTTATATAAATTCTATTGAATTACCAAACGTTAAGGATATTGATGATTTTATTGCTGCATTGAAAGATTTGCCAAGAATGGCAAGTTCACAATCAACATTAAGAATATAGAAAGGAGAGAGAATATATGTCAAATTATAAAGAAGGCTTAGATAGCATTTTACAAGCTATTAACAATTTGATTACACCACAACTAGTTAGTTTAAAATATGATAAGACATTTAGAGGAAAAATAACTAGTATAATAGATAATGGTTTGTATGAAGTTCAAGTTAATGGAAGAAGTTATACACTTCCTTATGCAGGAACTTTACAAGTTGGAGATATAGTAAAAGTTAAATCTCCATTAAACAACTTTTCTGACATATATATAGAAGCTATTGGTGGTTCTGGTGGTGGAAGTACTACTACAGACTATAATGATTTAACGAGTAAACCTATATTAAATACTAACTACACTTCTTCTCTATCTCCTGATAGTAGTGAAATAATAAAAGGAACTATTGGATTACACAAAATTTCTAAAACAGGAAAATATAGTGACTTAATTGGAACACCTGATTTAGATTTTATTCCAAATTCAGAAAAAGGAGTAGCTGGAGGTGTTGCTACGTTAGATGAGAATAGCAAACTTCCAACTTCTCAATTACCAGGTGGAATTGTAACAGACCCTAATTATGTTCACACAGACAATAACTTTACAAATGCATTATTAACCAAATTAAATGGGATTGAAAGTGGAGCACAAGTTAATAAAATTGAGAGCATATCTAAAAATGGAGAGGCTTTAACTATAACAAACAAAAATGTAAACATAGAAGTTCCTACTAAATTGTCAGAACTTGAGAATGATAATAATACAGTTACAGATAAAGACTATGTCCATACTGACAATAATTTTACCAATGCTTTATTAACAAAATTGAATGGGATTGAGAGTGGGGCTGAAGTAAATGCAATTGCAGGAATTAAAACCAATGGAGTTTTACAGCCAATTGTGAATAAAATTGTAGATATAAGTATTCCTACTAAAACCAGTCAATTAACAAATGATAGTGGTTATATAGATAAAAATGTAGATGATTTAGCAAACTATTATACAGAAACGGAAATTAATGAGTTATTAAATAATAAGGCAGATAAATCTAGTGTACCAACAAAACTTAGTCAACTAAATAATGACACTGGATTTATTACCAATGCTGTAGACAATTTAACTAATTATTACTTAAAAAGTGAAACTTATACTAAAACAGAAGTAAATGATTTAATTGGACAAATAAAAACTATATCAATACAGGTTGTAGATACATTACCTACTACTGGAGAAAGTAATGTTATTTATTTAGTTCCAAAAGAAGGTTCTAAAGATGATATTTATAATGAATATATATGGGTAAATAATGCATGGGAACTAATAGGTTCAACTCAAATAGATTTAACAGGATATGCAACAGAAGATTGGGTAAATACTCAAATTGCAAATTTCTTGACAGAAAGTCAAATTACCCAGTTAATAAACAATTCTTTAGCTAATTATTATACCCAAGAACAAGTAAATAATTTGTTAGATAATAAAGCTGATAAAAGTTCAATTCCAACTAAAACAAGCGACCTAACTAATGATAGTGGATATATAACTAAGTCTGTAGATAATTTAGATAATTATTATACAGAGACAGAAATTAATAGTCTATTAGGTAATAAAGCAAATACTTCGGATATACCTACTAAAACAAGTCAGTTGACAAACGATAGTGGTTATATAGATAATACAGTAAATGATTTAGAAAATTATTACAAAAAAAATGAAACCTATAATCAAACTCAAGTTAATAATTTATTAAATAATAAGGCTGACAAAACAGAAATACCTACAAAAGTTAGTGAGCTTGAAAATGATAAAGGATATATTAGTGAAATTCCTGTTGCAAGTGCTACACAATTAGGTGGAATTAAAGTAGGAGACAACCTAGTTATAACAGAAGATGGAGTTCTTAGCTCTATTGGAGGAAGTACTGGAACAAGTGATTATAATGCATTATCAAACAAACCAGCTTTAAATACAGATAATTCTGTAGCATTAGAAGTAAATGCTCAAGAAGAAATTAGCGGTACTGTATCTTTGCATAAAGTGTCAAAAACTGGAAATTATAATGATTTATTAAACAAACCAAATATACCTTCTAAAACTAGCGACCTAACTAACGATAGTGGGTATATTACTAATACTGTAGATAATTTAACTAACTATTATAAAAAAGCAGAAACTTATAATCAGACTGAAATTGATAATCTTTTAGGGAATAAAGCGAATACTTCAGACATACCCACTAAAACCAGTCAATTAACGAATGACAGTGGTTATATTACTAATGAAGTAGATAATTTAACAAACTATTATACAGAAACAGAAGTAAATAATTTACTAAATAGTAAAGCCGATACTTCACAAATACCTACAAAGGTTAGTGAACTAGATAATGATACTGGTTTTATTACTAATTCTACTAATGAATTAACAAATTATTATAAAAAAACAGAGACTTATAATAAAACAGAAGTTAATAATTTATTGGTAGATAAAGCAGATGTTGAGGATATACCTACAACTACTAGCCAACTAACTAATGACAGTGGATATATTACTAACACGGTTGATAACTTGACTAATTATTATAAAAAGAGTGAGACATATACTCAAAGTACTATAGATGAAATATTACGAGAACAAGAGCATGAAATATTGACTACTACTAGTTTAACACACTATTACAAGAAAACAGAGACTTATAATCAAACTGAAGTCAATAATCTTTTAGCAGATAAAGCTAATAAAAGTGATGTTCCTACTAAAACTAGTCAACTAACAAATGATGGTTCTGATGGAACAAATCCATTTATTAGTGAAATACCAATTGCAAGTAGTACGCAGCTAGGTGGAATTAAAGTTGGAAATAATTTAAGTATTGAAGCAGATGGAACTTTAAATGCTTCTGAGGGTGAGCAAAAGACACATAAATATAAAATATCAGGTAGCCCTATGAAGGAAGTATTGCCAGGTGGAAAAATAACCTTGCCTTGTACTTACAAGGTAGGAGCTGGAGTATTGGACATTTATTTTAATGGAGAATTATTGATATTAAGTGCTGATGCAGCTGGAAGCAATGGTCATTATTTAGAAGTAGGAACCACTGGAAGTATATCTAATGAGATACAATTAACAAATGATTGGGGCACAAGCTCAGATTATTATTTGGCGATAGTGGTAAGAGGAGAATATGGTAATCCTAATATAACTTTTAAAGTAGGTACTGCTCAATATCAAGCAGAAAAAGGAATGACTTTTAATGAATATACCAGCTCAAGTTATAATGTAGATGGTTTTTATGTTTATGGTGCTAACCATTATGTTTATACTGGAGATGGAAAAACTTTTTATCCACCAAGTGGAACGAACTTAGTAGTTGGAAGTGATACTATTATTAGTGGTGGAAATTATACTTTAAATGAAGGGTAAGGTGTAAAATATGGTACCATATAATCAACAATTAGATAAAGAAAAGTTAGAAGCTTCAGATTTGGTAGCAGGTCAAAATATTACACTTAATAAAGTAGGAAAAACTGTTACTATAAATGCAATTGGTGGGTCTAGCAATGGTATTCCTATTGGCACAATTATGCAATATGCAGGGTTTACTGCACCACAAGGCTATTTGCTTTGTGAAGGTCAAGCATTGTCAAAGACAGATTATGCAGAGCTTTATGCGATAATAGGAAATTATTTTGGCGGAACAGAAACTGAGTTTTATTTACCAGATTTAAGAGAGAGAGTACCTGTTGGAAGAAACAGTGCAAAAACGGATTATGCTTTAGGAGAAACAGGAGGTACAGCTACAGTAACTTTAACAATTGAACAAATGCCTTCTCATACGCATATCCAAAATAGTCACAATCATACTCAATCTGCACATAATCATGGATTAAATAGTCATACTCATAGCATACCTGCACATAGTCATGGACTTAATTCACATACTCATAGTTTTAGTGCTACTACTTCAACTAAAGAGTTAAAAGGAAGCTGGACATGTGTAGGTTACAAAACCCATACTGGAACTGGAATATTTTCAAGAAACTATATAAATGCTAATAGTAATTTTCCTAGTGGTTCAAATTTTGGTGGAATTGGATTTGATATTGATGCATCACATAATCATACAGTAAGTGGAACAACTGGGGGAGCAAGTGGAAATACTGCGAATTCGAGTGCTTTAACTTCTGGTGCTGCATCTGGAAATACTGCTAGTGTGACTGCTATAAACAATGCAACAACTGCTACTAACCAAGAGACTGGTGGTGGAAATGCACACAATAATATGCAGCCTTATATTGTTTTGAATTATATAATAAAAGTAACAGAATAAGAATATGAATGAAAATAAAGTTTTATCATTTGTAGTAACAGATAGTTAGGAATAAAAAATAGAAAGGAGAAGATAAATGGCGATACAACAATTAACACAACCAATATTGAACCCTATTGCTGCATTTGATGCAACTCAAGACCATACAATTACATTTGTTGTAATAGGTGGAGCTCAAGTAGTAGCCAACAAACTAATTATTCAAGATAACCAAACAGGAAGTGAAATATATAGTGATACTGAAAGTACACTAAAATTAGAACATATAATTCCTGCTAGTACTTTAACTAATGGTGGCTATTATAATGCTGTTATTCAAACATTGGACAATGCTAATAATTTAAGTTCTCCTAGTACGGCTGTACCATTTTATTGTTACAGTCAACCAACATTAACAATTAATAATATACCTAGTAGTGAAACTATCGAGAATGGAACTTATACATTTGAAGGTAGTTATGCTCAAGCAGAAGGAGAATTATTAAATAGTTATCAATTTACATTATATAATAGTAATAAAGAAGTGTTAAGTCAAACACCTTTAATCTATTATGAGACAGATAGTTCATTAGCTTATACCTTTGTAGGTATGTCTAATGATACTGCTTATTATATAGAATTATCTGGGCATACCGTTAATAACACAGCTATAAGTACAGGATTGATTTATTTTACAGTAAGATATATTCAACCAGCTTCATTTGCTATATGTGATTTAGTTAATGATTGCAAAGATGGATATATACAAATATCTAGTAATATAGTAGCTATTGATGGTGTATCTAATCCAGACCCACCTATATATATAGATGACAAAGAAGTAGATTTGACTGACCCTGATAGTTGGGTTAGGTGGAACTCAGGGTTTAGAATAAAAGATGATTTTACAATGAGAGCATGGGGAAGAAATTTTAATGAAAATCAAAATATTATAACATTAACAAATGATATAAATACGGAGGCAAATCCTAATAAAATTGAATTAAAATGGATGACTACAGATAAGTCACAAGAGAGTGTGAAGGCTTATGTATTATTGAAGTGTTGGAATGCTAATACAATGCCTTATGTAATTCATAGTAATTATATAGCTATTCCAGAAAACACAGATAACATATTTATTTGGGTAAGAAGGAATAAAAATATATTTGATTTAAAAATAGAAAATTTAACGAAAGGGGAATAGTGGTATATGATATTTTTAGGATATAATTTTTTACAAGACAAGTATTGTTGGCAACCAGTTCCAACTAATTTAGTAAATATAGAAGATATTACTATTAAAAATGGAATTTATGACCATTTTAATATTACTAAAGATGTAAATTTCCCATATATCACTGATATTCCTGGAGCATGGGATTTACAAACTCAGTTAGATGCTGATTTTAATGGAAGCATCAATGCTGGTAATATAGATTATGTTGTAAGTTCTATTAGTAGTATTAGAGTAAAAAGAAGAAAAAAAGGAACTTTTGACTGGTATACATTATTTGATATTCCTATTGAAAAAGCTGAAGATGTTGATTTTGTAAGATATGATTATTTAGCACAAAATAATGTAGAATATGAATATGCTATAGTTCCAGTTATTGGAAATGTTGATGGTGAATATTCTATAAATAGTATAAAATCTGAATTTTATGGAATATTTATTACCGATGGAACTTCTTCTTATAAATTTAAGGAAAATGCTACTTATTCAAATAATGAAAGAGTTCACTTGACTGCAACTTATGAGCCATATGGAAGTAAGTATCCTATTGTTATTTCTAATGGTCAACTAAGTTATGATAAAGGAACTGTTGGTGGAACTATTATTGTATTAACAGCAGATGAACAATTAGACAGAGAGGCTACTATTAATAGATTAAATGCAATAAAAGAATTTTTAACAACTCCATCTGCAAAAATATTAAAAGATTTCAATGGAAATATATGGTTGGTAACATTAAGTGATAATTTACCACTTACTTATTACTCTGAAGTTGGAATGGGATTTGCAAGAGTAGACTTCAATTGGAGTGAAATTGGAGATGCTGGAGATGGAACAGATTTATATAATAGTAATTTAATTTATGCAGCTAATTAGAAATGGAGGTGTTTAAATGGCAGTAATTCCTACACAGACCGATTATGAGTTGTCTCAATTAAAAGTAAGAAATAATAAATTAAAAGTTGAAGTTTTAAATTTTAACTTTCAAACTATAGATTTAATAGAAGGAAATGTTATTGAAGGAAGTATAAGCATAGATGCTACTGCTGATATAAGAAGAACATGCTCTGTTTCTTTAGTTCCTAATAAGAAATATCAAACTATCTCTGAAGGTGGAGAATTTTGGTTAGATAAATACATTAAAGTATATGTTGGAACAGACAATCCTAGAGCTAATGGTAAAACTGAATGGTGGAACTTAGGCATATTTATGATAAATAATCCTAATAGAGTGTATAATGCAACTACTAATACAATATCTTTTGAAGGACTAGATTTAATGGCAAAACTTACAGGGAGAAGAAATGGACAATTACCAGATATACCAACTTTAGTGCCTGTAGGTAGTAAGATAGCTAATGTAGTTAGATATGCAATAACTCAGTTAGGTGGGTTTAGTAATTATGTAATAGAAGATGAGGGGCTGATAGTTCCTTATGAGATAAAGAAAGATGTGGGTTCTACTGTATATGATTTATTAGTAGAGCTTAGAGATATATATTCTAACTGGGAAATGTTTTTTGATACAAATGGAGTATTTCATTGGCAAAAAATTCCTAGTGGGGAAGATGAAGCTGTTGTATTAGATTTTGACCAACTAAGCCAGCCTATTATAATTAGTGATAGTTTAGATGTAGATTTTGAAAATGTTAAGAATAACATAATTATAAGGGGAAGATTATTAGACAATGGCTATCAGGTTACAGCAACGGCTACTGATACAATGATAGATAGCCCATATAATGTAAATAAAATAGGCAGAATTAACTATATAGTAGATGACGAAAGAATATATAATGATGATTTAGCACAACAAAGAGCTAAATATGAACTATTTTTACATGCAAGAATGAATGATGCCATTGTACTAGAAATTGTACCAACTTATTGGTTGAATGATGTAAATGTAAAAATTAATTATACAAATAAGAAAATAGGAATTGAAGGAGAATATTTAATTAAAACATTAGAAATTCCTTTAGGAATAGGTAATAATATGACTATCAATGCTATAAAAGTATATCCAGAAGAGCCAACTGCTCCTACTACTTTGGTAAGTGAATATCCTTGTACTGGTTTATGGTATTCTTCAACTCAAGCTCAATTCCCATATTTATATGAATAAAGGAGGAAAAATATATGGCATATGTTAAACAAGTATGGACTGATAGACAAGTTGAAAAACCATTAACATTTAATTCTACAACAAATGCAGATGGGACTATTACATTAAGCCCAGCTCCTGGTAAAATTACTCAGGCTGGTACATTGGTGACAGCTGACAGAATGAACCATATAGAAGATGGGATTGGTAGCTTAGATAGTTCTGTATCTGATTTAAGTAATACTGTAGGTACTTTATCAACTCAAGTTAATAACAGTAAGTTAAAAGGAGATTTTGTGGTTTTAACAGGAACTTTAAATGCAGATAATTCAACAACTATTAGTTATCCAGCTGGATTTAATGCTGATAATACTGCAATATTGAATGTTTCTTTCCATTATAAGTCTGATAGTTCTAAATGGGGTATGGGCTCTATTTTTAATAGTTCTTCTTATGTATTAGGTGAACTTCCTTATAGACTTACTCTTGGGAATGATAACATAAATCTTCAAATAAGAAATATAATAGTAACTGGAACTAATGGAGATGCTACAGTAAGTGTTTATCCAATAACTTCTAATTTCCAATATAGAATAGTTTTAATGAAAATAAGTTAATAAGAAAGGAGAACAACATGTCGGTTTTATATCCAGATTTAGATTTTACAACCTTTCCTAATGCTTTAGATAATATTTCTTTAAAAAGTAATATTACAAATACTACAGATGCACAATTAGTTGGACAAATACAAAATGCTATTCTCGCAGGAGATTTTTCAAATGCGGCAGCTATTTTAAATGTAAATCCACAATTAAATGGAAAGATTTTTAATGCTAATGATTATGACCAAATTAGAGATGCAATTTTAGCATTGGAAAGGTTTTATAAAAATGATATTTCTACTTATATTGCGAGTAAACAGTCAGAATGGCAAGCAAATATAGATAGATTTAATTTTAAGGGTGTTTATAGTTTAACAACCCAATATTACCAAAACAATATGGTAAATTATACGACTGCTGAAGGAACTTTTTTATATTTATGTATTAAACAACCAGAAACAGGTGTTCTACCTACTGATACAAATTATTGGAGAGTATTAACTCTTAGAGGCGAAAGAGGATTATCAGGAGAAGGATTGTCTTTTGCATGGGTATGGGATAGTAATACTGAATATAACTTAAATGATGTAGTTGTATATGGAAACAAATGGTGGGCTGCTACTCAAGTTAATAGGGGGCAACAGCCACAAGCAGGAACAGCTTATTGGCAAGAGATTTTAACAGCTTTACCTGCAATACAGATACCAGTAACGGCAACACAACCAACTGACCAAACAATTGGAGACCAATGGTATCAAGTAATATAGAAAGGAGGATAATATATGGCAGACGCAAGTATTATTGAATTGTTAGATGATATGCATTTAAGTAGTCAATCTAAATTCTCTGATTATTATTATGCAATGCAATCTAATAATATTTCTTATGCTAATACTATTCTTAATGATAATCCAGAGCTTAAAAATCAAATGATAATTGCTCAAAATGTTAATAGTTTAATAGAAGGTGTAAATGAGAGAGAATTAGAACCAATAACAGATATAGATTATTATTTACAAGATTTATTAAATCAATTTCAAGATATGATTAATAATACAAAAATTATGGGACAATTTGATAGTTCTTTACAATATTATCCTCATAATTTCGTATATTATCAAGGAAAAGGTTATTATGCCTTTGCTCAGCCACCTTTAGGAACTTTGCCAACTGATATTCAATATTGGATAGAATATGACATTAAAGGATTACAAGGTTATGGTGGTATAGATTTAAATTTAAGATATAATTGGGATAATAGTTTAAATTATAAAGTAGGAGATGTTGTAGTATATAAGAACAGACTATGGTATGCTTTAGCTGATAATGCTGGAACTGTCCCTAATTTAAATCATTATCCTTGGGTAATAATTTCATTACCACAAATGCCAAATAGAACTCCTATACAAAAAGCCATGCCACAAAGTGGATATTCTACTGGAGATTTTTGGTTTCAAATTACAGAAGGAGAAGAAGTAATTACTACTACATGGGGTATTAGACAAAGTGAAGCAACTCCTAGATTTTCTAGTGGTGCTTTTACTATAGGAGATAATATATATGTAGTTGGTGGAATTTTACCTAACTTTTCTTTAAGTAATAAAAATGAAATGTATGATACTTTAACAGGAACTTGGTCAGAAAAGGCAAGTTTAAGCTCAGATAGAGCAAGATTTGGCTATTTCTCTATAGGAAATAATGGTTATATTGTAGGAGGATTAACAGATAATGGAGTTGTAACAGATAAAGTTGAAAGTTATAACCCTACAACAAATACATGGACTACAAAAGCAAGTTTACCAATAAAAATGATTATAGATGCTGTTAGTGATGAGACTTATGGATATGTTTTTGGTGGAGTAAATGAAAATGGGCAAATAGTTCCTACAAGTTATATATATAATCCAACTCAAGATACATGGACAGCTATTAGTGATAAGCCAACTGCTACAAGGGGACATTCTTTAGTTTATGCAAATGGTTTTATATATGCAATAGGTGGAATAAATTCTTTAGAGGAAACAGTTGGAAATGTAGAAGTATATGACATAACAACTAAAACTTATTCTACTAAAGCTAATATGATTACTCCTAGAAGTTATTTAGGAACATTTCATAAGGCTGGAATAATTTATGCTGTAGGTGGCTTGAATAACGACTGGTATAGCTTAGATATAAATGAAAAATTTAATATAGAAGAAAATCAATGGGAAGCTGATATGCCTATGAACTATCCTAGAAGTAGCTTAACAACGGCTGTATCTGGAAATAAAGCTTATGCGATAGGTGGTATAGATATAGGAACTTCTACAGTAGGTGGATACAATGAAGAATATGGTATAAAAGATATTCCTTCTAGTTTTGAAATGACTGTCGATTTACAAGATGGATTAGATTTTGGAATTAAAACAAATGCAAGCTCTACAAATAACTTTTATATTGATTGGGGAGATAGTACAGAAAGTGATATAATAACAACTTCAAATATAGAAGTTAATCATACTTATACTGAAACAGGAGAATATATAGTTAAAATTATAGGCAATACTACTGGATTTAAGATTAATAAAGGAAACAAAAACTTGAAATCTGTAGACAAATGCATTTTAAGTTTTACAAGTATAGACAGTATGTTTATGAATTGTTCAAATTTAATTTCTATACCAACTGGAATTTTTGATAATTCTCCTACTGTTGTAAGTGCAATAAATGTTTTTTCTGGATGTAATAATTTAAAAATTATTCCAGCTGGATTATTTGACCAAAATATTAATATTACTAGTTTTTCTTCTACTTTTAGTAATACAGGTATAACTTCTATTCCTAATGGTTTGTTTAATAGAAATAATTTAGTTACAAGTTTTGTCGCATGTTTTTCTGGTTGTTCAAATTTGACTGTTATTCCTGAAAAATTATTTGATTATAATATCAAGGTTACAGATTTTAGTAGATGTTTTAGTGGTTGTAGAAATTTGGAAACAATTCCTGATAATTTATTTGTTAATAATTCTTATTGTGAAAATTATTCTTACACATTTGAAAGTTGTTCTAAACTTAAAGGTACATTTAGAGATATATTTAAAAATGCAATTGCAGCAAAAAAATTTACCAGTTTATTTGCTGAATGTACTTCTTTAGATAGTCTTCCAGATGGACTATTTCAAGATGCTGTTAATGCGACAGACTATACTAATGTATTTGCTAATACACAAATTGAGATAATTCCTGATTATACTTTTAATGGAAATAATGCAACATTTACCCTACCTTTAAGTCAAATACAAAATATAGGAAATTATGGAATGAATGGTTTAAATATTCCACAAAAATATTTTAAAGATAGTGTAGTAAATTATATTGGAAGTTTTATATTCAGTGATAATATAACAGATTACACATCTATGTTTGAAGGGGCTTCTAAATTATCTACCATAGAAAAACAAGATTTTTCTAATGTTACAGCTTTGGATAATATATTTACTGGATGTACTTTGTTAAAAACTGTTGGTGGATTTTTTAATAAAGAAACAAATGAACCTGCTTTAAAAAAAAGTATTTCGTTTATTGATTGTCCTTTAGACAGTACTTCGGTTCATAATATTAAAGATAGTTTAATAACATTAACATCTTCAACTACACAAAGTTTAGAGTTTAATTCTAATAGTTTAAATTATTTAACAGATGCAGAAAAGTATGCTATAATTAATAAATATTGGACTTTGCCAGGTTGGAATAAACCAACTATAACTTCAACTTTAGCAGAACAAATAGTACAAGAAATATATGGAGAAGAAGGATATACTTATACTCAATCTATGTATGAAACGGGTCTTTACTTTGAAGTAGATTTAATAAATAGTCAAACAATAGCTGTAATTATGAGATATTATGTTGATAAAACAACTGGTTTGGTATATGAAGTTGGAGAAGAACCAACAAAAGAATATAGAGCTATCATAACAGATAATGCTCAAACAGATGCTGCTGTATATATATCAAAAGGAGCAGATAATGACCCTAATGGTCAAGTATTAAAGAATTATATTGCAAATAATAATGTTCTTAAAATGGATGTTTATAATACAGAAAATTTAATTAACTTAGACCAAACATTTAAAGGTTTGACAAAATTACAAGAATTGACAATAAGAAACAGTAAAAATGTAACTTCTTTTAGCCAAGCTTTTGCTGGTTGTACTGCTTTAACTACTGTAAAATTAGATACTGATAGTGCTACTACATTTGAAAATATGTTTACAGGTTGTTTAGCATTATCAAGTTTTAAAGGTGTAACTTCTAATACAATCAATACTTCTAATATAACAAATATGAGAAGAATGTTTTATGGTTGTGTTTCAATGGGGGGAGCGTACGGTCAAAGTTATCCTGTATTTTCGGATACCAGCAAAGTAACAACTATGGAAGAAATGTTTGTTGAAAATAATATGGAAGCATTAAGTGATGGCGGAAGTATAGATATGTCAAACGTAACAAATGCAAGCAAAATGTTTGCAGATTGTACTTCTTTAATGGTTGTTTCTATATCTAATGTAGAAAAAATACAAAATGCTTCTTATATGTTCTCTCATTGTGAAAACTTGAGAGAAAATAGAGTAGGAACATTAACATTTTCTAACTGTACTAATGCTACAGGTATGTTCCAGTACACTAGGTTTAATAGTATTCCTACTAGTGTTAGTTTACCTAAAGCAACGAATATGTCTTATATTTTTGCAGGTTGTACAAATTTAGGAACTTTGAAAGGTGGATTTTTCCCAAGTACAGTTCAAAATGTAAGCAATGCTTTTCAAGGTTGTACTTCTTTAGTAAATATGCCTAGCGATATAAAGACTGTATTTGGTTCTAATAACAATTTAACAAATGTATCATATTTATTTGATGGTTGTACTGCTCTTAAACAAGTTGGAGAACATTTTATATTTAAATATGTCGAAGACCCAGAATTAGGATATGACCTTCAATTGGATAGTGCCTTGTTAGACAAACAATTATTTAGAAATTGTCCAAATATTACAGATATGTCTTATATGTTTAGAAATTGTAAAAATCTTGGAAATGTTAATATAACTACGGTTGCTGGTACTCAAACAATAGGAATACCTACAGGTTTCTTCTATTGGTGTCCTAAAGTTACTACTATATCACATGTGTTTGATGGCTGTACAAATATTTTAAATCATTTGTATAATGGAATAAATAATTATTTGTTTGCTAAGAATACAGAATTGACGGATGTTTCTTATGCATTTGCAAATTCAAGCTTCGGTGCTTTAATAGATAATACGGATGAAGTTTCTGGAGGGCAAGTATTTGGAAAATGTACTAAAATACAAAATGCAAAATATTTATTTACTAACGCAACAGCTTCTTATAATAATGAATATACTTCTCCATGTTTTATCTATAATAGTAAAGCATTGACAAATATAGAAGGAATGTACAGTGGATTTAAATCTGCAATGAGAATACCAGATATGAATGTTGATTATGTTCCTACCACTATGGATTGGAGTAAGCTAAATACTATTATTCCAAATTTACAAACTTGTAATTCATTCTTCGCAAATTGTAGTTTGTTAGAAGGAGATACAGATACAGCAAATGTTTTAACAGTAATTAATTCACTAAATAGTATAAGTTCCTTAACTAACCACAAAGCTGCATTTAGAAATTGTACAAAATTACCAAATTATAGTAGTATTCCAAGTGGATGGAAATAAAATAAAAGGGAATTGAAATATATTCCCTTTTTTATAAAAGGAGAGATAATAATGATAGATGTGAATTCTATTTTACAATATATAACAGACCAAGGTGGAACTAGTTCTACTTTGGAGATAGAGAATTTAATTTCCCAAATAGATAGAGAACCAATAAGAGAAATTCAAGCCAAAAGATTTAGATATGAAGTTTGGGATAAAAAGAAATATATTAATGGAGTTTCTCCAAAAGAAATAATTAAAAACAGAACTTATAAGATTGACAGGGCTTTTTTAATTTACATTGACAATTCATTGGTATATTTTCAAGACCATAAACCTGGTAAAAAGGGTTATGAAAAAATAAACAAAAAAGAAGCTAGTGAAATAGCTGAAGATTTTATGAATAAAAGAATTGAAGAAAATGTAGATAATATAATTGTTGAAAAAGTTATAAATAAAATATTATCTAAATAGAAAGGAAGGATTATAAATGGCAAAAAATATTATTATGCAAGTTTTAACTTCAGCAGGATATGAACCTATGTATCCATTTAATCCTGCTATGATTTTAAATGCAACATTTTTAGGTACTAGTACATCACAACAATACAATTTAAGCATTACTGGTATTACCGTTCCTTTAACAAATGTAGTAGGTAATAATATGGGTATTATAGCTTTTATACCAACAGTTGAGAATGAAAGTGGACTTACTTTGTCTATAAATGGAGATACTGCAAAGCCAGTAGTATATGCAGATGGTACAGAATTAGAAGGTGGTATATTAACAGCTAATTCATTTGTGTATTTAAAATATCAAAATGATAAATTTTATTTATTATTAGGTAAAGACCAACTTGGATTATCTAATGTAGATAACACTTCAGATTTGAATAAACCTATATCTGTTGCTATGCAAAATGCTTTAAACAATAAATTAAATATTCCACAATATATACCAAGTAATTCTAACTTAAATACTTATCAAACTGCTGGTATGTATTATAATCCTGCTAATGCAGAAGTTGCAACTATGTCAAATACTCCAACAAAATTATCTTTCTCATTATTTGTAGAAAGACATTCTGGAGTAAAGCAAACACTTACGGCTTATCAAAGTTCAGGAGTTCAAACATGGGTAAGAAACTTCTATAATGGTACTTGGGGAAGCTGGGTACAAGTAGGAATGGTTTACTCTGGAGTTTCAGCTCCTAGTCCTAGCTTAGGATTAGATGGAAATCTTTATGTTAAAATTGAAAGTTAAAGGGGTGTATATAAATGGCAGATATAACATATACTAATACTACAGACCCAGATATGAAAATAGATATAAATTTTTCTTCTAGTAGAAATAAAGATAAAGTAACTGTTACAGCAAAAATAGTAGAAAAATTTGTTAATGAATATGGTTATGGTTGGTTAGGAACTGATTGGACACTAACATTTTATATGACTATTGGTAGTCAAAAAAATAGTGTGGTTATAAAAGACAAGAATTCTTGGGAAAATTCTAAGGAACATTCAAGAACAAAATATTGTTCTTTAACTTTTACCAGTACGAGTAATACTGCTACTGTAAAATGTGAAATATTAGGTACTCTAGGATATACAGCAGGAACTATGCCTTCTAGGTCTAAGACTATTTCTATTTCTTCTTTTTCTGCTCCAACTGCACCCACTTGGATTAGTATTAATCCAAACCCTTGTAATGTAAACTCAAAACCAATAATTACTTGGGGTGGAGCTAAAGCTGGAAGTATGGGAGTGTTACAATATGATTTACAAATTAGGTCTACAAAGCCAAGTGGAGCTTGGACAGATTGGGTAAGTTTACTTTCTGCTAATTCTGGAACCTCTTATACTAATCCTGTTCTTAATAGTATGAATATTTCTGGTCAGCCAGTGTTTTATGGAGTAAAATATCAATATAGAGTTCGTTCTTGGGATGGAACATATACGAACTCTGTGTGGTTAAATTCTAGTGAATTACAAGTTGGATTTGTAGCTCCTTCTCCTCCATCTTCTTTTACATGGGGTTCTACAAGTGTAAAAAAAGGAGATAGATTTTCTGTTAGTTGGTCTGGAGCTAGTGGTGGTTCTGGTTCTATTAGTAAATATCAAGCTCAATTTTTATATTATACTAAAGCTACTGGAGCATGGACAAATGTAGGGATTATATATACTGGAAGTAGTGCTTCTTGTAGTGGGTCTTTAGCTACCTTATTTCCAAATGCTAAGAATGGAGATAGGATTACAGTTAGAGTTCAGACTTA